>Ga0315316_10000345_pt1 | contig 30061 bp, 17 predicted proteins | sample M160m3416metaG_FD_203702 | JGI IMG/M metagenome (GOLD analysis project Ga0315316, IMG submission 203702) | Ammonia-oxidizing marine archaeal communities from Monterey Bay, California, United States - M1 60m 3416 | ecosystem: Environmental > Aquatic > Marine > Intertidal zone | place: USA... | reverse complement strand
GGCCGATGAAATGCTGAACATGGGCTTCCTGGACGACGTTCAGTTCGTACTTGAGCAAACTCCCGCCGAACGGCAGGTGGCTTTGTTTTCAGCGACTCTGCCAGCGCCGATTCGCAGTATTGCTCAGCAGTATCTGAACGACCCGGCCAGGATCACCATCAAGAAGAAGACTATGACGGCCGATTCGATTCGCCAGCGAGCGTTGTTCGTCGCTCCACGTGACAAGGTTGACGTACTGACACGGATCCTGGAAGCGGAAGAATCTGATGGCGTTATCGTCTTCACAAAGACCAGAGAAGCGACGGTAACTGTTGCCGAGCAGTTGAAGAAACACGGTCTGTCCGCCGTTGCCCTCAATGGCGACATGCCGCAGAAAGTTCGCGAAAGAACGATTTCGCAGCTCAAGACGGGACAACTGAACATTCTGGTGGCGACTGATGTGGCCGCACGTGGACTGGATGTAAGTCGGGTCAGTCACGTTTTCAATTACGATCTTCCTCAGGACAGCGAATCGTACATTCACCGCATCGGTCGCACCGGCCGAGCAGGGCGCAAGGGGGAAGCGGTTATCTTTCTGACGAACGGTCAGCGTCACAAGCTGCGGATAATCGAACGAACAACGAAGCAGCCCATCGAAGTTGTGCAGCCGCCGACGGCCGACGACATCAATGCGATGAGAATTGTTCGGTTTAAACAACGTATTACCGACATGACGGCCGGTCAGGACCTCACGGTGTTCAAGGAGCTGATTGCGGAATACGCCGAGGAATCGGGCAAACCAATGGAAATGATTGCTGCGGCGCTGGCACAGATCGGTCAGGACGGTCGTCCGTTCCTGATGAAGGATCGACCCCGACGGAACGAGCCCTTCCGCGATAAAAGGAATGACGAACGAGGCGGCCGTGATCGCTTTGAACGCAACGGTTCCGGAAAATTCAATGACCGTCCCCGTCGAAATGAAAGAAATGGCGGTCGTCAGGCCGGTCCTCCTCAGCAGGGTATGGACCGCTATCGCATAGAAGTTGGACGGGACGATGGCGTCAAACCGGGAAATATCGTGGGAGCGGTTGCCAATGAAGGCGGCATCGATGGCGAACACATCGGCCCGATCAATATCCATGATTCCTACAGCACGATCGATCTTCCTGAAGGTATGCCCCGCGACATTTTTCAGACGCTGCAACAGACTCGCGTGGCCGGCAAGCAATTGCGTTTAAGCCGCGCCACTGCGGAAAACTACGGTTCAGGCCTCCGCCAGGGCAACGGACATCGAAATGGGAGTGCGGGCAGAAACGGCAAGCCGCGCACTAATCGCTCAGGCGGCAGGAATTTTGGTGGCGGCAAAGGCAAGAAACGGAAGCCCGCCAAGCCGCGCAGTTAGATCGTCTCACTGAGCTGATCCGCATTCGAGCGTTCAATTGACAGCCACAATTGCTAACAGTGTTTTATGCTGCAGTCAGGTCGGAGTACGCCGCCCGGTGGGCAATGCCGTGAAACGAAAGAATCGTTGCTGCTCTACGGCAAAGGAGTCGCTGACGCGGTGATTCTTCGGTCTTTGCTGAGTGTTCCGATCCAGGGTACGGAGTCCGTCTTTGCGGCTGTCGCGATATCATGATCGTACCCGAGTTCGATCAAATTGCGCCCGCCACGGGATCGTCGCAGAGCGGCCTCCAGCATTTCTAAGGCATCATCTGCGGATTCCTGACGCCAATGACTGATTGCCATTTGGGCCGAATCCTCCGCCTGGAATCTCTCAGCGGAAGATTCCAGCAGTTGCTGCACCAAAGCCCCGGCGAACAGAATGTCTTCTCCCGTAATCTGCCCGTTCGTACCGGCACACACAATGTGGACAGGAAGCCTGGAACAACACAACCGATCCACGACGGCTGACAGATTCACGAACGCACCAATCAGGACTTCGTCCGCCTTTTCAGCGCGGAGAAGTGCCCGAGTCCCGTTGGTCGTGGTGAATCCGATCGACCTGTCGCGAACAGTATTCGGTTCGTAGTCAGCCGGCGAGTTACTCAGATCAAAGCCATCGATCCGAACACCGCTACGTTCGCCTCCCAGCAGGCACGTGCCTGCGGGCAGATCGTTTCTGATGTCAAGGGCCTGTTCAACTGTACCACAAGGAATTACGCAGTCGGCTCCATTCGCCAGAGCATGAGTGATAGTTGTAGTTGCACGAAGAATATCGACCACTACTGCAATGCCGCCCACCAGCTCATCCTGTTCAAAACATGTCGGCAGAGGATGGACTGAAATCAGACGTGACATAGAGCTTCCGCAGTTTGAAAACTTGTAAGAACAAAGCACAATTTCAGGCTTAGTCTGACGGGGAATAATTACAGTGGATCTGCCGCAGAATTTCGGGACGAAGCCTGACTCACCCCGCTCGGACTCGGAACCCGCTATCGGTCTGAGGCGCTAATCCCGCCGGACGCTGAAATCAGATACTCCAGCAGGTCTGCGACTTCACCGGCAGTTAATGTCGACAGCAGCCCCTTTGGCATGGGCGACACCTTGGAAAATTCATGGGCCTCAATTCCCACCTTGGCTATCTCAACCGTCTTTGCAGGCGCAAGAGGATCGGTTGCGATTCTGAGTATCGGTGATCGATAGTCTCCGCTGTCGACCACGCGCCCAACAATTGTTTGTCCGGCGGCAGTCACAACTTGAACGTTACGGTATTTTTCGGCGACCACAGCAGATGGATCAAGAACGGACTTCAGAATGTCACGGTTGCTGAATCGACTACCAACGGATGTCAGATCGGGCCCCACGACACTTCCATCATTCCGGACTCGGTGACAGCGTCGACATTGCGCGGCAGCAAACAGCTGCCGGCCTCGCTCTGCATCGGCAGCGTGCTGATCAACAGCACCCAGCAGTTCATCAATATCGGTGACATCCCAGTCACGAACGTGGGGACGTTCAATTGTTGCCCGGTTATCTGCACCGCTCTCATGACGTTTGACCAGATCACCCAGTCTGTCTCGTTCACTGTCGGTCAGAGCCTCAACGGCCCCCTGACGAATTCGCTGCAGAAATCCGGGCATGCCATCCCCGCCGATCGCATTTCTCTCCAGGTCGTCAAGCGTTTCAAAGAACAAAACCCGGTCCTTGTATTGCCATCCGGTAGTGGTCTTGTGCAGAAAAAACAGATATCGCATCCTGTCTTTCTGGGCGGTCGCTGCCCTAAGCAGCTTAACGACGTCCGCATTGGCAGCCACGCCATCCATTCGCATGACCAGACGACTGAGTTTTTCCGCAATACCGTGCCCTGTACCCAGAGGCCCGATCCGCTGAAATCGAAGTTCAGCTTCTTCTGATAACCAGTTTACAAAACGCGCCTGAGCACGAGTCAACACGGGGGATGGCACATGTGTCGTGTCGTCCAGGCACAGAGAATAGGCGTGCAGAATGCTGAGTTTCGCAAAGACAGAAAGCTTGTCTGTCGACAGCATGTTGAGCGCTGAAAGAATGGCGGCAAAATCACGGGCCTCAGAACCACGTGCAAGGGCAAGCAGCGAAATGGCGGCTGTCGCTGCACCTGATTCGCGCAAAGCACGGTTCCGCCACTGATCGATATCCTGATGCTCCAGGGCCACTCGTGCAGCATAACAGATCGAAGGATCCGGACTGGACAGATGCGGCCAGATTTCGGCCACAGCGTCCCGATCTTCGGAACGAATATGCCGGCGTTCCAGCTGACGCCGCAGCTTTCTTTGACGCACGGAAAAAGAGTTTCGGGCGATCTCGTGGGGCGTCGCCTGGTGAGACAACGTGGACTCGCCAACCCATCGCACTCGATACAGAGACGATTCCGTATTACGACCGCCGGTAATCAGATACATAGCCCCGTCAGGCCCGAACGTCACGTCAGTGACATTCAGGGGACGTCCCTTCAGAAATGTTTCGCTGCAACTGAAGTATCCGGCTCCCCGTGGATACAGATGACAGGCCACCACACGTCCATACGCCCAGTCCAGAATAAACAGGGCGTCCCGCCACGGAGCGGGAAAGTTACTCGTCCGCCCAAACTGAACTGCGGTTGGTGACCCCTTGCCGATGGTCACGGTGGGTAAAGCATTATCGGCGTGATCGAGTTCATAGGGTGGCCACTGATTCGTCAGGCCTCTCCAGCCGAAGTCAGCTCCCGACACGATATGATCCAGCCGCGTCGGTCGGTACCACGGTGCTCCCATATCGAATTCGGCATCCGCGTCGTACGTAAACAGCTCTCCGTCTTCGTTGAAATCGATGCCATAGGGATTTCTCAGCCCGGTCGCCACCAGCTCCCAGTACTCTCCATTTCTGTCGGTGCGAACCACATGTCCCTGCTTCTGAGGATGGTCCAGCCGGCCGTCGCGATACGGCGATGTCCTGTCCTCAAGATCCGTCAGCGGCAGATCGACAGAATCTCCGTGAATACTGTAAATCAAGCCGTCCGGACCGAGTGCCAGATCGTTGCGGCCGTGTCCCGCTCCGCCCGAAAATTTACGCAGCAACTTCACTTCATCGAACTGATCATCTCCGTTCGAATCGCGAAGTCGATAGAACCCCTTTGAATTGTTGGCATTGGCAAACAAACAATCATGCGCATACAGCAATCCGCGACATTCCAGCAACGTATTGTTTATGTTCTCAAAGAGTCCGGGCTTACCATCCTCCGTCAGCGTCATTCGCAGCAGACCTTTGTCTTCCCGGCTGATAGTCAGCCGCCCCTGAGGGTCAAATGCGAGGCTGATCCACGACCCTTCATCCAGCTGAGCTTTTCGAAGCAGTTCAACGTCGAACCCGGGCGGCGCAGTGACGTGAACATCAGCGGCAGCAGTGCTGTCGCTCTGAGCGCGCTTCCACTGAGTATAATCGTCAAAGGCCGTGATCCTGGTGAAACGAGGGTCTTTACGAATTCGATCCGACATCTTGCCGAAGCTAACGGCCGGTGACCAGGCGACGTCACGCGGCGCAGAATCAGCAGTGGCGATATTATCAACTTTCGTCAGCCATGACGCATTGGTGACGATGGAATTCATTGTCACACCCTCCGTCGTAATCTGCAGGTTCAGTGCGATCGCGGACGGACCGTCGGTCCCCTGGGCGCAGACACGGACAGTGTTATCGTGGCGTCGCAGAAAACTCGTGATATCCAGATCCAGGTGTGGGCCGAAGGCATCCAATTCTGCAACCACATCGCCGTTCAACAGGACGGAGCAGGCCGCGAAGTCTGCAGAGAGTCGCAGTCGAGCCTCGCTGAATGCGGTCGGTACGCGGAAGACATGGCTCAGGACAACGTGTTGCCGGCCATCCCTGCCGTTACTTGCCCAGATCCACTCCGGAACCTCATCTGCGGTCAGATCTGCAGGTTGGTTTTTTTCCTGAAAAGCGCTGACCGAATGCGCCGATGTAACAACCAGCAGCGATGTTATCAGCATTCTCATAGATAGGTCCGGCATGTACGTTTTGGGGGGCAAGGTGTGTTGTCCTGATCGTAACAATAATAATGTGTGGGTCGCAGCCTCTACAGGTCGTTAACATCGATTTGGCGGTTCCGGCACCGGATTGAAAAATCTCTGGTAAAGCGTTTTGCGGGACAGGGCATCGCGCACTATATTCATTGCTGCTTCTGGTTTTGCCAATCGGTTAAGAGTTCGCAACATGTGGCGACAGGTTCTGAAATTGTCCGCGAGTCCTCGGATACTGCTGCGAAGTGTACTCGCCCTGGATGATTCGCCGCATTCCATCGCGCTGGGTACTTCAATCGGCATTTTCGTCGGCTTGACTCCCTCTGTCGGCATCCAGACCATCCTGATTGTTGCGCTGGCACTGATTTTCCGCCGGCTTGTCTACTTCAATGTTACGGCAGCGATGCTGTCAACGTATGTGTCCAACCCGCTGACCACGGTGCCGATGTACTATTTCTGGTACCGACTGGGGACATGGTTTGTCCCTGGCAATGCCACTGTTGATCAGTTCGAAGCAATTCTTGATTTCGAAGGACTCGCAGGCTGGTGGCAGGCGACGTGTTCACTTGCAGTCCAGGTCGGAATGCCCATGCTGATCGGCTCACTACTGATCGCTCCGATTGGGTCAGTCATCGCATATCCCCTGACGCGTTATCTGGTGCGATGGTTTCGCCGCACAAACACACACGATTCGGGAGATCAGGGTTCGTCGAACAGCGTCGGTGGGCGTGTCGATGAGGCTCACGGGGCCACGACCGGGAATACTGGCGAGACTGAAGACTCCAGCCCTGCCACCGACACGGCTGACGCTCCTCGCGCGGCCGTGCATTCGGATTCCTTCGTCGCCTCACCCTGACGCCAGACGACGTCCTGGTGACCCGATTCCATCTTAACCAGACGGGTGTGGGTGATCAACGGGCACCTCGGAGCCCACTGACTGCGCGAACGTTCATGACCGGTCCCTGGCAACTTCCTGCAAAATGCGGTTAAACTTTACAGAGTTGCCATCGCGTCAAACCAGATTCTGGCCGGGCATTGAGACGTTTCGGAGACAGACACAGATGCCGCCCTTGATCGTCACGGATTCCAGTTACGAATTTGTTCCACCGCACCAGGGAAGAATCTGGCCACGACTGCTTTCCCGATTTTCAACCCGAATGATCAGGACTCGATACGGTGTCCATTCGGTCGAGATTCGTGATCAGCAAAAGCTGGCCACTCTGCTGGCAGACGGTCATGGAATTGTGCTGGCACCAAATCATTGTCGCATGGCTGATGCGATGGTACTGCAAAGTCTGTCACAGTCGCTGCATCAACCGTTTTTCATCATGGCAAGTTCACATCTGTTTCGAGGCAACCGGCTAATAAAATGGGCGCTTCGTCGGATCGGGGCGTTCAGCGTTTACCGCGAAGGCGCTGACCGGAAAGCGGTGGAAACAGCTGTCGATATCATTGTTCAGAACAAACGCCCCCTGGTCCTTTTTCCGGAAGGTGCTCTCAGTCATGCCAACGATCGCCTGAACGCACTGATGGAAGGAGTGTCCTTTATCGCGCGGACAGCAGCCAGGAAGAGACAGAAGGCAGACGGCGACAGCAAGAGCGTCTGCATCGTTCCAGTCGCAATTCGCTACCTGTTTCAGGGAGATCTTGTCACTGCAGCAGGCCCCATACTGGCCGACATTGAACGACGATTGTCATGGCGTACTCAGGACAACATGCCTATTGTCGAACGCGTTTACAAGGTCGGCAATGCACTACTGGGCCTGAAGGAAACCGAGTATCTTGGCGGGCCTCGTCCCGGTCATATTGCTGACCGCTTACAGGCACTGATCGATGCGCTCCTGCTGCCTCTGGAACACGAATGGCTGAAGAGTCGCAATGACGATTCCGTCATTAATCGCGTCAAAAAACTCCGACAGGCCGTTGTGCCGGGCATGATTTGTGAAGACGAACCAGCCACGGAACGAACCCCACTGCCCTCGGAAGAACTCGACCGTCGGTGGCGGCAGTTACAGGACATGCAGTTTGCTCAGGCTCTGAGCCTGTATCCCCGCGAGTACATCGCGTCCAGACCGACAGTGGATCGCATTCTGGAAACCGTCGAACGAATGGCGGAAAACCTTTCGGGAAAAGAACAGGTCAGCCCCCCCCTGAAGGCCATTATTCAGGTCGGTGATCCGATTCCCGTCGCCGCCAAACGTGAACGCGGAACCGACGGGGACCCCGTGCTGAATCAACTGGAAGCCAGCCTGAGCGACATGCTGAACAGCCTGTCCCGGGAGTCGACACTCTGCTCTGATCACCAGGCCGCCTCATGACTGAATTTGATCCATCCCCATATCAGGCGGGTGTTCCCACTGCGGACACGGAAACATCAACTGCAGATACGCAGCCTGATGCCACGGTCAACCGTCGCCATCAGGTCATGGTGGTCGTTTCCATGTACATCGGCTACGCCATGTTCATGGTACTGAGGATGATTCCGACCGTTGCAGGCACGTCAATTACTGATGACCCGAATCTAAACGTGGACACGGGAGACTGGGGCCGTATCCTTGCCATAGGAACAATTGGCGCACTCGTGGGCAAGTTTATCGGCGGATATGCCGCCGATAAACTGGGAGGACGCATCACGTTTACCATTGGTCTGTTTGTCAGTGCCGTTGGTGTTCTGGCATTTGCAGCGTCGACAGCCGTCTGGATGTTTCAGGCAACCTTCTTTCTGGCGCTGTTGGCCAAGTCATCCGGCTGGCCATCCATGGCAAAAATCATCATGACGTCCTTTCGGCCGAACGAATACGGCCGCGTGTGGGGAGTTCTGGCAACAAGTTCCCGCATTGGCACACTGGTTGCCACGTTGCTGCTGGGCGGGATGCTGGCAGTCATCTCGTGGCAGACAATGCTGTCCATCGCCGGAACCGCCGGCATCGTTATCACCGTCTACTTTGCCATGTCACAGAAATCGGCCGCCGGAAAACTCAGCGTTGCCATGCCGAACATCGCAGTCGGGCAGGACGAAATCAGCAACGAGGCCGCTCACCCGCTGTATCACACCAGTCTTGCTGAAGCCATCCTGCACTTCTGCCAAAGTCGTCAGTTCTGGCTGATCACAGGAAGTATGATGGGACTGACCATCATGTGGGATTTTCTGCTGCTGGTTCCGCTGTATCTGCGCGACACTCTTAATATGACACCGAGCGGTGCGTCAGTGGCTGCGTCGGCTTTTCCCTTCGGCAGTTTGATATCCGTGCTGGTCGGAGGATTCGTCTTTGACAAGCTTAGTCGACGATCAATGGCATGGGTCATGGGCGGCATGCTGCTGATTGCCGCCGGATGCATTCTGACTTTCTATCTGATGCCGCAGTTCGGAATGTCTGAGGAAGCACTGGTCGGACTGTCTTTGGCACTGTTGTTTATGTTTGGACTTTGTGTTTCGCCATGTTACTACATACCAATGAGTGTCTTTTCCATCGAATTCGGCGGGCCGCATTCCGGGTTCCTGATCGCGCTGCTGGATGCTCTGGCATTCGGCATGACCGCCGCATTCTACTACTTTGCCGGCGAAGTCGCCGAGGAAAGCTGGACGCTGTTTCTGTTACTACTGCTGATCGTTGCTGTATGGTCGATGCTGACAACATTTTTCTTTCTGCTGGGCGAGACAAAGAAAATGGGGCCTGAGCCGGCATAAATCGCCCTGCTGCATGCAAGAGAACGACATTAGCCATGAGATTTGAACAATTGATTCAGGGTTCTTCCGGCACGGCCGTACTGGCTATTTCCATCGCGTTCACGGCGGTGCAGTGCGATTTTTCGCATGCCGCCGACGATTCGATTTTCGAGTCTCAGATTCGGCCGTTGCTGATCGAACGTTGCTATAAATGCCACAGTGGCGAAAAGACGAATGGCGGACTGACTCTCGACAACCGAAGCGGCTGGCAGAAAGGCGGTGAGAGTGGACCGGCAGTTGTTCCAGGAAAGCCCGGCGAAAGCCTGCTCATCCGCGCCGTCAACTACGAGTCGCTGGAGATGCCACCTCGAGACGCCGGCGGAAAGCTCAGTAATGCAGAAATTGACGCACTTACGAAATGGGTACAAATCGGCGCGCCGGATCCGCGTGACGAAGTTGCGAATATTGGCGGCATGAGTCAGCAGAAAGCGAAATCGTGGTGGGCGTTTCAGATGCTGCCTGCAGCAGAGGAACACGCTCTCTCGCAACGGGTCGATCACTTTATTAATGCCGAACACCAAGCCCGCTCACTGACTGCAAACGACCGCACGGACCGCCGGACGCTGATACGTCGAGCGACCTACGATCTGACAGGGCTGCCGCCGACGTCTGATGAGGTGCAACAATTTCTTTCTGACGAGACCGAAACAGCATTCGACACAGTCATTGAGCGACTGCTGAATTCGCCACAGTACGGTGTAAAATGGGGACGACACTGGCTGGACGTTGTTCGGTACGCAGACACTGCGGGTGAGAATACGGACCGCCCGCTGCCGCACGCATGGAGGTACCGCAACTGGGTCTTCGACGCATTCAACAAAGACCTGCCATATGACCAGTTCGTTCGCATGCAGCTGTCAGGGGACATATTGCACGCCAATGATGACCCGCAACAGATGAGCGAAGGAATTATCGCCACGGGCTATCTGGCAATCGCGCGACGCTTTGGTCACGACATTGACAAAGATATTCATCTGATGCACGAAGATGTGATCGACAATCTGGGCAAGAACTTCCTGGGGCTCAGCACGGGATGTGCGCGGTGTCACGACCACAAGTACGACCCTGTCACGACTGAGGATTATTACGCACTGTACGGCATTTTCAGCAGCACGCGTTTTTCCTTCCCCGGTTGCGAACCCAAAGGACAGCCCAGGGACCTGGTTCCACTGCTGCCTCAAACCCGGGTCGACGAAATGACTCGGGCCTGGCAGAAAAGAAACGCTGAAGCCATGGCCGAAAAGAAGCGGCACGAGCAGACTGCCATCGAAATCAGAAATCGCCTGAAGGACTACACCACGCACTCATCCCGGCTGCTTGCAGAAGGAGCTGTCGGCGAAGGCATCAGTGTCGCTTTCTCGGAAGCGCTGGGTCGGGTGGTAATGCGAAAGGGTGAGACCCTGCAGCTGACGGTATTCCCCAACGGCAGTCACGGTGCCGACAGCACACTGGTCGAACTGAATATGACTGACCTCAGTGATACGAATCGACAGTGGAACATTTCCGACGTGGTCCCCGAGTTACTCAGTGGCAATCCTCTCCAGGCAAATGATGGCGCGGCATGGTGTTTTCTGGAAGTCACCGATGGCCCGAAATTTCTTGCTGAAAAACAGGATCGCATCGACGGTCATACCGCACTGAATGCGTGGCGTTTCGGTGACACTCCGTCAGTATTCGTTAATCGTTCAAAACAATCGATCAACGTCTGGACGTCGTTGTCGCCCGAATCATTCTTCGTACATCCCGGACCCGGGCGACCTGTCGCCGTGGCTTGGATCTGTCCGGACGATGCAATCATCAGCATCAAGGGACGAGTTATGGATGCACATCGTTCCGGCGGAGACGGGGTGACATTCAAGCTTGAACACATCGCATCTCCGGATTCAGGGGCCTCTCTTTTCACACTCGGTCAGTCACGGAATCTTTCTGATATTGAGATCGAATCCGCGCCGGTCATTCCTGTCGCCTATGCCGTCGCAGAAGGCACGGGGCAGGACGCCGCGCTGCATGAACGAGGTGACCCGGAACAGCCCGGAGATTCTGTGCCACGGCGGTGGCTATCGGTTCTTGGTGGAGATGTGGTCCCGGCAGAAGCGGGCAGCGGTCGCCGACAACTCGGTGACTGGGTCGCACAGCACCCGCTGACGGCTCGCGTCATGGTGAACCGCATCTGGCAGTGGCATTTTGGAAGAGGGGTGGTAGCAACTCCCAGCGACTTTGGTTCGCGTGGTCAGCACCCCACACATCCGGAGATGCTGGACTACCTGGCAGCTCAGTTCATTGCCAACGGATACAGTGTAAAATCGATGCATCGACTGATCATGTCCACCGTGGCCTATCAACGCAGCAGTAAGGTTACTGAATCGTCAGCCACGAGGGACGCACAGAACCAATTCCTGACACGGTTCGCGCGGCGCCGACTGAACGCTGAAGAAATCAGAGACAGTCTGCTGGGGGCAGCCGGCAATCTGGACACAACGGTCGCTGAAGCACATCCGTTTCCGGCCGAGAGCACATGGACCTTTACGCAGCACAATCCGTTTGCGGCCGTCTACGACACCAACAAACGCAGTGCCTATATGATGGTGCAAAGACAACGCAGAGATCCCTACCTGGCTCTGTTCGACGGAGCCGATCCCAACGCCAGCACTCCCGTCCGTCAACTGACGACCGTTCCGACTCAGGCTTTGTACTTCCTGAACTCGCCGTTTTTTCACGATCAAGCCGCGGGATTCTCGCAGCGAATCCTGACGACGGACCGAAATTCAAATGTATCGGCGCAGGCCGAAGAAATGCCCAGTGCCCGACAGCGGCGTAGAATCGACTCCGCTTTTCGGTTGCTGTACCAACGCGCGCCGACGACCACCGAATCCGAGACCGGCAAGCAATTCCTGGAACAGTACCCAGGCAGCCTGCAGGAGAAATGGGCAGCCTATGCGCGCGTGCTGCTGGCGACCAACGAATTCCTTTTCCTTGATTGAAACGGATATGGCTGAAACACGCAACTCGCCCAACCGGCGATCAATGCTGCAATCTGCGGTCACTGGCTCCACCATCTTTTCCGGTATTGTTCAACAACTACTGGCTGACGCTGGTGATCCCCTGGCCGCATCACAGCCGCAGTTCCCTGGTAGTGCAAAGAACATCATCTTTCTGTTTATGACGGGCGGCGTGTCTCACGTAGACACGTTTGATCCGAAGCCCGCACTAAATCGTGATCACGGCAAAGAAATCAAGGCCGACCATCCGGAGATCAAAGACCGTCCAGGATACGAACGAATATTTCTGAAGCGACCGCAGTGGGATTTCAAAAGGCACGGACAATGTGGCACGGAAGTCAGCAGCCTGTTTCCAAATGTTGCCGAGTGCGTGGACGACATTGCGATGATCCGGTCGATGCATACGTCTCATTCGAACCACTACAACGCGACTCTGGGCATGCACACCGGTTCGTTCGCTTTTGCCCGGCCAAGTCTGGGTTCGTGGGTGAGCTATGGACTGGGAACGATGAACCGGAATCTGCCCGGCTTCGTCGTGATCGCACCGAAACAGACGTACGCGGGAACTCAGGTTTACGCCAGCGACTTTCTGCCGGGAGCTCATCAGGGAACCGTAGTTGTGCCGGGTGCCGTGCCCGTGAGAAACATCGCGCCGGGCGTACCGGCAGATCGTCAGAAAATGGAACTTGCGGCACTGCACGCGATGAACGCAGAACATCTGCAATCCCGCCGCGATGATTCACTGCTGACAGCCCGAATGCGTTCGTTTGAGACGGCCTTTGGCATGCAGATGGCCGTCCCGGAGGCATTCGACTTCGGACAGGAAACAGCTGTAACACATTCGAACTATGGCTTGCAGCCGAATCAGACGACTGGCTTCGGCTGGCAATGCCTGGCTGCTCGCCGACTTGTTGAACGCGGCGTACGTTTTGTTGAATTGATCGATACCGGATCGTCCGGCAACTGGGATGCTCATGGCGATATGATGTCCCACGTTTCACTGTCAAAAAACGTGGACCAGCCCATTGCTGCACTATTGCAGGACCTGAAGCAGAAGGGCATGCTGGAAGAGACGCTGGTGGTGTGGACCACCGAATTCGGACGGACGCCCTTCAATAACACGGCCGACGCAAAAGGTCGTGAGCACCATCCGTGGGCCTTTACATCATGGCTCGCCGGTGCCGGAGTGAAGGGAGGCATGGTCCACGGAGCGACCGACGAACACGGCCTGCGTTCCGTCGAAAAGCCGGTACACGTTCATGACTTCCACGCGACCATCCTGCATCTCATGGGATTCGATCATGAGCAGTTGACGTACCGACACGCTGGACGGGACTATCGGCTCACCGATGTCGAAGGCAGCGTTGTCAAAGAGGTGCTGGCCTGAGACAAAAGGTCGGGATTGTTCTCAACACAACACCTATGCGCTTCGCGTTCGTCCGTTACGATTGTTTTCAGAATGACTGGTAAGCCGCCGGGCTTCCTGCAGGGCCTCAATATCGTTCTGCAGTGACCGGGCGATGCTTAACGCAAATGCAAACCCTACGGCCCCCAGTGCGCTGAGAATCGTTAGTGCGAACGCACTGTTCGCGCCAGCCATATTGTCGTTTGTCAGCAACAGCAGCATGATTCCGGCGGCCGGTACACCACCGGCAAAATACAGCAACCACGTCGACCGTTCTGACAACATGTGCAGTTCAGCCTCGTCTCCGGCGGTCAGTGTGTCACCTCGCAGCAGGGCCGGAAAGAAAGAACGTATGGCCAACACAGACAGCAGAAAGAATGGATATGCGGCTGCCACCATACCGCAGATCAGCAGCGACGCAAAAAAGTGAGCATACCATATAGCGTCCAGCCCGCCGGTAATGACGTGCAGGCTGATGGGATAGGCCAGTCCGGCGATGCCCCACTCCGCAATTCCCAGCAAGGCAGCAAAGCGGCCCAGCCTCAGTGCCCGACGTCGTGCACTAACATCGGGAGCACGAAGCCTTTCATCGCGAACCCGACGCAGAGCTTTCATCAGGGGGCGGGCGAACCATATGCAAAGCGCGATGGCCAGCGGAAAAGCAATCGAATTAATTGTCAGCTGGACGTTATCAAATGCGTCCTTCGCTTCGGGAAGTCGCTCAATGATCTCGGCGAAGTTGTACTTGAAGTTAAACAGTGCTGCCAATGCGTTAGGAACAATGGCCGCACATATGGCGGCCGTAGCCGGCCAATTCAGGGCCCACCCTGCCAACCCGCGTTCACTCTGCTGAAGTAATCTGGCGACTCGCGGCTGCAGACACAAACCAAGATCCAGGGCCAGTTCATTTCCCGATTGGTATCGGTGATTCGGTTCCGGTGCCAGACACCGCTGCAGGACAGACAACAAACACTGTTGCACAGGATCAGCCGAAGACAGCGGAACAGGAAGCTGTGTCCGGCGAAGAGCTGCCATCGATGCGAGTGTTTCACACCAATTTCCCACGGCGGCTTCATCATTGAACGGTCGCTGGCCATAAGTGAGTTCCCACAACAGCACTCCCAGTGAAAACACGTCGGCGCGGCCGTCGAGGTCGGTGGGCTGAGTCGGGTTACCCGGATCACAGGCGTCGAGTTGTTCGGGCGACATATAGGCCAGGCTGCCGCCGAAATAAGCGGCTGGACCGGATCCTTCCAGTTTGGAACTGAAGCTGATGTTGAAGTCCGCCAGCTTTGCTGTACCGTTTGCGTCCAGCAGGACATTGGCAGGTTTCACGTCACGATGCAAAATGCCCTGACCGTGAGCGTAGTGCAGAGCCTTAGCAAGCTCCACACCGAACTGACAGACGACCTGCGGCCAGGGCTTTTGCGCCATGCCATCCTTCAGCGAAATGCTTTGCGATGACAGTACGCCCGTCGCATCCAGAGCGTCAGCAACGCAGTCAGCAACGATCTGTCCGTTTCTTACATCCGCAACTTTTGCGGCCCGTACAACTGCCTGCAATGTTCCCCCGGCAGCAAACTGCATATACAGCAGACGAAGATTCTGATCCGGCAGACGTGTCTGATCGTACACGCGGACAATATTCGGATGATCCAGCTGAGCCAGCGTCTGAGCCTCAGCCCCTTTGTCAGCAGAGACTTTTAACGCCACCATGCGTTGCATGGATTCCTGACGAGCCAGAAAGACACTGCCAAATGCGCCGGACCCCAGACTCGACATCAGATAAAAGTCATCAATGCGGTCACCAGGCTCAAACGATTTTGTCGGCTGCTGGCCGGACAGTGACATGCTGACCGTAGGCGAATGCAGTTTGAACATACGAATGATCGCCTCCGACTGCGCTGGAAATCGAGCCAGACAGTCATTCACGTCGACCGTTTCTCCGGCAGTTCTGCGGACGTGATACTCTTCATAGATAAGATCGACCGGCATTCCGTCCGGTTCGTTCAGATCCGGAAATTGTGACTGATAGGATTCCAGAGACAGCTTTTCGCGATCGCTTCCATAGCGGTACTCCAGATCGACCTTGATGAGTTCGATCAACACCATCCGCCTAAGCGTCCCGGGCGGCTCCGGAAGATGTACAGCCATCTCAGGCGGCTTGACCGCTGACTCCCATGCTTCCAAGAAAGCCTCAACATGAACGGCGAGGGCTTCCCAGTGGGCTTCTGCCGTCTCCAGCTTCAAAGGCGGCGGATCCTGAGGCTCGTCGTGGTTTGAAGGTTCGTCCGAAGTCATCGTATTCGAGGTGGCGACAGAAAGTCACGGTTTAAGAATCATCGAAAGAGCAGCGGACATGATAGAAGGACCATTGACATGTGTTAACCGGCACACCAATTCTGCTGTTTATCTCTGAAGAACGAGTCGACTGCCGGTCTGCTGTACACGATGCTGCCCCCCGGATGACGGATGTCATACACGCAGATTCAGGTTTGTAGCGTTTTGCAACGCTGCCGATTGATACAAACAGATACAATTCATCATTCGAGGCGGCGGTCCGGTTACGCGGAACTGCGCAATAGGTCGATCTGCAAGGTGTTGTCACCATTGGTTTTAAAGGGATTTTCCAGATATCATCCGATTACTGCAGACTTTTGTCCGGAACTGCCCCAGAATTTGCGTTACTGGCACTAGCACAACCGAAAACAATCCAAACGGGTCTCGGTGTGAAATTAGAACAGAGGCGGGCGGCCTCTGACGTGGAGGAACGGTCCCGTCCCCGTTCACTCACTCCCTTCTGCCCTTCAAAATTCACTCGAAATACTCTTATTCCTTTGTTGGAGAGCTCATTATGCAGTCACGTCGTCACACCGCAGCGTCCAGAAAGGCACGACGCGGCTTCACCCTGATCGAGTTGCTGGTGGTGATTTCCATCATCGCCACTCTGATGTCATTGATTCTGCCAGCCATTCAGAATGCTCGGGAAGCCGGCCGCAGAACTCAGTGTCTGAACAACATCCGCAACGTCACGCTGGCAGCATTGAACTTTGCCACGTCGAACAAGAGTCGATTGCCAGCCCTCGGATACTTCCCCGCGAATCCAGCTTCGTCAGGACGAATTAATGGCCGCAGCTGGGCTGTTGAATTGCTGCCATTCCTGGATCAGCAGGGTACCTACGACCGCTGGAACAAAGACGTGCCGTTTGATGATACGTCAGCGTCAGCGAATAGAAGACTGGCGGAGGATCTGTACGTCGAGGCATTTGCGTGTCCGAACGACGAGTCTGCATTCGTCACACCTGGTGGCCTGAGCTATGTCGCAAATGCCGGCTTCGGTGATGCCGTCATCATTGCAAACGACGGCGGCGCAGTCCAGCACAGCTTTCTGCAGGAACAATTCGACTGGGACGGTGATTCGATCGTAAATGACCTCTCCGCATCGCCGGTTGTTAATGATGCTGACGACACCAAGATCACAAAAGCGACTGGCGTCTTCTGGGCAGAGTTTGAAGGTGTCGCTCAGACACGCAACGCCAGTGCGTCGATCGGAAAAATCTATGATGGCTCCGGCAATACCTTCATGTTCGGCGAAAACATCAACGCTTTGGGCAGCTCAACCTGGGCTGATCCTCGTACACGAGCCGTCGGGTTCATGTTCCCGCTGGACACGGCTTCGGTCGGCCCTGGCACCATGATTGATCCCACTGGTGCCATTGCAACAAATGGTGGCGGCGTCGCTTTGCCCGCATATCCCAATGAGGCCAAGACCGGACCGGACGGTAACGCCCCGTATCTGAATTCCAATCATCCGGGAATCGTGGTCGTATCCATGTGCGATGGTGCAGCCCGGACAATCAGCGAAAACCTCGATGAACGAGTTTACCTGCAACTCATGACTCCGGACGGAACTCGGCTGCGAACGATCCCCAGCCCAAATACGTTCCTTTCTGAAAACCCACTGAGTGCCGACTCATTCTAAACAGGTTGGTTCTTAACACCCGAAGCCGTCCGGCCATCAGGCCTGGCGGCTTTCTTTTTTGCGCAACTCGCCAGGCATCTGTCATGAATCAGCCGATTCAGGTCTCCATTCGCACTGCCATGTCGTCTGACATCGACGTCCTGACGGACTTCAACTGCCGACTGGCAGCAGAAACCGAAGACAAGCCGCTGGATTTTCACACCGTCCGCTCCGGCGTCACGCGTGGACTTTCAGTGGGAGACGAGGTTCGGTATTTCGTCGCGGAACGTGGCGAAACAATCGTGGGACAACTAATGCTGACGCGTGAGTGGAGCGACTGGCGAGACGGCTGGATCGTCTGGCTGCAAAGCGTATATGTTCTGGCAGAATATCGAGGACAGGGCGTTTTTCGCCAGTTACTCGATCACGTCAGATCGTCTGTACACACGGACGCCGACGTGGCCTGCCTGCGGCTTTATGTTGAGGAAGACAACGACGCCGCGAAATCAACATACAATCGCCTGGGCTTTAGAGACACCGGTTACGACGTCATGGAAATCGGGCCGTCGCAGTAATACTCGACGATTGCGCGAGCATAATCGGGCGACTCAGCTTGCGAGACAAACCCCGGGGCTCTCATCGTTCCCGGCCTCGGCTGTCCGCTGTACTCAACCTGACATTCACAATCCGTGACGGCTTTCTCGGTTTTACAGCACGGCCTGAATTCGTGACAGGAACTCCTCGTTTGTCGGAAACTTGGCCATTGTCTTTGTCAACTGCTCCATCGCATCCACAGGACTCAGACTGATCAGACTGCGACGCAGCATCGTTACGCCCTCCAGCGTTGTCGGGTCCAGAATTTTTTCTTCGCGACGTGTGCCCGACCGGCTGATATCAATTGACGGCCAGATTCGTCGGTCCGCCAGATCACGGCTCAACTGCATTTCCATGTTCCCGGTTCCCTTGAACTCCTGGAAAATGGCTTCGTCCATGCCGTTATTTGTGTCGATTAATGCTGTACCGCAGACGGTCAGAGAACCACCTTCGTCGAACCGACGTGCGGTTCCAAACAGTTTTTTCGGAACATCCAGTGCCCGGATGTCCAGACCGCCACGCCCGGTACGGCCGGACGGGTTCACCCATTTATTGAACGCTCGTGCCAGACGCGTAATGCTGTCCAGCAGAATAAAGACGTCCTGACCTTCTTCGGCCAGTCGCTTGCCACGTTCGATGATCAGCTGAGCAATTCGAACATGGCTCTCCACATCGTTGTCCAGCGACGAAGCAATGACTTCGCCCTCAACGCTGCGGGTCATCTCGGTAACTTCCTCAGGCCGTTCATCGATCAGCAGAACGATCAGGTGAACTTCCGGATGATTCTTTGTCACCGAGTTCGCAATATCCTGAAGCAGCATCGTCTTGCCGGTTCTCGGTGGAGCGACCAGCAGCGCTCGTTGTCCCTTTCCAATCGGACACAACAAGTCCATGACTCGCATCGTGATCGGAGTCGGACCAATTTCAAGTTTGATCTGCTCGAATGGATTGATCGGTGTCAGTTCATCAAAGTTCTTGATGCGCTCATACTCTTCCGGCGTGAAACCGTCGATCAGTTCCACTTCCTGAAGCCGTGGTCCCTGATTTCTGGTGCCCGCTCCGACTTCGCCTTTGATCATCACTCCTTCGCGAAGACGGTATTTTTCAATGACGGAACTTGAGACAAATGGGTTGGCATCTTCAGCCGCATAGTTCTTCCTGGGGTCCCGCAGAAAACCATATCCCTTCGGATGCATTTCCAGAATGCCTTCGAACGGACCTTCAACGACTTCACCGCTGAACTGGATCTGTCGACCGCGCCGTCGGCCGCTATTCGCACCACCGCCACCACGACCACCACGATCCCGGGTGGATTGCCGGCCACGTCCGCCGCCATCACGGCCACGTCCGCCACCATCGCGACCACGACCACGGCCTCCGCGGCCACCGCCACCTCGAGGATCACCTCCGCCAGCGCGAGCATCGCTGCCACCGGAAGCACCGCCCTGACCGTCCTGCTTGGAACCGCGTCGTCGTCGTCGTCGTCGACGACGTGGTCGATCGCTCTCTTCACCACCTTCTGAGTCTCCTGATGCACCGCCATTGCGGGCAGCAGCGTCGTCACCTGAAGCCTCGGAGCTTTCGCCGTCACCAGCAGCACCGGAATCGTTGCGGTCTCCCGCAGCATCATCCATCAGGTCTGCGCCATGGTCTTCAAACCTGGCAGCTCGAGCTTCTTCCATGACAGAGGCTGTATCATCGATGGGGGGAGCTTTGGCCAGATCGTCGGCAAAGTCCTGTTCGGCGACAACTTTCTTTTTCTTCGCGGGCGTTTTTTTTCGTGCGGCACGCTTTTTCGCCGGTTTTTTCGGGGGTGCGCCTTCTGTGACTCCGTCTCCAAAGGAATCTTCACTGCCTGCTGCTTCAACGGAAGCCTCATCCTCAGTCTTCTTGCGACGAGTGCGAGTGACTTTTTTTCGTGTGGCAGTAGCTTTGGTCTTGCGTGCTGGTGACGTTTTTTCTTCAGCACTGGAACTGCTTGTCGGCATAGGAAACCCTGTTTTCCTGAACGAATAGAAACGTGGCGAAAGCGACACAAAGCGCGAAAACGCTTGCCCACGTCGTTGAAATTGACGGAACCCACAACATCAATGGTCAATATGGCGATGCAACTCGTGCCATACGGCGAATGTTGTTGATCCGCGAACGGTCGGTAACCAGCGAGCCTGCGTGCAGGCAATAAACGAACCCTTTCGGGCAGGCCACGGGATTCATGCCTCTCGACAACGAATCACCGAGAAACCTGTTTGCAGAGGCAAACGGGAAGGCAGTCGCATCCCTCAAATGCACAATCTCACGAAACCATCCCCTGGACGTATCACAAGGACACAACATGGCCCTCGATGACAACCGAAATTAAGGCAACGGTCGCGCCTGTGGGGGGACTTCGTCAGTTGTTGGAGCTGCCAGAGGGAGCTCCGAGAATACGCGAAGATTTTACTTACATGGCGGCTGAGATTACGGTGAACCCGCGATCAGCAGCAACTCAGTTGTTTAGTATTAACTTAACGGTTTGCTGTGTCAATCGATCTCTGTCATATCTGGACACACATTTTACAGGGATTGTTAATCTTTTTTGATGTGGCCGTCGACATCCCCTCAGAAAACGACCGCCACGACTGCCTGAAATGATCCTCAGATGTCCCTTGATTGCGTTTCGTCTGCTCTTGGCTGGATATTTCGTACAACTTTCAATTGTAGCGCTGACCGGTCAGCTGGTCTGCCTTGACGGCGTGCCGAATCCGGGTGTATTTCAGCGGACTCTGCTTAAAGCGAACACGGTTATCCTCAGAACTGAACAGGTACAGTCGGTCGTCGAAGAACGCACCGAACCTGATCTTACCGGCTACTGCACGGTCGTCGGTCAACAGAACAATGGGATCGCACCCCAGGTTTTGCGGGGCGTAATCCGATGGCGCTTTCAGAAATAGGTTCTGTGTTTCTTTGCTGCTGAAGAAGTAAGTGACGCCTCGGTAAGTGGAGGTCAGGTTTTCGTGACCGGACACCCATTCCCGATCCTTCAACAAACGCACAGGACAGAATCCTTCCAGACCAATGATCTTCGTGTTCTTGACGATTTGTGGCACGGAGATCTTCGCCCCTCGGGCTGAAACCTCCCTGAGCAGGGACATGTATGCCAGAATTGACTTAAATCCGACGTTCAGCGTTTCAGTTGTTCCGTCACGGTAAACGACGACGTCACGCGGAATCGTCGACGCACCAAACTGCGCCGCCAACGCAGGATCTCGCGACACATCAACCTCAACCGCGGCAACTCCCTGACGCAGCTGTTGCTGCACTTCACGGTTTGAAAACACCTGCGAACTCATTTGCCTGCAGGGACCACAGTACGATGCATGAAAGTGGATCAGCAAAGGCAGCTCATGCTTCTCTGCTGCATCACAAGCGGATTCGTATGTGGCGTACCAGCCCTCACTGGCCACGGACAGTGAGGCTGTTGTGGAAAAAATGACAGCAGCTAGTGAGACGGCGATTCGGTTCGGCATTATGACTTCCGTGTGTCGTGCGACGGAGTGTGCCAGCGGTGATCAACGCCAAGCGGTTATTTTTTTTGAAGACCAATAACGTTGAGCGGGGCCAGCTTCTGTGTGTATCGGACGTTTGACGGAATCAAGTCGTTGCACATCACGACCGTAATCCGGCTTTCTGCACAGAAACAACAGACATCGCCGGAATGTGTAAAAGGGAGTGTCTGTACTGATCGTAACGATTAGAGAACAGACGTCCTCAGGAACGGCTCAACTCGAGAGGCCGCCCATTCCCACGGACTGCAGCATGCCCGCCGCCTTGTGAAGCGTTTCCCGATACTCATCTTCGGGGTCAGAATCCGCCACGATTCCGCCGCCCACCGGAAACTGCACAACACCGTCCTTCACCGTGAACGTACGAATCAGGATGCTGCTGTCAAAGTCACCGTTCGGCCCGAAATAGAACATGTTCCCGCAATAAGCTCCGCGCGCTGTAGGTTCGAGTTCCGCAATGATTTCCATCGCTCGAATCTTGGGGGCGCCGGTAATCGAACCACCGGGAATCGCCGCCGCACACAAGTGCCAGACGTCAAGACCAGGCTGCAGTTCACCGACGATCGTGGACACCAGATGCTGCACGGTTTCGAACACTTCGATTTCACATAACCCCGTCACTTTGACTGATCCTGGCCGACACACACGTGACAGATCATTTCGCAGCAGATCGACAATCATTACGTTTTCGGCTCGATCCTTTTCACTCGCGTACAACGCGTTGCCCGTAAACAGATCGGCGATGGGAGAACGATGACGACGACGCGTCCCCTTGATCGGTCGCGATTCCACAAAACGACCTTCACTCACTTTCAGAAATCGTTCCGGCGAGGCACTGACGACGGCGAATTCATCGTACTGGAAAAGGCCGCAAAACGGTGCCGGATTGTGCTGTTTCACTCGACAATAAAGATCGAAAACCGACTTCAGCCACGACGTCGTCAACTGCTGAGACAGATTTGCCTGAAAAATATCCCCCGCGCGAATGTACTCAATCACTCGTTCGACGGCGGCCACATACTGCGTCTCAGAAAACCCGGATGAGACGGCGGGGCGGCCTTCAAGCGGATACTTTTCGGAAAGGTCACAGCGAGCACCGCGGACATGACTGGCAACCACCCCTTCCCGCCCGGCAGCAAGCCTCGCCAGTATCCATTCCGTGCGCTGTCGCTGAATCGTGTCAGGGGCAGCCAATCCGGCAAGTTGCAGCACACAGAGCTGCACCGAATTCTCTGCATGGTCCCAGACAATGGCCCAGTCAAACAGGCCGGCAGCCAGAGCCGGCGTGGAAAATTCATCAACGGACGCTCTCGGCAGAACTTCGAATGCATGGCCGAGTTCATAAGACATCAGCCCGGCAACGCCGCCACAAAAAGGTGGAGCGATTTCCCGATCGACCACGGGAAGGCGAGTGGTCCACTCACGCAGCTTCTCAAACGGCGTGTCTCCGTGATCGCAGCGATCCAGCCGGCAAACTTCAACGGGATCAGCCGTCAGAATCGTGTATCGCGCATCCTGATGCTGTCCCGGAACAGCACTGTCGAAGACGACAAGGAACGACTGATCAGCAAAGCGTCTGACCGTGTCAACGACGTCGAGATCACGCGGCAAATTGTGAATGTGAAGAGAATTGGACACAGCTGAAACCAGAAAGAACAAACATACCAATCAGAGACAGTGTTGCGTTCGATCATCGCGGGGAGGTGTCAACGAAAAATGACGGTCGCGACAGTGACTCCGTCGGCCATTCGGGTTTTGCCGGATGAATCGATGCTGAAACATCTGATGACCGTCGCACAGGGACTGAAGTGTTCATGACGTCAGGCCTCCTTCGTTCAGTTCACCCTCGTCGGCGCCGGCTTCATGCCTCACAGACGAAGATCCGGGCAACTCCCCGAGCACGCCCCAGCTCAGACTCTCGTCCTGATTATACTGTTTTCCCAGAAACCGAGCGATTTCTGCACGGGCCAGCTCGTACCCCAGGTAGAACGCATGCCCTGCGTCGACGTCCGGATTAGACTTAAGTGCCGGTCTGAAGATCTCGAAGGCACCTTCACCACGCCAATAGCCCGTGTTATTCATCAGATGCAGTTCCGCCGGATCGGCAAAAATCCGGAAGTTCGGATCGGTTAGCGCGGCTGCAAGTGAGTTCAGCGAGTCTTCCGAATCGCACTTGAGTTTCGCATCCCGGAGCATTACCAACGACGAATCGATGTGTTTCGGAATGACCGCGTTGCCAACAGAATGAGAAATCAGTCGGCGTGCCGCATCAAATTCGGCGACAGCCGACCGACACCAGTTGATGACCTGAGTCGTCAGGACACTTCCAATACCGAGCTCTTCGCAAACGGCGGCCAACAGCATATTTACGCCAGCGGAATCCACTTCCGTCAGTTCTGTAACGTTCCCGATGCCCATCATCATGGGGACCTCCGGGTACTCTTGCCGAGCGTCCATATAACGGCGCAGCGACGCAGTAAATCCCATTCCGATAGGTTCGATGATCGGATCAATTCGAAACGGTACGTTTTTTCGGGAAAGCTGTTCGATGATCCGATCCAGCGATTCGGTGTCGGACGGTGTATTCGGAATCGCAACGACTTCGACACCAAAATCGGTCACCCAGTCAATGTTCGAGTGATTGCAGCTGAGAATCAATTCTGCACCCGCCGCAACTGCCTGCTCAACCTCGTCACGGTCAAAGCTGTCGATCGAGACTCGCAGGTGCTTTTCACGCAATGCCCGCACAATGTCACCGACTGACGGACTGCTTTCACCCGGCACACAACCCACATCGATCAGATCAGCGCCAGCGTCGAACATGGCCTGTGCCTGGAACACCACGTCTGCAACCGAAAGACGTGTGGCATGATTGATCTCGGCAATGATGTCGATGGAATAACGGTCCAGGCAGACATCTTTCTTCCGGCCACACCCAAAATGCTCAGGCAGATCACGGTGATCCTTTGGCCCACGCTCAAAGGGCACGCCAAAGTGCTGTTCCAGCCTTATCAGATCACCCTGACACCAGCCAGGCAGAACAACTCGGTCGACACCGGCCGGAACGTGAAGCCGCTTCAAAAGCAGGTTAACGTGCAGTAACGCAGCAACCTGAATGCCTGGCACTGCGACTTCGTAACGAAATCCGAGTTGACACGACAGCTCAGAAAGCGTCTCCCGCAAACTCGTTTCGGCCAGACGCCCGGTGACGAAGAGGATCGTCGAATTCCCAAGGTCTGATGTTCGGTCTTCGGTCACCGTATCGCGCCACCATTGACGTTTATAATCTGTCCCGTGATGTATGCGGCGTTCTGACTGAGCAGAAACCGAGCCATGCTGGCGATATCCTGTGGTCGTCCCCATCGCTTCAACGGCGTTTCGTCAAGAACCCGCTGTTGCCAGTAATCGCTGGCACCAGTACCCCAGGCCGTCCTGATCCAGCCCGGAGCAATGCAGTTGACGCGTACGTCGGGAGCCAGACTCAACGCCAACGAACGAGTAAATCCCATGATAGCGTTCTTGGTTGCCGCAAACAGTTCGCCACTGTCGCCTTCCATTCCCCGATCTGACTGGTCCCAGCCGATGTTCAGAATACAGCCACTTCCCTGCCCCTGAAAACGATGACCGAATATCCGTGACATTTCGATCGTTCCGGCCACATCAACGTCCAGCAAAGTTCTTAACTTCGTCGAAAAGTTCTCTTCCTTCATCTCACCTGTCAGCAGATCAGCACCGGCGTTGTTGACAATGGCATCAACACGCCCGCCGGCAAAACACTGTTCTTCAAACTGACTGCAGGACACCGAGTCAGAAACGTCAACTGTCAGTACGGTCGCCTCACGTCCCAGTTTCCTGATGTCCGCAGCCGTCGCTTCCGCGCCGTCACGGGATGTGCGAAAACTGACAACAACGTCTGCTCCGCCGCGCGCACACTCAATCGCGATGGCTCGTCCAATTCCACTGGACGCCCCGGTGACGACTATTCTGTTCCCCACTAATTCGGCAAACGACATGTGGGCAGATTAACGGGGACATCGAGCAAAAGCACCCGTCCGGCACTGCGGTTTCAGGGGAAGGAACGACTTTGATTGCGCGAGAATAACATCGCAGCTTTCAGAAACTGCCTCCGTTACGTACTGCCAGCCCTGGTGTTTGCCAGGAATGCAGACTGCTGTTTCCAGTAGACAACCCTGTAGACAGCCGCGGCCGCCATCATCACCGCAAAGCACGTTAGCCACAGAACCTGACTGCCCCACTGGTCAAGAACCCTGCCACCAAGCGGCGCGCCGATCGAAAGGCCGACAGCGTGGCACAGCGAATAGGCTCCCATGTACCGGCCTCGCATCTGCAGAGGCGCAAGATCTGCAACAAGGGACTGCTTAAACGCCGCCTGAAAGACTTCGCCCATCGTCCAGACAGATATCGTCACCAGAAACATCGGGCCGGTCACGGCAAAAGTTGTCAGGCCAAAGCCCAATGCAAGCAGCAACTCACCCACAAGAATCACACCGACGCGTTCAAAACGATTCAGCACATGCGTGACCGGTAATTGAAACAATACGATCAGGATACCATTGGTCGACAGAAGCAATCCGATATCACGTTTCGAAAATCCAAGCTGGTTCAGGTGAATGGGCAACGTCGAAAATGCCTGCATAAAAACAAGGCTCGTCAGGAACGTTGCCAGCATAACAAGTAGAAAAATTCGGTTTCTGAGAATGTGTTCCACGGCGTTCGCCAGGCCAATATGCTGGTCCTGAGTTTCACGCCGTGTTGCGGCCGTCAGACGCGGGTGCGTCTCTTTGATGAACAGAACAATAATCAGTCCGTAGGCGGCAGTCGTCAGTGCGTCGCCCCAGAACAGCAGCTTGAACGAGAACTGCGCGAGAATTCCACCCACAGGTGCAGCAAACGCGAAGCCAAGGTTAAAAGCGATATACATCAGGCCGAACGCCAGAGGTCGCTCGGTTGCGTTAACCAGATCGCCGACCATGGCGGACGCCGCAGGCCGGTACATTTCAATCGCCAGTGAGAAAACGAAGATCAGACCCAGAAACCCCCAGCGATCTCTGACAACACCCAGCAGAAACAAAGCTGCAGCTCCCCCGAAAAGAGCAACAACCATCACTGGCTTACGTCCAATCCGGTCTGCCAGTTGCCCGCCGGCCAGAGACGAGACGATCGATCCCAGTCCGAATACGCCGAAGCAGTTGGCGGCGTAAGCAACGCCGAAACCAAGCTGCTCACTGACATAGATCGTCAGAAAGACAAACACAAACGACCCGGCGCGGTTAATGAAAGACCCCAGACACAGCAGTCGCACCGGCACAGGCAGGTCGACGTACGCCCGCAGCGTACGTTGGACAGCAGAAATGCCAGCGGTCACAGTCGTTGCCTTCGGAGAAAAAAACCGGCATTGCCAGTGTGACGGGAAAGACGGATTGATTCGGATACAGAAGCGAGGTCGTTGCGGGACGGGTGCCCGGTGATGCAGTCGACCAGTAGACCTGCCCAACCGGCTGTACTGTATATTCCCCGATCTGGTCCTGCTTCAAGTCTGCAGCGACTGTACGTCAGGGTGAGCAGGAAACAGTCCCGCCGTCACGAATAAATACCGGAGGTTATTCCACTTCCTGAACAGCACGATACGTCCCGATTTCCAGGTGATTTTCATCGGGATCGTAAGAGAACAGTTGCCGGACACTCGCGTCGGCAACAAAGTTCGTCCGAAATGCGATATTGCGGCAATGGAGTGGCCTGCAGACTCCATTTCATCGCACATAATCGTCAATCGTCAATCGTCAATCGTCAATCGTCAATCGTCAATCGTCAATCGTCAATCGTCAGACAGCCACGCTCACGGCACTGGTGTGGGGTACCGGCGTTCTTTCGACACGACCCGCTCGGCGATTAGTCCGTAAAGCGGCATTCTTTCTGGCCTGAACGGCAGACGTGGCTGTTCGGATCCCCCCTCACGGACAAACGGCTGGACGCCGACCTTGCAGTGTTTGAGGACGCCAATTCGTTCAACCGGTTTACGGAACTTTCGTGATCCACCGTTCGACGTTATGTTCCAGAATACCAAGCGGCACAGCTCCGTCGCGAAGGACAACGTCGTGGAAATCTCTGATGTCGAATCGGCCCCCAAGTTCGCTTTCTGCCCGCGCGCGAAGTTCTCGAATTTTGAGTTCGCCGATTTTGTAAGCCAGTGCCTGCCCGGGCCACGCGATGTAGCGATCGACTTCGTTTTCGATATCCAGAAGCGACTTTGCGGTGTTGGCCACAAAGAAATCAATCGCGTCCTGGCGACTCCATTTCAGACTGTGCATTCCGGTGTCGACCACCAGGCGAACGGCGCGCCACATTTCGTAGGTGAGCTGGCCGAACTTGGAATATGGATCCTGATAGAGCCCCAGTTCTTCACCCAGTTTTTCGCTATACAGTCCCCAACCCTCAATAAAAGCCGTATACCCTCCGTAGCGGCGAAACTCCGGCGTGTCGTCCAGTTCCATTGCCAGAGCAATCTGAAAATGATGGCCAGGCACCGACTCATGCAGTGACAGAGCTTCAATTTCGTACTTTGGACGGTCCTGCGGACGATACAGATTGACATAGTATCCGCCGGGACGACTGCCGTCCGCAGAGGGTCTCTGGTAGTAGGCCGTGGTCGTGTCCGGAGCCATCTGCGCCGGGATGGGAACAATTTCGTACGCAGCTTTCGGCAGGCGTTTGAACAGCCGGGGTAGTTCCGGATCGATTCGTTCACAACAGTCTTTGTAGGCCTGCAGCAAATCGTTGGGATCGCTAAAGTAGAACTGCGAGTCGGACCGCAGATGAGTAAGAAATTCCTGAAAACTGCCAGCGAACCCCACCTGCTTCTGAATCGCCTCCATTTCTGAACGAATTCGAGTGACCTCGTTCTGACCGATGTCGTGAATCTGCTGCGGTGTCAGGTCAGTCGTCGTGAACTTCCGTGCCAGCACAGCGTACATCTGCTGGCCATCGGGACGCTGCCAGCAACCCACGCTGTCGAACGACGCTGGCAGATACTCATCCTCGAAAAACGACAGAAACCGGGTATAGGCAGGCAGAATATTCTGTTCGATTGCCAACTTCGCGCGGTCACGAAGTTCAGTGGCCGCGGCGTCCGACAGCTCAATCTTGAATGTACGAAACGGCGCGTAATAAAGGCTCTCTTCAGGAGTACTGACCAACTGCCGGCGAATCTGGGCAGGAACTCGTTTCATGACGACCTTCGGGTGCAGCAGGCCCGTTGCCATGCCGTTTTTCATCAGGGCGATGGTCTGATCCATATACGTCGGAAAAGCGTTCACTCGAGCAATCCAGTCTTCGTAGTCGGTGACGGAGTCGAAGCTTAACAGTCTTGCCAGATCGTTTTCGTTCTGAATGCCCCCCCGTTGATTGAGCGGCAGGAAATGCAGTCTCAACGGCTGCAGGGCAAGCCGAGTCTCATATTCGCGTTTGAACAGCTGGTAGTTAAGTCGGTCAGCGCGACTCAGTTGAGCGGCATCAATCTTCAGCAGCGTATTCAAAGCCTGGCGAGTCATAGTGGCCGACGTCTGAATCGCCGCTTCGGAAACATCGTCCCACAGACGATTGTACCGACGATCGCCGAGCCGCGATGCCTGTGTCGGATTTTCGCGCAACGTTCGCTGCCATTCCGCATCAAACAACTCATGAAGCGCCTTTGTCGCGTCATACTGTTTGCCGAACGATGCATCCTCCGCAGACGTACTGGCGACAGTCAAACCGGCTATAGCCAGACAGGTCAGCAACAGTGAACCCGGGGTGAGGTATCTTCGGAAAAGAATGCGATGATCACAGAAAAAACAAGTGCGACGCATGGTGACTCCTGGTGAGCGGTGGTTCGTTGGTGCGGGGTTGAAGGAAGGATAGAACGAACATGGACCAGTCACGAAGCCGGATCTCGCCCGTTGATCCATGGTCCGGCCAGCTTCTGATAATCGAACGGCGTCATCAGACTGCCCGAATCTCCCGCACTCCAGCCGGCCACGTGTTTCGGCTTTGTTTCTGACTTTGACATTTGTTCCCAGCCATCTGCCCAGCTGGAATTACCGTCGCTGACCTGCCCCTGACGGTCCACATGAAAAACTTTTCCTTCGCGATAACTGCGAATCGCAAGGTTGACAAACATTACGGCCGCGGCACCCAGTTCGGGGTCATTGTTAACTGAATTCGGACGGCCGGATTCAATCGCTCGGATGAAATTATCAAAGTGAGACAGGTTGAAGTTATATGGCGACTTCGCCTCGTGATGTTCCTTCTTCAGCTTGCTGTCGAGCGTCACCTGGGGGCGTTCAGGAATGAAGTCGAATGAGGCAGA
>Ga0315316_10000343_pt1 | contig 30088 bp, 33 predicted proteins | sample M160m3416metaG_FD_203702 | JGI IMG/M metagenome (GOLD analysis project Ga0315316, IMG submission 203702) | Ammonia-oxidizing marine archaeal communities from Monterey Bay, California, United States - M1 60m 3416 | ecosystem: Environmental > Aquatic > Marine > Intertidal zone | place: USA... | reverse complement strand
CCAATGACGCGCCCAAGCTGGAGAGGCGGACGTAAAAAACGTAGAAGAAAATCCCGTAAGAAGAAAAGAAAATCTCGTAGAAAAACTAGAAAGAAAAGACGTAGAAAGTCTCGCAAAAAGAGAAAAACTCGTAGAAGAAAAAAAGGAGGAGTAAAAACGAACCTGTCAGCTTTTAAAAAAACATTTAAAAAAAGCCCGACATCATCTAATTTAGTAAGACTAGCAAAATCATCAAAACCCCAACATCAACGTATAACTAGTCTAGGATTTAAACAACCAAAATCCTCTTCTTTAAGTAAAGTCACGTTTCGTCCCATCTCTCCTCAATCTCAACCACAGTTAACGCAACAACCATCACAAGGCTTACAAGCAGCACAACAACCGTTGGCACAACAACCGTTGGCACAGCAAATGGAGGCTATGTCTATTAATACGCCTTCTCCTGTGAGCAGTGGCGGAGAAGAAGTTGCCGCGATTATGAATCCATAAACTTAAAAAAAAGCACTACAATATTGTAAATAATATATTTAAAAAATATTATATATATTATTCATATGGATTTAATTAGATTAGCCAAAAATGTATACAAACACAAACAAAACAGGAAAATAACTAACAGTAAGTTTAAAACAAACCATAACTTTGATAAAAGATGGAATGAATCTCAAAGAATAGTAATAAAATATCCAGAAAGAGTTCCTATTATTTGTGAAAGAATAACTACTAATGTACCTGAAGTAGATAGAAAAAAATATTTATGCCCTAGAGATTTATCGTTAGCAAATTTTATGTATGTTATACGAAAAAGAATGAATTTATCTCCTGAAAAATCATTGTATTTATTTGTAAATAATAAGATGGTTCCTTGTTCTAAACTTTTAGGCACTATATACGAAGAAGAGAAAGATGAAGATGGGTTTTTATATGTAAATTATGGTGGGGAATCAACATTTGGTTAATTTTTTATATTAGATTATATTATATAATGTCTGCTCATCCATTAACAGATTGGAGAAATTCTTTTTCTTTAGTACCTAAAAATTTACAGTATTGTCCTAAAGGCAAAACATTTAGGGGAGCACATCCAAGTGTAGAAACAAGTGGTTCTCCTGACACCGAATGTATAACATCGGCAAAAGCTTTAAAAGGACGCGGGGGTGGTACAGCAAAACCTGGCCCAACTACTGATACTTCTAGTAGAATTGCTAGACTTAAAAAATTACAAACTAGAACAAGAACAAGTAATAATGCTAGCTTTCAAGAAGATGGTGGAACTCAAAGAGGCGCACATGCATCTGTACAAAACGCATCACATGGTGCCGCACCAGGTTCACGTAGAGCTCAATTATTTGGTGACTATGGACCTTCAAATCCAGCTAATACAGCAGGACAGACTTCAGGAAGATGCGGAGACTCAAGTCAAGTAATATATTTTAAGAATGTCTTTGATAGAGTAACTCTTAATCAACCAGCAAGTGGTGGCTTAAATTAAATTTTCTTTTTTTATATTATAATGATTAATAAACTTCTCGCAGAATTTTTAGGAACAATGTTCTTTCTTTATGTTATTTTAGCAACAGGAGACGCTGTAGCAATCGGCCTTGCTCTTATGGCTGTTATCTTTATCTTAGGAAAAACATCTGGTGGTCATTTTAATCCTGCTGTTTCAGTAATGCTTGCTGCTGCCGGAAAAGTTAGCATGAAAGATTTAGCACCTTATATTATTGCTCAAATTGCTGGTGGTTTAGCAGCATTGGAACTTTACAAACGCGTCAAATTTTAAATAGTATATATTAAATTAAATCTTAATATATATTATAATGAGTGGAGAACAACAACAAGCAGAAGCTAGACAAATGAAAGCAGCAGGTCTTGAAGCATTAGACAAAGTTCAAGAAACCTTAAAATCTTTAGTTGCCAAGGTTGGAGGCGCTAAAAAAAGATTACGCAAGAGAAAATCTCGCAAAAGTCGCAAACACCGTAAATCTAAAAAAGGAGGCAAACGTAAAAGTCATCGTCGCAAGAGCCGTAAAAGTCGTAAAAGCCACAAAAAGAAATCTCGTCGCCGCAGACGCAAATAAATATATAATATAATTTTTTATATGAATTTATATTATAAGATGTTAAGAATGAAATCAAGAAAGAGAACAAAAAAAATGAGAGGTGGAGGGATTTTTGGACCTGTATTTAGTAGTCATATTGATACAGCAGGTAACCAAGCATCTCAAGGATGGAATAAATTTTTAAGTGGAGTAGAAGTGGGAAAAAAAGTAAGTAGACAAGCACGCATGGATGCTAAACAAGGATATAATGAAAATATTAAACCAAGTAGTGTTACAGGAGGAGTCCCTCCTTCTATATCTACTACTCCCCCTTTACCTACTACTCCTCCATCTCATACTACAATCTACAAGCCTCGTAGACCAGTTCTATATTCTCCAAAAGATGACGCATTTACATTAGTTAAAAAAGCTAATACACCAACAGGAACTATTATAAGAAGAGGTGGAAAAAGGAAAACGAAAAGAAGAAGAAAGAGGAAAAAGAAGAAAACAAAAAGAAAGAAAAGACGAAGAAAGCGTAAAACCAAAAAAAGAAGAAGAAAAAAATATAATTAAATATTATAATGGACAAAAAAACTTTATTCTTAAAAGCAGCAGCTATTGGTGTTATATTAAATGTTGTTTTATCATATGCTCTTTCACCCTTTGCAACTGACGAAGAAGTAAAACCTACTAATGGAGCAGCAAATCTTTCATTCAAGTCCCAAATTATGCATATGTTAGTTCATCATAAACAAGTAATGTTATCTAGTTCTTTAATTGTAGCCTTACTTGTTGGAATTTCTTGTTGGATTGCTTGCCGAATATAAATAACGCCGATTATTTTCTATAATAAATTCTTAATATACATTTATATGTTAAGAATTGTAATAACATCATTATTAATGGTAAATGCTATATTTTGGGGAATATATCCACCAAGTGATGATTCACCACATTCTTTAATTACAAACTATTTAGGATTAAACTACAAACCAAATAAATTTACACATTTATTGATAGGAACTATTTTTTATATCTTAGGAGTATTAATTGCACAACAACAATCCGTTCAACATTTTTGGTTTTAACGACTTTTTTGAATCAAGTGATACATCAAATATATCAGAAACACACTAAATCCAAGATTATATAAATTTGCTAATGGATTTTTCTCTAATCCAATAACATCTTCACCAAATCTATCCTTAAGTCCAGCCATAATATCATTCATGTTTTGAAAACCAACAGCACAACCTGTTTTGGAATTTTCGTTTTTCGTGCCCTTCCCTATAGGATTTGTACCTGAAGTTCTACCATTTGCGAATAAACAAGCGTCTAAATTAGCAATATCAGCATCAGCAACATATTTGTCAGATTCGCCATTACTTGCTTTTAATCCTAATTTTCTACATTTTGGATTTGTACCTTGCATGAACCCGCCAAATAATGCTAAAGGATTAAGGTGTCCTAAATTTTCAATAGTTCCTGGAACAAGTCCTCTAAATTCGGGTAAATTACCACCACTAGCAGATGAAATAAAAGGAATAGAACCTGTAGGTACATTATTTACATATACATATCTTGTAGTTAAATTTCCATCTGGTTTTGTACATTGACCACCTGTTTCTAAATAAAAACTATTCCCTAAAGGAACATTGGGATTTCTTTGTGCTCTGCTTTTTCCAGCAACTAAAACTTCTGTATAATTTATAATACCGGCAATATCATCTCGTAATTGGGGTAAAGTTCCTTTACTACTCATATTTAATTCTGTAGGCGATTTGATTTGTTTTGCGTAATTATAGGTTGGACCAAGAAATTTCGCCTGTAATTTCTCTCCACCTTCTGCCATATCTTTAAAGAAAGAACCCATTAATTATATATATATAATTAATATAATATATGTCTGATGATATTCCAGAATGTCGTATATGTTTTGATATAGAAACTCCGGACGACCCTTTTATATCCCCTTGTCATTGTAAAGGAACAAGTAAATATGTTCATAAGTCTTGTTTAAATACTTGGAGACATTTTAATAGAGAAGGTCTTGGATGGAAACAATGTATGGAATGCGGGACAGAATATACAACAAGACATAAATATCCAGTAGAAAATGCGAAATTATTTCCAATAATAAAAAATGCTTCAATAGTATATTTTTTTCAATATATTTTATGTATTATTTTTGGATGTGCGATATGGGTAATTGAAACGCAAGACGATTATTTAGCAATAAGAATGCTTAATTTTAATAAAACATTAAGAGAACCATCTTTATTAACTTATATAAAAACAGATGAATTAACTCCACAAATATTTTATTTTTCATATGCTATGTTTTTTCAAAGTTTATTAAATTATTTGTATTTTGCTATTAAGATTCAATATAATATAAAACGAAAAGCATTATATTTTGAAAAAATAAAGAAGCAATATATTTGTTCTTGTTTTAGTTCTGTACAGTTTATTTTGTGGTATTATATTCTTGTATTTAATGAACAACCTATACTATTTTTAAACATTGCTTCTTTTATAAGTATGATAGAACCATTCATGTATTATAAATTAATTAAGAAACATAATAATATTATAAAAAGAATGAATGCTGAAAATGAAGAAGAAGTAATGTCATTTGAACATAATCCAATTATAGAACATCGTCTATTATTAACAGATGAAGTTGAATTAAGAAATATAATTATTGAATAGATTAAAATGTACTAGCACTGCTTTTCATTGCGCTTCCAAATTGGGCTCCACTTTTACTTGTAGGTATTGGAGCTAATGATGCTGTTGGACCACTATTATTTTCTTTGTCCAAGTCATCTAATTCTTTTTCTTTTTCTTTCTTCTCTTCGGCTATACTTGCTGTAGTAGACCTCATTTTGCCGCTGTTGGCTTGTATTAATATTTTATTAGTTGCTGACCGACTATTAAGTTGGCTGTATTCGGCTTTTACAGTATTCATTTCACTAAATAATCTATCAATCATTGCCTGATTTTTATATACTGCGCTTTTTTGACTTGGAGAACAACCACTACCAAATTGTTCAACTATATTACTTGTAAGAAAACTGTATAAAATTAAAGTTATTAATAAAAAATTAAAAAATATAATAAATGTTCGCATTATTATATTAATATTAGATTTTTCTTAGTCACAAGCTTCTGGATATTTTTTACAAGCATCATTTGTTCCACCAGTATCACTATCATCAACTAAGCTATTCATTTTCGCGCGATTATTAAGATTTTGTTTGATTTGTTTTAAATTATTAAATACCTTATCTTTTGTTCTTTTATGAATTGATTTTAACTCATTTAATTTTACTTCTGCTAATTTAATTCTTTGTTGATTTCTATATACCCCAGCTTCATTACATGATTCAGAAGACCTATTTTTAACTGGTGCACCTTTTCCTGCTAAAGAATGACCCGAACCTTCATCCCCATCATAATCTCCTTTTTGAACCCCTGTTTGTTCTGAATTATCAATGTCATAATTACATACGCCTTCTACTATTGGAAATAACATTCCAGATATTAAAGCAAATATTATTATTATTCCTAAAAAAAGTTTAGTATTCATATATTTATATTATTGAGTTATTTTTTCTTTGAATAATATAAATGCGACAAGGTTTAAAAGACAGAATTCAATTTAATCCTAGTGATCCACCAAGAATGAGTAGAATCAAAACTGATTATTTAACTAGACAATCATTTAATAGACGAGTTAAGAATCCACATTGTGCTCCTAACGGAGGATGTAGTAATACCAGAGATGCTTCTGGAATTTATATTGGAACTGCTCAAAAGCCTCAACAAACACAAAGACAATATTATGCCCCTTTTAGGCAACCTGTTAAAGGATGGCGTAAAACATTGTATGGAAATCCTGACAAATATGACCCTGGAACTACTTGGGCTACTCAAAATAGAAATTGTTTAACTACTACAGAAATATATAAAGATACTTATTCTCTCAGTCATTGTAATGATAATTGTACTAATAATGGAACTATATCCACAAGTAAGATTCCATTGACAGGTTCTCAATCAGCTACAAAAACTTTTTCAGGAAATTATAGTAGAACAAATAGACCACTTATACGAAGTGGTATGCAACCGAATATAGCAGGTAAACAAAATAGTGGATTATCAAGAACACCAACTGTTGTTAGATATTCATATTCATATCGTGAATTAATTAATAATAGACGCAAGGATACTCAAATTAAAAAATTAGCAACAGAGAAACCAGAAACAACAGATTATATGTCTAATCCTCAAAGGATGCCAGGATATGGTGGTGATTGTTGTGGTGCTGGTGGAGTTGGTCAATCAATATATAGATATAATAATCCAAAATTTGCTGTTCAGGGAGCAGTAGAAGCTAGTGATAGAATTACAAGGCTTAAGATGGATACAATTAAAGGAGCTACTAAATGCGCACCTGGAGAAACAACAACATATGATAGTATTTGTAACGGAGTTTATTCTACTGGTAATTTACAAACAGCTAGAACTAAAGAGTGGCCAAAGGGTATTACAGTAAAATATAAAAATGCCCAAGTTAAATATGCTGCTTTGTTCAATGAAAACCATGATGAAGTTAATTATCCTCAAGTTAGTGCTTTAGCTAGAGTAAGAGGTTCATCTGGTAACAAAAGATTAACTACCGGTAAAATAATAGAGGATGGGGGAAATGTATGTGCTAAGAGTTGCGGACCACAACTTTTAATGTAAATTAAATTAATATGGTAAATTTATTTATACTACTATATTAATATGAATAAAAAGATTTCTTGTGAAAATAATAGAACTTGCGAAAAGGCTAATTATCAAGGAACTGCTACTTTTTTTTTGATGGGTAGTTATAATAATAGGTTTGCTCCCCAAAATACAAATTCTGTTACTGAAATTATAACAAACAAGATAGAAGTGAATACTAATAGAACAAATTGTGCTACTTGTAATTATGATACAAAACAACAAAAATTATCTATAAGACACAAACCAACACCTTGGAGAATGCCATATAATCATTATAGAAAGAAATATACATGTCCTCCTGGCGGATTTACAAATCCAGATGGAAGTATCAGGGACCTTTCTAATTGTTATAATGAAAAAATTATAAAAAATGTTGAGGGTGTGTGTGAAAATGGGAAACCTATATGTAGTCGTCCAATTTATACAAATACTAGATTAGTAGGTAAAACCGGAGTGAGATTACAAAATAATGGAGGTAATTATAATAATTATTTACAACAATCTGGAAAATTATATACTCAAAATGCATTTGGTATTTTACCAGAAAATCAAGTAAACCCCCAATCCAATTTATATAAGATAGGAACTGTAAATGGCATTAATGATACTGATTTATCTATGTGCAAAATAATAAATAAAAAACCAGATTCTTTGACAACATTTACTTATGGACAGCAAAAAATAGCAACGGCTACTAGAAAATGGGCAAATCCTGGATTTAATTCAAGAACAAGTGTTAGTAGTAAGAATAGATTACAACGCTTAAAATATAATACAATATTAGGAGGACAACAGACACGAAATGGATATAATAACTGTATAAATGGAGAAATATGTAGTAAGTATCAAAATCCTGGTGATAATTCCAAGGCATCAACAAATCCAAGATTATTTGGTTTATGTCCACCAAGAAGAAATTGTAGTGCACCAAGAATTAATGGCATGAGTCAAGCGTGTCCCTAGAAAATTGAAGTTTTTATGTAATGATTTATTTTATGTATTTAAAACAAACACAAGTATTAAATACATAAGAATAGCATTATGCAAACTTTTCAAAAATTCTTGACTACTGGGCGGAGAGGAAACAACTGGGCAACCATTTTCAGAATGGCTGATGAATCTGGACTTGATTCTACGGAAACAGTCACACCAGCCACGAAAACCTTACATTCTCTAAAACGAGAATGTTTTAGTAAATATATGAGAAAGAAACTTTCGTATGTCGCTGCTGATATCAACTATCGTGAGTTGTGTTTGGCTTTGAAAGCAGGAACTGGAGAAGACTACATAAGAGATGAACTAGTTGCCTCGTTTTGCCACGGGCGCTACTGTACAGTATTGGAAGATACATTGGTTGAAAAGATTGACGATGATTGCGAGGAGCGTAAAATTATGTTCTTCAACATCAATGCCGAAGACTACTGTATGGATAGAGAAGAAGAAGGAGGTTATGTCGCACACGGTGTCTGTGCTATGTTGGTTCCTAGAAAACGCAAAGGATATGATTTGTATTATATGAATCCCCACGGCGAGGTAATGAAACCTTACACCTATTATGAAATTATTAAAACTCGAACTCGTTGCCAGAAGGTTGATTTTGACAAGGAGATAATTGATGTAGTTGTCATGCGTAGCATTGTTGACTACTGTAATAAACATTTTGACCACGACATCCATTATGACGAGAGCTTACGTCACAATTATTTGGGTGTGAATTTACAAGAAGAAGACGTACACGGGGTGTGTTATATATTTCCACAACTTGTTTATTATTATTTTGGAAAATATTTTACCGAAAAAAGAGAACTAGAAACAGAAGGCATCAAACAGTCGCTCCCTAGTTTTAAAGAAATGTTAGATTCTGGTGACTTTAACTTAGCGATTCATTCTTGTTTCGCTGAGTTTGACACCAATTATAAAAAAGCAATTATGGATTATATTAAAGTTGTACCTAACACAGCTCGTGTAGAGGAGAAAGTGATTGTAGGGCAATTGATTACATGTTTAGAAAAAGCGAAATACCGCTTCTTAAAAAACGCAAGTGACTCCTTCGTGAGTTTTATTTGTCAAGATTATTTTAGAAAACAATGTTATTATACAGAAAAATAAATGTTATATATATAAATGTCGTTAGTGTATGGAAAATTGACCTTGATAGGACTTGTTAGTGGATTATTAGCCGGTGTAGTAGGGGGAGGAGCAGACGCTATTATAGTGCCTGCTTTAGTTGCTTTACAAGTAACAAATAGTTATAAAATGGCTATAGGAACATCATTGGCTACATTATTACCGCCTGTTGGAATATTTGCCGTTTATAACTATTACAAAAAAGGAGACGTCAATATTTGGTATGCCTTCTATTTAGCCCTTATGTTCACTATTGGGTCATATTTAATGTCTTTCGTTGGTATGAAAATTAATAAAAATGCATCTAGGAAACTCTATGCTTTTTTTCTGATTGTATTAGGTATTATAATTTTATTGGACAATAGTGGTAAATATCTATAAAATATAATAATTTATTAAATTATATGTCAATAAGAAAAATAGACACTACATTAAGCACTATAAGAAGCGTATATGATGAAAAGGGTAATTACTTGCCATCAGGAAATTATTATTTTACAGTAAATGATTATGATAATGGCATTTTCAAGGGAGAAATGAAAATGAGAGGTGATTTTGGCGAGTTTTCTTTCTCTCCAAGAAAACTTATTAAAATGATGGCAGTAGGTCAATCAAGATTAGCTAGAAGAGCTAATTTAAATACAGAAGAAGGAATGCCTAATTATCCTTCACCTTTAGCAAGAACCTCATCATCAAGAATAAATCATTTTACAGCAACAACAAATCTAACATCACCTTATATAGTTAGAAATTATTCTACAACAGAAAATAGAGTAATTAGAAGAGAACCGGTTCAATGTTCTATTTGTTTAGAAAATATTAATGAATGTGATACTAAATCTTTGAACTGTAATCATAGTTTTCACAAGAATTGTATAAATACTTGGTTAAGAGAACAGAATAATTGTCCTTTGTGTAGAAAATCACAATCTACTAGACAAGAAGAACGAAGGTCTTCTAGAGAAGACCCCTTCATGGAAGCTTTAAATCAATTAAGTAGAGCAACTTCTCAAAGAAACGAATTATATAATAGATTTAGTACAAGAGATTATACTATAAGCAGAAATAGTAGAACACTTGTATTTCCTAGTTCTAGTTCTAGTTCTAGTTCTAGAGTTAGTTCAAGATTTTCTCATAAATAATATTTAAAAACAAGCTTTTTTTATTACTTATATGGGTAATAAAAAAAAACGCAAAGTAAAGAAGGAAAAGAAACTACCAGAATATAGAAATAAAGAAGAACGAAAAGCTGAAGTAAAGCATATATTGGAACAACTTAACGAATTTCATTTGAATGTTACATATGACCCAGTAAGGAAATTATTTGAAAAATTTAAAGAATATATAAGTGAAGGGGAGAGATTAATTGTTAATATTCCTTTTCCTGAAATTAATAGACGGATAAAAGGTGTATTGGCAATTAATAAAAATGAAGATGTTACAATAGCATTAATGAAAGAAAAGTTTTAACTTATTTAAGCTTACGATTCTTACCGGAGCGACGGCAGAAACTACGTTTTTTACCTTTAGCTACTTTACATCCAGACTTGTTTTTACAAGCGGCTAAACGTTTTCCACGACAACCAGATGCGTTTGCCTTAACGCGTTTGCGATATGTTTTGCATCTCTTTTTAAGAGTAGCTTTACGTCCACGAGTCATTGCGATTTTTTTTCTGCCGGAACCACGGCGTTTGCGAGTTCTGTGTGCTTTACGAGCCATTATAAAATATACGCACATTTTATTTTCCAAGTGTTTTAAATTTTTTTGTTCTTTCGCCTAAAAATATATTATTTGACTGATAATTTTTATTATAAGGTATATTATTGTTACTACACCAATTCATGCATTTTTGAATATTATTTGTTTTTAAATGTTGAATTTTTTCATTTTTTCTGTCCTTGTGTGTTATAATTTTTATTGTATTTAAAATATTGTCAATTTGTTGATGTCCCAAAATAGCATTAATTTCAGTAACTTGTGTATAATAATATGCTTGTAAAGGTATATCTAATATAGAAAAAATAGTATATTTACTAAAATCCAATGGTTCAAAAATTTTTAAAATATTAATAAATTTTGTGGAAATATTATCGGTATTAGAATATTTAAATCCCTTACAAACAATATATTTTTCAGAATTAGCATTTCTACTAGTATATGGTTTTGTAATTATAATAGTTTCATAAAAACAATTTAACAAATATAAAATTTGCATGGTTGATTTTTCAAGAATATCAAAAATTTTTAAAACAAAGGTTCCGTGTAATTTTTGCATTGTAATAGCATATGCGACTTGTGTAAATATTAGTCTAAAAGCATTTTTTTCTTGATTATTATAATCATTTGAAAAATCAAAACCGCCATCAGCAGTAATAATATTCATGCTATTTTTATAATGTTCTTTACAATATAATAAATTTTCGTGATTATACAAATCTCCTTTTCCATCAGCTCCATATTCTATATTTATATTTCCATATTTTTTCATCATTGTTTCTGCTTTTTTCCAACCAGGAATATTACCATCGTTATCAATTAAAGTCATTCCATAATAAATATCCCTGGTATTATTGCGTATATAAGCAGTAGCTTCAATAAAGCCACCCGGACCTTCGGCTAAATGGAAAGATTTAATAGGTATACTTGATTCAAATATATGATGAGTATTATAAATTTCAATTAATTTAAAAAATGCTCTAGAAATAGGTTTATATTTACTAACAGATACTTTTTGACCAGGAATAGTGGTATGTATAAATTCGTATGGATTAGTATATTTTTTGATAACATCCCAATCATTAATATGTTTATCAATAAGACCTTTTATTTTTGATAAATATTTTTTTAAACTATATTCTTTTTGACATGCTTGTACGTCATTTTGTAATATAGTTAATTTTAAATTAGAATCCTTTATATTATATTCTATTTGGGGTAATATATAGTAAGTCATAATAATATATATTACAATTCAATGTTTATATCATTTCGGAAGTTTTAATTTTTTCTTATACTTTTTAACTATTCTTTTCTTTTTTGGTTTGACTTTTTGTTGTAAATCTGTTGTTTCATCATCATCTAATTTGGTTTGTTCTTCAGTTATATTTAATATTCTATCTGTTATTTCTTTTGCATTTGGATTTCTAATTTTTTTGAAAATATAATAATTATTAAGAAACGATATAGTTTTTTCTTCATTACTCATATTTAAAGCCTTTCCAACATCTGCTTTATCTATTTTGCCGCTTTCTATTTCTTCTTTCATATTATCAAATAAAGTTTCAAATGAACCAATTGCTCTTGGAAATCCCATACGTTGTGCTTCATCATCTGTAATAGGAACAAAACCATAATTTTCTAAAACTCTAGTAAAGAAGTCAAAATTAACTAGATATTCTGTATTTGTTGTATTAATTGATTCTTGATATACATCAATAGGATAACCTAATGAAGATTCTTCATCAGGGAATGTAGATTTATTATATAATTTCTTCACATCCCACATTTTTGTATCATTTTCATTCATTATGAATACACTTTCACCTTCTTTTTTTCTTTCTAACATATTAAATACTCTTTTACCATCATAACAAGTACCCATTATATGTCCACCTATTTTACAATTTTCACTTAAATTTCTAACAAAATTATAAAATGTATTTCTATTTTCAAAGAAGTAGTGAGTAGAGAATTGATTGGAAACTAAATTATATCCATTCTTTGCAACACCAAATCGTTTATATACACCTTTTCCTAATAATTCTTCATCTTTTGCTATATTTCCATCTAACGCTTTAACTATTTGTTTTCCTTTTTCACTATAACACGCATCCCCGTTTTTAATATTCAAACTTGAATTTCCTTGTATAAATAATGCCCCAGGCATAGATTTATTTCTTCTTTTCATTCTTAAATATCTAGCACAAGCACCCTTTATTCTATTATAAATATTATCCTTTGAATAATCAATACCAAATACAAAAGATAATTTTGCTTCTATCCATTTTTGTAAATCTCCTCCCATGCCTACACTCATATCAATTAAAGTATCTCCTCTTTTACTAATGTCTTTTACCAATTTACGTTTAACAAATCTATTATGAAAATCTCTTAAAGATTTTGTATTTGTTTCCGCATTACTTCTATCATAATAAATATCATCATTTTCTACTTGAGGTATATCTAATCCTGTTGAAATCATTTTTTCTGTTATAGGTTTATTAATAGACCTCCAAACTCCTTCTGCTGTTGAATAAGCGTTACATGTAATTCTACCTTTTCTTTGATATTCAGAAGTTTTGTCATATCTTACTCTTATAGGTATCCATTGCCATCCTTGTTTTCCGTTATCTGCCCATCTAAACTCAACTACCATATCATCTTGAAAAGATTGTTTTTTATCTTCTGTTAATAATTCATCACTAGATTCAGTTAACATAATATTCGTTATATAAATAGGATACGGTGGAACAGGGTCATAAGGTATAAAAGGCATAGCTTTATATGAACTTCTCTCATTGTATTTTGGAAAATTATCATTAATTATATCTTCACAGGGATTAATAAATCCGTGTTTATTTTCATCAAACCCTACATGCAAAATAAGAGTTTTATATTGATTAAATTGTTCAACTCTGCTAGTATCTGTGCCATCTACAAATATATTTGAAATTAAATCTTCTCCTGCTTCTGTTTTTTTTGTTTTAACAAGAAAATCAATAGTATTAAATTTTGGTGGTTTCCATTTAAGAGAATAATCCCATCTTGTTTTTCTTGAAGGTGTAATTTCCCCAATCTTTGAAGAACCAACACTTTTATCACAAGGTGTAAATATCAATCCATCTGTTTCATAATTAAATAAAATTCCTTCTTTTTGGCCATCTAATATTTTTTTACATTCTGTGAAAATATTTCCACCAATATTTGTATAAAAGGTTTTCATTTTGATATTTATAGGAGTTAAATATGTTTTAATTACACACTCATTGTCTAATGATTTAACAAAATCTCCTAATAAATTACCTCTGAATTTATCTTTTAATAATTCTTTATTTTCATATTTCAAATCAGTATCAGGTATTTCTATAAAGGGATATCCTTTTGTATTTTCTTTATTAAGGAAATAAATATCAAATCCTAAGAATAAATTTATAAAATGACCTTCTTTATCGTGTAATACATGTTCTCCATCTACTACAGTATTACAACTTGATTTATGTTTTGTCACACTACCTGTAAATTGGACTCGCATATTAGTATCAATTAAATAAATTTTACCAATATTGGAAACATATAATAGTTTTCTGTCTCCGTCTGCTTTATCAGTAACAGAATAAGGTTTATTTATATTAGGAACTGAAGAATCTATATCAATTGGCATTATATTTTTTGCTTCTAAACTTACAGATGAAGGACCAATAAAATCTCTAGTATCTGCTCTTCTAGGCTTACCTGTTTTATTAACAGGAATATCCTTACCATGTATTAATTTCATATATTCTGTTTTTACCTTATCTTGTTCTTTAAATGATATTGGAAAATTTGTTCCTTGCCATCCAGATAACATTGTTTTAATGCCTCGTTTTATTTTGGAAATTAAATCAACGGAATCTCTACTGCTTAATTTAGCTCTATCATTTATTAATTCCATCTCTACCTCATAATTTTCTGGTTGGTTAAATATATCAGAGTCTTGAATACTGTATTCTTTAATAAATATTTTTCTTCCATTATGTAATCTTCTTTGTTTATTAGTTTTTACAATACTTAAATCAAATTGAAAAGGATAATTAAGTTTATTGGTATGTGAAAAGGTATATCTTTTTATCAATCTAAATGTTTTTTTACTATCTCTCCAGGTATCTAATAATTTTGCAATTTCTGGTTTAATAGGTTGTCCATCAACTGGATTAAGAGGTCTTTCTGTTTTATAATTAACTCTAAATTGGAAATCCCAAAAATCTATAGGTCTTAAGGTGTCGCCATCTCTAGATGTTTTTTTTCTGAATTTTTGAAGAAAAGATATATTTTTTAATTTATCTTCGTAAATCATGTTTTCTTTACAATATTTTTGAATATTACTTATACCCTTTATAGTAGTTCTTATATTAGAATCTTTCATTCTACCTGTTCTAGGGTCAGCGTATTCATTAATAATATTTAATGTATAGTTTTCATCACTTTGTAATTCAAATCCCAATGATTTTAATTTTTGAATGATATTATCAAAATCTGTTTTAGTAATTTGATTGTACTGATTCGTACCAAATCTTATTTCAAATTCGTCACCCTTAAATTTTATATTGTGTGGTGCTAAATATATATCAACAAATTCCTTTAATAGTTCATTTGGGGTTTTTTCTTCATCGCTCATAATTATATAATAAAACAATATATTTTTATATAATTATCAATTTTATATTATCTTTTCAATTACTAATTGATATAATTCCTTTTTGGTTTTGGTTTTTGTGGGTGTTTTCATTATATCAATATTTAATTTTTTACAAATGTCTTTTAATTCTTGAGCTTTATAATTAGAAATACCTTTTATAGGTTTGAATATATCATCAACTACAAATAATTTATTTCTATATTCAAATAATTTATCTTTTTCTAAAAATAATCCACATTTATCTTTATCTGGAAAATATTTAATTATACAATTTTTATTTGTTGGTTTTATCAAATTTTCATAAAAAATTTTATCATTCATATAAGTAAAATTATATTCTTCTATCATTAACATGGATTCTAAACTTTTAATACTTAGAATGGGGTCGCTTGATAAATTACCTTCTACCTCTGTTAATTTTATCTTTAATTTTTTCAATGTTTGTTTTCCACTTCTCATTTTTTCAATAAAATTAATTTTATATTCTTTTTCTGTTGTAAAAGTATTTTTTTTTAGAATTTCATATTCACTAAACCCATATCTAAATATAAACCAACACCAAAAAATACTATCTTTTTCATCAGGAATAAAAAAATCTTCATTCTTTTTTGATTCGTTCTCTTTTTTTTGTTGGCTTTTATTATATATTTTTGCTTTTTCTTTATAATATTGATGCATCATAAATTGTTGCATATTATTATTATCAAGAGCATACTTATTTAATTGATTAAACAAATTAGACGTCTGTTTCATTTAAAGTTACTGTGGGGTTGGCTTTAATTTGTTTATCATTATCTATAAAATAATCTTTACACAATTCATTCTTAAACGCTTCTATATCCTTAAGATTTCTTTCTTGTTCTTTTATATATAATAGTGTTTTTCCTAGTTCTTTTATAGTATTTTCATTAAATGATGTCATATTTATAAATATACCATTTCTATTTTCAGAAAATTTAATGTCATTATCTTTCAATATTTTAAAAATTTTGATGTGGTGTATTTTATCCAACCCTTCTATTTGGTTTTTTAAATCAATTAAATATTTTGTATTCATATAAGAAATGAAAAAATTTATATTTAAGTATAAATTTTTTTAAAGGTCTTATTCGTTAATTATTCCCAAGTAACTTTTGTCTTTGGTTTTTTTTTAGACATGATTAATTCTCCCAATACTGAAATGGTTTCATCATTTAATTCATACCGAATACCGATAACTTTGATATTAATATCGTCATCTTCTTTTTTTTGAGAAAATTCTTCATTATTATAATGATGGTCTCTAGCAATAAATATAGTTATAGGACTTTCTTCTTCTCTTGTATATTTTGCTCTAATACCTGCTCTTGTTACATTCATAACCTTACAAGAGATTATTTGTCCTTCAACTGGTCTACATATATCACATTCGAACATAACATCAAATACAACTGTATTCGCTTCTACAACACCAGAAGAATATGATAATATTTGAATAGATTTTTTTTTAATATAACCCTCCTTGGAGCATTTATTATATAAAGTTTCTTCTAATGTTTTTTTTATATTTTCTCTAATATTACTTCCTATACTTTTGAATGGTAACAATATTTTTCTTGTAAGTACATTTCTCATCCATATTCCTTTTTTTCTTAATTTATTCTTGTTTATTTTTCGTTTAACTTTGGATTTTTGGATTTTCTTATTGCTCTTATCAGAAGTACTCATTTATAATATATATAATGATTATGTTTATTATATTTTCAATTTTATTATTTTAAAGTTCTGTCTTTTATATTCATTAACGCATCTTCTACAGTTGAGAAAAACCATCTTTTATCATTTATTTTATATTTATCTAAATATCTTAATAGTAATTCTGTTTCTACACATAATTGTATATCTGTTATTGATATATTTTCAGCTCCTTCTATATCTTCATTTTTAACATTCTTTATTGAAAAGTCGGGCAACGGCTCTCCTTTATCATCCGAAATAGATTCGAAGGCAACATTGTATGTATTATTACCATTAACTTTGGCTATTATACCTGGATAATATTGATTCTTTTTTATTTGCTTATTTTTTAAATATGATGGATTAATTTTAACCTTAACTTCATCATTTATTTTTGGAGTATAATAACTTTGTGTGTGTTCTTTATTATAAATTGTATTTGTTCTGTTATGTTTATCCTTCATTTTATATTTATTTTTATCATTATCATGTAATGCTTTCACTAAATTATTAATTCTATCTAATGTGACTCTTCTATTTTCTCCCTTTGATGGACATTCTAAGCCTGTTTCTTTCTTCTTTTTACCTAAAGGTTTCATACTTTTAGTTTTAAATACAATAATGTCCTTCTTTTTTCCTTTTTTTGTTAAAAATCCAATTATTTTTTCGTTAAAAGCTTCAATATTGATTTTATTTGGCTGTCCAAATTTTTTAAATATACTAGGTAATAGAATAGGAACGTTTGTTTTATTTGTCTTCCATTGATTTTTTTCTTTATCAAGAAAAAATATATATATAGGGAATGGACTTCCTTTCCCAGCAAATATTTTTTTATAATCAGTAACAAGAAATCCTATAGTATCTCCTTTCTTAAAAATATATTCAGTTGTTATTAATGTCAATAAATCATTAAATTCTTTACTACTTTTACTTTTAGGATTTAATAATCCATTCATTATTTGTAATTTTTCATTGATATTTAATATATCAAATAAATGTTCTAAACAAAATCTCTCCAATTCCTGTTTATTTAATCCATCGTGTTTAACCAAATTATTAATTGCCCATGGAGCAGCTGTTATCCAATCAACTGGTTTAATAATATTATTTCCATCTTTTTGTAATGTTATACTTTTATTAAATACTGCTTCTAATTGTTTTAATGATTTTAGATTTTCTCTATCATTTGTCTCAACATCTTGTTTATATTCTACTTGGTCAGGTAATAAGAATTCTAAACTTGGTATTTTAATATCAATTGGTTTTTCTCTTTCTAATCTAGTAATATGTTTGTTATCCAATTCAATAGGTTGAAATAAATAAAATTCGCCTATATTTACAAGTCTTCCTGTTCTATTAAGCATATCAATTAAATATTCATTTTTATCATTTATTAACACATCTAATGCCATATTTATTTGTTCTGGTGAATAAGTTTTAATTGCATTAATTCTTTTAATTAATTCATTTTTATTATAAATATAATGTTCCTTGAATAACGATTTAATTCTTTTTAAAATTTTTTCTAGATTCATAACTATATAACTTTGAGAATATGAATCAGTTGTAATTTCTTTACCAATACTATCATTTGGATTACAAGTATATTCACATTCCATAAAATCACAATTTAAACTATAATTTTTATGACCGATTTTAAAATTAATATTTTCACCAGTTGATAATTCTAAATCAATATTTTTATTCAAATTACTAGCTAACATATCTTGTTGGTTTTTATTAATCAAACAATCTATAGCATTTTCTTTTAACACTCTTGAAACCTTACCAATTTGAATGGATTTATATTCTGCTAATCTATAAACATATAAATCAATTGGTTCTATTTCAGGATTCATTAATTGACTACCATACATAAATACTTGAACATTTCTATCTTTAAAAGGTAAATTACAATGACTTTTATTTCTCACTCCTCTACCAACTGTTTGGTCTGACCTATTTAAATTAAACCAAGGTTCTAAAATATGAACTTGTCTAATGTTTTTAAAATCCAATCCCTCAGAGCCCGCTCTAGAAATGATTATAACTTTTACATTTTCACCATTAATATTATTAGCTGATGTACAAGCTTTCAATTCTTTTTTAGGAGAAGGGGATAATTTTTTATCACCAGTAATCATTACATAATTACCAATTGTTGCAGATTTGGGTGGTGTTTCAAATAAACATTTATCTCGTCCTCCATATCTTTGAAATCCCAATTCTTCCAATGCTAATGCAATTGGAATACAACCTCCAGCCACATATGTTGAATAAATTAAAACAATGCCTTTACTTTTTCTTACATTTTCCATTATAGAATATATTTTTGCGCTGTATTTTTTCAAAGGTGATTCATCTCCTCCTTCACTACTAAATAGTCTTCCAAATTTATCTGATATTTTCTTGTTATAACTGAAATCTTTGAGAGTATCTTTATCATAAAGCATAGTTCTTCTTAATCCAGTAATTCCGTATAATGATTTAATATCAACATTTTCTTTATCTAAATCAGGATGAGGATAAATCATATTTAATGATTGTTGAGGTCCATCAATAACAGTATATTGTATTCCAAGTCTTTTTTCATTTAATATTGGTTTTTGTTCTTTTGTTTTATCAATAATATAATTATATGCTTTATTTTGTTCTTCATGTAAAGCAGTTATAACTAAATCCAAATATTTAATAGGTTCGGGTATTTCCATTGTATTAATTTGATATTTTGGATAACTCCAATCTTTGTTTTTAGCTAATAACTTCAAAGAGCGAGGATTATTATAATCACTTGGCCAAATTTTATAAGGAAACGTAAATGGATTTTCACCACTTACATAACTTACATAACCTATAAGTTTTTGAATTAATAATTCTTTACCAACTTCATTTCCACCTGTATCTTTTAAAAAATTATTATCCTTATCAAAAACTTCATTTATTTCAATAGGATATCTATTATCATTCAAATTTAATAAATTGGCTAACCATATTATTTCTGTTGCGTTATTAAACATTGGTGTGGCAGTTAATAACATTAATTTCATATTTTCCGCATATGTAACTAAATCTAACATATTTTGTGTTGTCCTTCTTATTTGTTTCTTTTTTGTTGAAATACTTCTTATATTATGAACTTCATCAATTACTAATAATCTATCTGAGAACATTTTTTTTATTGCTGAAATTTTTCGACTAAGCCTTTTTTCTTTATCATCTGTTTTTCCTTGTGATTTTTTAACAAGTTTATTAATTGTATTAGCAAATTCTGTATATCCAACAAATTCATAAGATTGTCTTATTATTTTATCTATTTGTTTTATTACTTTTTCTTCAGTCAATCCTTTCATGTTCATTGGGTTAACTTCTTTAATAAATTTATTACCTGTACACGCTTTAATATTCCATAATCCATTTATTTGTTTTAATTTTCTAGAATCAAATAACTGTAATTTATAATTTTCCTGAACTACTGGACTAGCAACTATCATTATTTTTTTGTCAATACCTAATTGTTGATAATAAGTTCTCATATCTTCACATACAGAAATAGATGAACACGTTTTTCCTGTTCCTAATCCATGAAATAAAAGTAAACCATTGTAAGGTGTTTGAAAAGATAAAAAATTTCTAACAAACATTTGATGGGGTTCTAATTCAAAATCTAGTTTAGGATTACACAATTTGTCAGCAATTTCTTGTATATTATCTATCTCCTCTTGACTCTTTTTTTCTATTTTTACATCATCAAATTCTTTTTTAACACTTAATTTTGCTGTAAAATTAGGATCATCTAAGCTAGGATATAATGAACTTGTATCTATTTTTTCTTCAAGTATAAGTTCTTTATTTTGTTTTTCAATACATTTTAATACTTTTTGATATTCTTTACTTTCTAAAGTTAATTTTTTTGTTGTAGCTAAAATTGTTTTTATTAATTCTTCACAAGAATCTTCTAAATCAGGTGATAAATCTGGTAATGGTGAAGGTGAAGAAGGAGTAGTTTTTTTTGACGGAGTTTTCTTTTTACTAGGCTTTTTCTTTATAACGTCTTTTTTTATTCTTCTTGGTTTTTTCTTTTTCGATGGTGATTTTTTTTTATATTTTTGTGTAGTTTTAGCTTTTAAAGACATAGTAGTAGTAAATTTTATTAAACCTTTTGATTGTAACTCGTCCCATGCTTGATTTGCATCATCAGGCCATAAGTCAGCTTTAAATTTGATAACATCGCCTGAATCAGTTAATTCTATTCTAACCTGACTTGAATTATCTTTTAATCTAAAAGGTTCTTTATCAACCAGAAATTGTTTTCTAGCAGCTTTTTTCTTTTTTGTTTTATTATTACCTGTTTTTTTCTTAAGTTTCGCAGTTTTAGGTGGCATATTAATATATTATGAGATTAAACTATATTTATGTAGAACTTTATCTATATTTTCTAATAATTCAATACGTTCTAAATTATATGGTCTTATTGCCTTAGTTGCTTCATCTAAAGTCATCCATTTAATTTTGCTTACTTCACTTTTTTGATAATTTGTATTTTCTTTATAATTAGAATAAGCTATAAAATATCGATGTTTATAAGATTTAAAATTTGACCCTGTAAATATTTCATCAAATGGTATTACATTTTTCATAACAGATAATTTATTTTTGGGGAATCCTGTTTCTTCATTAAATTCTCTCAATGCACAATGTAAATCCCCTTCTTGATAATTCCTTCTTCCTTTTGGAAATCCCCATTCTGGTTCTGTCCAATTTGTTGTGCTTTTTTGTATTAATTGTTCAAGATTGTAAAAAGTATCATCAAATAAATGAATACCTTCCCGGATTTGATAAAATTTTTCTTTAGCATTTTTTTCTTCGGAACGATATTGAACTCCAAAAAAATCTCCCCATAAATCTTTCCATAGTTCATCAAACTCTTTTGTAAGTAGATTTGCTTTCTCTTGAATTGTCATTTCATTAATTATGTTTTGGATATATTCATTATTATATAATGGATATTTCCCTCTCATGAATTCCACATATCCTAAACTATCTTTTCTACAAATTAAAAGGTATTTTAGGGAATTAATGGTTTTATTAAAAGCTATAATACCCAAACTTGTAATTGGTTTAGAACACTGATTATATGAATGTCCTGTTTTTCCACAATTATTACAGAACTGATTATGAATAATACTCTTCATCTATATGTTAAATTCGTCATCTTTTTATATCATTTACAATTAATGGGTTTAAATCACAATGTATGGCTCCCTCATTTAAAATTTACCTTACAAACAATAGCTATTACTTATCCCGCAAAACCAAATGATGTTTCAAAAAGAAAATATTATGATTTGATACAAAATATACCTGTTTTTTTTCCTTTAGAACCAATCGGTAACAATTTTTTAAAATTATTAGATAAATATCCAGTAACACCATATTTAAGTTCAAGAATGTCTTTTATGAAATGGATTCATTTTATATTTAATAAAATTCAAGAACAATTAGAACAACCAGTTGAAGATTTTTATGATAGTTTAGAAAAATATTATGAAGAATATAAACCCAAGGAAATTAGAAATAGAGAAATTGTTAATACTAGAAAAAAATATATCCAATTTGGTAGTGCGTTATTAATAATTTTAGGTATAATGTATTTTTATAAAAAATAATATTGAGATAATGTATAATGGCTAGAAGAACAGCTAGAAAAAGCAGAAGAAAAAGCAGCAAATCAAAACGCCGTGGAAGACGCAGCCGCCGCCGTCAAAGAGGTGGTCATGCCAAACTTTCACCAGCAGAATTAAAACCTGAAAACCCTGTAGTTGAAGAAGCAGGAGAAGCACCTCCAGCAGAAGATGCGCCTGCTGATGAAGCACCACAAACCGGTGGAAAACGCAAACGCAAACGTAAAGGTAAAACTGCCAAAAAACAAAAAGGCGGCAAACGTAAATTAAACGCATTTTTCAAAGCTATGCTTGCTGCTAAAAAAAGCAAAGCAAAAAGCTTCAAATACAAGGGTAAAACTTACAAAGGCCGCAAACATCATCGTTTAGGTATGATTTATTCAAAAGCTTAATTATTACTTATATATATTCTTCTTTAATAATATATATAATGGCTGCGATGACGGCGGAATTACCAAATATTACATGTGAAAAAGATATAGCAGAATATTTAAAAGGCGTCAAATTTAAAAAGAAAGGGGAAATTGGTCCGGGAAAATCTTTCTGTGAGTTTGATACTACGGGTGAATTGGCAAAAAAATTATTTAATGATAAAGTTTTTATACACGATTTTGATGCGGCAAAAGCGGAAATAAAAAAAGCTGTTAATGCTCAATGCGTGAAAGCAGCAACAGCAGGAAAAAGTGGATGGATTCAATGTGAGGGTAAGTGTTATAAGATATTAAAAAAATACGCAGTAAAAGAACTTAAATCAACAGCGTTTATTTTAAGATTACTTGCGAAAAGTATGATTGATATTACCAAAACGGAAGAGGACATTGAGAATGGTGACGATGGAAAAGAAGTTACTGTTATATATGATGGTAAATCTGACTTTAGTGAAATAACTGGTAAATGGATGAAGAAGGACAAAAAGCACGGAGATATCACACATTTTACTATTGATATAGCAGAAAAAACCCCTAGATTAGTAATGGCTTTAGGTCCTAGTTCAGCAGGCAAAACATTCAGTGGTAAAACTGTAATGAAAATGATAAAACAAGCTAAGTCTGATTTTCCTACAAAATTTTTATCAATAGATGGCGGTATATATAGAGAAGAATCTATAGTATACCAAACAATATTAGAATCAATGTGTGAGAGTGTAACTGGATTTGCTGATTTAGTTAGTCCAAATAAATGGGAAGAACTGAAACACGGCACTATTTTTTCAGCAGGGACAGCAAAAAAAGAAATAGCTGCTTGGTTAAAGAGTAAGGACATTAAATTAAGTTTATATATTCCAGAAACATTGGGGGCACCAGATACGGTCGCGTCACGTCCATTTGCTAAAATACAAAAATACATAAAAATTACTAAAGACAGTAATTGGATTGGTTTATTAATATGGCAACATCTTAATGATGCAGAGATAAGCAAAAAAAAGAAAAATAAAATAGGAAAATGGTCAGTTATGTGTGATTTTCCAGAACAACAAAAATGTAAAGGCACTGTTCCATTAGGTAGAAAAAGAGAAAAAGGAGAAGGTAAAATTTATGATTCTGGTGCTTGGTTAAATTCTATGAAAAATGGTGAAAAAATGTTAAAGGAAGCAAGGGGATTAATAGTAGATTTCCATAATTCAGGACAACAAGAACATAAATCAACTATTAGAGAATATCCTTTGAAGGATGGGTCTTATGTATTTAATAAAGAGCTTGTTGAGAGAAATAATATGGTTTATCATAAATCAGAAGAATTACCTGAAGAAAGTGAAAGTGGTCCAGAAACAGAAGCACCTCTCATGGATGACCCACAAATTCTATTGGTAAAAAGAGGACCTGTTGTAGAGGAAATGTTTCTAAAAAGGGAAAAAAGGGAGAGAACTTCTTCTTATGGGGGTAAAAGAACTCGTAAGAGAAAAAGAAAAAGGAAAAGAACAAAGAGGAAAAAAAGAAGAAAGAGGAAAAAAGGAACAAAAAGAAGAAAAAAAAGAACTAGACGAAGATAATTTTATATATATTACAAATATATATGAAAATAAATTTTGTTATATTTTTAATTACAGCATTTTTGATAGCAAATACATATTATGATGGAAAATTTACCGAATATTTGACAAGAGGTAAAAAATATTATAAAATGGCTACATTTGCTTTTGTTGGGTTAAGTATTTATTTATTTATTAATAAAAATCCAGGTGAAAGTAGAAATTTAGTAAAACATGCGACAGATTTAATCCGTTATATGCCTATTGATTCAAATACAAGCGATATGCTTACTCCCTTATTTGATTTTACAAATGCTAGAGATAAAATAAATCAAATGGGTCAATCAAATATAAATATACAAATGACTCCACAAACAAGAAGAATGATGAATTCTGGAGGTGGAGGTAAACGATGTGTAAGTGAAACAAAAAAAAAGTATGTAGCAGCTCAACAAGGTTGGAAATGTAAAAACTGTAGAAATCAATTAAATCATACTTTTCAAGTAGACCATGTTATAGATTTACAATTTGGTGGTGATAATAGTGTAGGCAATTTAGCTGCTTTATGTAATAATTGTCATGCCGAAAAAACAGCATCAAATAATTTATAAATATTTAATATAGCCAAAATATAAATGGCAGTATTAAATACAGTAGCAAGTATCATAGTTTATACCCCATTAATTTTAATAGGATTAACTGTTTTATCTAGCATAGGTTATGCTGTGTGGCATTATAAATATAATACACCAACATTGGGAACATTACCCCCTTCATATGTAAAAGCATTAGATATATTGAAATTTATTATTCTAAAAATATTGACACCAGTTAAATGGTTATTACAATTTTTATGGTGGTTAATACCAATTGATAGGTCTTTATTTGGTTATCCAGCTTGGCGAGGAAGTACAACTTTTCCAGGATATATACCTAGAGGAGCTTGGGCATCTAGAAATTTAGGTAGAACAGGATTATTTACAATACTAATTTCAATAATAACAACTACGATATTAATCCATAAATATGGATTGCCTGATACTATTATTGGGTGGAGTAGCACAATTAATATTACTTTAATTAGTTTAGCAGCATTATCTGTTTTCGCTATATTTTTAAGTTTTAATCAAAGAATAATGTCATCAGGGAATGGTCCTGGTGGTGCTTGGCCAACTGGAACATCTGGTCCAGGTTTAGAATCAGCAAGAAGAAATTGGATGTGGACAACTAGTAAATCATATTTATATTATTCCATTGCTGTTGGATTAGCATTAGCATTATTAACCTTATTATTCTATTTAGTAGTTAATTACACTATGTTTAATGTTGCTGTATCAACAATGATATCAGTTGCGGCTTTTGTTGGCGCTATGGGATTAATATATAAAATGGCATCTCAAAATCCAGATGTCCAAAATGCATTAAGAGATAGTAGATTTTTGTCCGGATTGTTTTATTTAATTTTTATTATACCTTGTTTATTTCAGGATACGGTTAAATTCATTTTCAATCAAGTTAGACACACTCCTAAGGTAGCATACGCATTTTTAACGGTAGAAATGTTATTAATAGCCATGTATATAGTTATTCCAATAATTAAAAATTATTTTTATACATTAATGCCTGCCAAGGATGACAAAGTAATTATTTTGAAGGCAAAAATAGCAGATGTAAAAAATAACAAAATAATATTGAAACAAAGAATAAAAAATATACAAGATTTTGGCTCTATGGAATTTAAAGGTTTAAAAATTTTCGGTAAGTCAAAACAAGCATCAACTGCTAGCAATGAAGAAATTCCATCAGGAAGAAGAATAGATAAAAAAGGGTGGGAAAATATAATTTCAAATAATTTAAATGACCCGAAAAATGAAGCACAATTGCAACAATTATTATCAAATTATGGTTATACGACAAAAGATATGTGTAGTATAGAAGTAACAGAACAAGATAAGAAAGAATGTAGTGATAGAATACAAAAAACTATAAAATACATTCAAAAACATACAATAGAGTTAGTTGGTTTGAGAACAAAATTAAAGGAAGCAGAGAGAATATTAAAAGTTTTAGAAGAGGAAAAAAGAAGAGTCGCTTCTATAGAAAGGAGTAAGCTTTTATTAAGAGACCCTGTTTATTTAAAAAATAAAAGAACTTTAAGTACATTTGAAATAGAAAAAATAGATAATTTTGATATTGAATATAATTATAATTATGCTTTGAGTTCTTGGTTTTTTATAAGAGCACAATCTCCTGAATACGGAGCATCATATAATACATATACACCAATATTAGATTATGGTGGAAAACCAACAATATTATACAATGGAAGATTAAATAAATTAAAAATAGAAATGAATAATGGATTAAATAATAAACCAAAAACATTTATAATTGATGATTTTCCTGTTCAAAAATGGACAAATATAGTTATTAATTATGACGGAGGAATATTAGATGTTTTCATGAATTCCAAACTATTAGCATCATTTAACAATGTAGTTCCTTATATGAGTCAAGATAATATTACTATTGGGTATACTAATGGTATAGGTGGTGGTGTATGTAATGTAGTATATTTTCCTCAATCTATTTCAAAAGAAAGGATAGATATAAATTATAACATATTAAGCAAAAAAAATCCTCCAGTTATTTAGATAATTTCTAAAGGTATATTATATTATGAATTTTAAGAAGATTTTACTTGGAGTCATAGTAATTATAATTTTATATTTAGTGTATGTTTTTGTATTTTCGGATTCAACAACACAACTTTTGTATTCCGGTGGAAATGCCAAAAATGCTGTTACAGTAAAAGCAACAAAATTCCCTAGTAATAAAGCTTCTGTTGACTATACCTTTTCTATTTGGGTTTATGTAAATAGTTGGAATTATAGGTATGGCAGCTCAAAGGTTATATATCAACGCTCTGATGCGAATAACACAATTTTTGCTCCCAAGGTTTCTTTAGGACAATCTACAAATAAATTGGAAATTAGTATGACATCTTATCCTGATAGTGGTAAAACAAATACTCCTATTCCAAATGATTGGGAAATTAATAACATTCCTATTCAAAAATGGTGTAATATAATTGTTTCAACTAATAATAGAGCCGTTGATACATACATTGATGGTAAATTAGTGAATACAAATGTATTAAAAGGGGTGCCCATGACAAATAAAAGTTATTCGGCATTTCTTTGTCCAGATGGTGGATTTGCGGGAGAAATATCTAAATTTAAGTATTTTGCCAGAACAATTAGCCCAAGAGAAGCCTATGAAATTTATAGAGAAGGACCTGGCGGAAACTGGTTAAGCGATTTAATGAATCAATATAAACTTAAATTGTCTTTCTTGAAAGATAATGAAGAAATTAATAGTTTTGAAATCTAAAAATCTTACTATTAATATATATAATGTCTTATACAGGTTTTGCCGGAAATCTTGGAGCAACAACAGCAAATGCACAAAATAATGCAAATCAAATGATGGCTAAATTTAGGAATAATAGAATGGTTAGCGGGACAACTGATTTTTTATATTCCAATTCCTTAGTAGCTAAAGTATGTTTTTTAGTATTAATAATTATACTATTTATAATAGGGTCTCGTTTGGGGTCTAGATTGATAGCATGGTTATTATCTCCTTCTAAAAACCCTATATTAATTGATGGTTTAAGAAAAGGAAATTCTCCATTAAGAATATATCAAGACCCAAAACAACAGGATTCTGTTCCTATAATGCGTTCGGTTAATGAACGAGATGGCTTAGAATTTACTTGGTCTGTATGGTTGTTTGTTGAAAAAATTAATAATGGTGAAGATTTAACAGATGAAAGAAAACAACATATATTCAATAAAGGTTCTTACGAAAATACAGGTGGGAAAAAAGATTTTGATAATATTGATATTCAGGGTATGAATTTCCCTAATAATGCCCCAGGTTTGTATTTATCTAGGAAAGAAAATGCTTTATATGTATTGATGAATACTTTTACTGGTGTATTAGAAGAAGTTAAAATACCTGATATTCCTATGAATAAATGGATTAATGTTGTAATGAGATGTAAAGGAAGAAATATGGATACATATGTTAATGGAACAATAGTTAGTCGTCACGTTTTCCAATCAGTTCCAAGACAAAATTATGGTGATGTTTGGGTAGCACAAAGAGGTGGATTTAGTGGTATGTTATCTAGTTTGAGATATTATAACCATGCTTTAACTGGTGTTGAAGTTGAAAATCTTGTCAAAGCCGGACCTAACTTAACTGCTGATGATAGTATGAAAATATTCCCGCCATTCCTTGCTCTTAGATGGTTTTTCCAAAAACCCGCATTAGCAGGAATGTAAATTTATAAATAATTATAACTATTTATAAATTATCTTCTAAGATTTGGATTAATACAGATATCTTTTGTAGGGAATATTTTATTTGACATACATACATCACCAGGGTCTACTTTGACACAAGACCTAAATGTTCTATCTGTTCCTATATAACAATACCCTCCTTTTACTGTTTTTTTTAAAGAACTTGCGAAGGAACTTTCTGTATCCACATTTTCACCTTCTTCTTCTTTTTTTATTTCTTCGTCTTGTTTTCTTTCAATAGGAGATTCGGCTCGTTCTTTTATAGCTTCTCCTCCCTCTGCTACTGCGTCTAATCCTTTATCTGTTACATTTTGTGCTAACGATACTGTATCTTTTGTTCCTTCTGCTACAGTATCTACAACAGTTTCTGTTCCTTCTGCTACTCCAGTTATTCCAATACCAAAATATTTACCTAAAACATCTGTTCCTTGGGTAAAATATAAATATAAATTATATGCTAAAAATCCAGTTATAGCTATTATTAATATAATTCTAATAATATCCATACCTCCATTATTATTTGATGGTGTGCTAACTACAGAACTAGCTCTTTCACTTATCGATGCCGGAGAAGCAATACTAGGAGTACTTGCCTGACTTGGTGTTACTGTTCTCATAATTGATGGTAATTTACTATTGGACATTTCTTATACATTTTATAAATATTAAATTATTTAGATAATATATATAAATGCCTCGGAAAACCAAACAACTTGTAATTGATGATAATAAATTTGAAAATATAGATGGGAGTAAAACAAGAATAGAATTATTACCTGGTGGTAAATTAGTTCCTTATAAAAAAGAACTTTGGAAAAAAAAGACATTAACTTTATTTGGGAAAGTTATAAAAAAACATTTTGGAAAAATGCAAACTAAAAAAAAAGCACCAACAAAAGTAACTAAAAATAAAACTGTTAAGAAAAAAACTGTTAAAAAAGTTAAAAAAAACAAAACTATTAAAAAGAAGGTAAATAAAAATAAGGTTAAGAAAAACACAACT
>Ga0315316_10000341_pt1 | contig 30158 bp, 47 predicted proteins | sample M160m3416metaG_FD_203702 | JGI IMG/M metagenome (GOLD analysis project Ga0315316, IMG submission 203702) | Ammonia-oxidizing marine archaeal communities from Monterey Bay, California, United States - M1 60m 3416 | ecosystem: Environmental > Aquatic > Marine > Intertidal zone | place: USA... | reverse complement strand
TGTACATATAGCGTCTATTTATATAAAAAAAACACCCCCCCTACGGTATTACCCCCCCTAGGTGTATTTAAGCATTTAAGCCCTTATTTAAGGGTTTTTACTGTTTAGAGCTTTGCGTCTATCTTCTTGACGTTTTTCTTGATTACAGCTTTTGCATACGACTTGGAGGTTTTTGAGGTTGTTTGTCCCTCCTTGTGATAGGGGGATGATGTGATCCACTTCAGGTTTGCAACTGTGATTTGTTTGAGATGAATAGTTTTTTTCTGTGCTGCCAAGTCTGTGTCCACATATACGGCAAGTGAATGATGAAGCGAGGAGGTACCTTCTATTCATTTGATATACAGGGTCGTTGTATGCCTTGCGATATGCAGGGCGTTGAGGTCGGTTTCTTTCTTTAGCTCTGCGACATTTCGAGCATCGGGACCCGGTTGGTATGAGCGTATGACAGTCTAAGCATGGAACCATAAGAGTGTTGCTGGTGCAGTAGTTGTGTTCAGCTGGATCGGGCGGTTGCGAAATCCAGGTGTGTCCTCTTGTCCGTCTATATAGAAGCGAGGTAGTAGATACTGCACCAGCTAAGAAAATATTGCCATATAAACGCGAGCTTCGCCAGTACCGCTGGACATAAAAGAATAAGGCGCTTTATTAATAGCAACTCTTTGTTGATAAATAAGGGTTTTCTGTTGTCATAATTATTGACAATCACCCTTTTTTCTAGTAATTTGAAAAATAAAAAACAAAAACAGGAGAAAAAAATGAGAGCAGAAACAACAAGCACAGAAAGAATAGCAACAGCAGTCGGGAAATATACGGCTCGACACACGATGAGAATAAACCGCTTCTTTCGTGATCCAGCTGTTCAAGGTGAGTGTTCAATCGGGATCATCCCATGCGGATCAGCTAAGAGAGATCATCCAACAAGAGCTAGGAATCTTTACACAAGCACCAACTTCCAAGCACAACTTGAATGTGCTGAGAGACATTGCGACTTCGTGTTCATCCTCTCAGCAAAACATGGACTCGTTAACCCTGACGCAATGATCGCTCCCTATGACGTAAAGATGGGAGATGAAGGAGACATCACAGTTGGTTACATTGCTGAACAACTCACTCAAATTGTCGAAGATTCTTACCTTCTTTCAGACAACAACTATCAGATCGACTCTTGGCTACCCAAGACATACTTTGCTCGCCTAACCGAAGCACTTGCTTTGACTGATATAAGCGTTGAGCCATATCAAGTCATGCAAGGTAACTGCGGAATAGGTGAACAAAAAGCAATGGTCAAACAGATCATTGAATCTCACAAGGAGAGAAACTAAAAACATGAAAACAGAAACAGAAACTTGGAACATCCGAATCCAGTTAGGCAACTGGATGGGATACGTACAAATTCCAAAAGACGCATTGCCTGAAGCCATTGATGCTCACTCGTTCGCGATTGATGCGATCAAAAGTTCAGCACATGAACAAGGGCTTACTGAAGAATACTCAAACATAAGAATGGTTGACTACCGATCCTGTAAGGAGGGAAAGTAATGAGTTTGAATTGGAACATAAGCAAGTGTGAAAACTGGGAACGCTTGATGGAAAATGATGAATACCCAGTTACCGAAGCATTGATTCATTGGATGATGATTGTCGGCTTTCAAAACATCACGGAAAAGAATTGGGGCAAGGTTTTCGCCCGACTTGAGATGATAAAAGAAGGCAACTTCACAATAGATGACGTTCATGCTCGAATTGGACTATCAACAAACTGTCAGGAATTGACAGACGCTCAATGGGCGAAACAACAAATAACAAACACAATCATTCATCGTGCCAACAGCGTTAAAGCAGAGAAGGAGGGAAAGTAATGGGTATGAGTTGCAGAGAATTAATGGAAGGACTTGACAGAGTTCTTGAGCCACTCGGATGGACAACTGAGTGGTACAACAGCGGAGGCAACTGCATGATAATTCAAGTCAATGCTTTCGGTGAACAATATCCGTGGACAGCAGGGCTAGAGGATTACTCAGGAAGCGAAGAAACTCCATTCATTTGGATTACCGGAGCTGAGACAGTTATCCCTGAAGATAGATACGCAGGGTCAGGTGGTGAACCTTTCTCACCTTGGGAACTGGACACCGACCTGAGTGACTTTATTGATGAGAGAAACTCCACATTGGGGTTAGAGCGCCTCTCATGGGATGAGTTCCATATTGGTCACTACGCCAACTGGCATGACATGGAAGAAAATGCTACCCATTTTCAGCACTCATACATCAAAGGCGTGGAGAATCTTGCCAGCAGTCTTGTCGCAATGATAAGAGCCTTCTATCTTCCGATAACCAGCGAAGAAGAAGCGGTTGCATGGACAGACGCTCTTGCCTTCCTTGACTTTGATTTCCACTTGGATGACGACCCTGACAAAATCGAAGGAATAGTTAACCAATGGCATTGGCAACAAGAGAAAGTGTTCAGGGCTGACTACACGGAGCATATATTCACGGAGGAACTAGCTGACCATATTCGCTATCGACAAGCTGAATGGAGATTCCAAGGTGGATGGGGACTCTTTGAGCTATACCCCGAAGCGTGGGCGAAATGGGATCCAACAAAGGTAAACACTCGAATGACATTTGAAAAGGCGGGAAAGTAATGAACGCTAAAGAAGCAACCCTTGGTCTTTTGACAGGACTACAACAAGAGATGAACGTGCTTGAGGCTCATCTTCATCAAGTGATGAGAGATGCAAGAGAGCATGGAGCAAGTCTGAGAGACATCGGGCAAGCATGTGGAATCAGCCACGAAAAAGTTAGAAAAATACTGGAGGAAAAATAATGAATAAAGTAACACCAATACCCGAAGCTAAAATCGCTGTCGCCAACATGCTGAATCAGCTGAGACACAACGAAGATGGTTTGTTCATAGTTGTTGCCTCGTTTGAGAACGAGGACAAGAGCGACACCGAATCTTTTTGGACAGTAGCTCATGGCTTGGATGATGCAAGAGACACTTATTTGGCTCAAATGGAACAGGATGGTTACTACTCAGGGGGAATCTTTGCCTGTGTTGAATCAGATATCTTTCCCACTCTTTACGAGGAGGTTCAATAATGGAAAGACTCCCAAACTCTGTTGATTTCAAGGAGTGTGTCGATTGCGGAAAAAACGTGATCTACGACACCGAAAAAGACTGTTGGTTTCACATTGAGCTACATGAGGAGTGCAACCCCTGTTTTTTAGAAGATCAGAACAACTGGAAATAAAACGTCAGATCACCAGCTGGTGAATTAGCCCCCATCGAACAAGGTGGGGGCTTTTTCCAGTTTTGAGATAGCTAGTTCACAATTCTTCTCCTGAAGCTCTATTCCGACAGCTTTGATTTTCAATTCCTTAGCTACAACAAGGGTGGAGCCTCCACCAGCGAAAGTATCCAACACCTGGTTTGGTGAAACAAACTCCAAAAGGTTACGGATAAGCCCTTCAGGTTTGCCCCACGCTCCCATTCCGTTTCTCATGTTTCTTGGATACTCCAACACGCTTCTCAACATCTTTCGCTCTCTTGGGACATAAATTCTTTCATCATAAGTGTCCATTCCAACCGATCCTGAGCCTTTATTTTGCGGAGTTCGATCTTCGTTCTTTTCGCCAACATACGCTTCGCCTGTTTCGCCGTATATGCAGATCAGTTCATGGGTTTGTCTTGGTAAACGGTGAGAAACCCATCGACCATCTTTGAAATACCAAACAAACTCGCTTCTTGGTTTTCCGAAATGGTTCTCAACAACAGCTCTGTGTTGCCAATTCGTGAAAATAATCTTCTTCGGGATTTGCTCGAACTCACCGGGTCCAACTTCTTCCCAAATATCAAAAGGGGGATCAAGAAGAACACAATCAAAATCTGAAACATTCAAAGAAGGCAAAACAGAGCGATAATCGCCGTGAAATAATTTGACGTATTCATCTTGGTAAACCAGTTCATTCATTTTTGTTCATTTAAGAGAATAAGAGCCAAATAAGCCTGTTGCCACACGACCCCATTCCCAAGAGCTTTCAGTTCAGCAACTCTCGAAAGTCCGAGATCTGTGATGTAACCGAGAGGGAGTCCCATCATCCATTCGACAAAGGAAGGCGAAAGTTTCCCATCCTTCAATCCAGGTGGAGCTGTTCTTCCTGTGACTTCTTCCCATCTTCTGACAGCTGTACCATAACCACCCCAGTCAGAATGCTCCTGTCCGCTTGTCTCTGATAATCCATGTTCCCTGTGTCTTTGTGATCTCTCGAAACTGGAGTCGGCAACATTTTCACCGCTATCGGCAACGGCATCCCTATCCTTCGACCTTTTGAGTTCTTCAGCTGTGCATCCTTCTGAATCCGCTCCTCCCATTGCTCCTGAGATTCTCTCTGTTCCCAAGCTGTCGGAGTCGGTAGAAGCTCCAAATACGCCACTTGATCCGACAGGTCGTACCTTGTCTCTGTTTCTTCCTCCCCCTCTTTCCTGAAGTAAACCTTTTCCACCGCTCTCTCCTTGAATCTCTCCGGGTCCCCCTGCATGTGATGAGTTGATTGAGGCGTTTTCAGGTAAGCGATCTGATCCGTCAGGTCGAATCTTGTCGATCTGTTGTTCAGAAGCCCCCTTTCCACGTATCGTTCGGGTCGCCCCTGATCTTTTTCGCTTGCTGTCGGAGTGACTAGCAATACAGAACCATCTAGCCCTTCGGTGGCAAGCTCCAGCATCGCTCGCTCGTACAATTTGCCATTGACAGTCATACCCGATTTCGGTAAGCGATCCAATAACGCTGGTTCCTCCGAGAGTAAGGATGCCTGAGACATTCTCCAAGAACAGCTCAGGGAATCCCAAAACGCCGAGGGAGTCGGCAATGTATTGAAAGATTGCTCTTTCATCTTCATCTCCTTTTCTATCTATTCCAGCTGTTGAATACGGCTGGCATGGAAAACCGGCACAAATCAAATCCACTTTCGGGATGTCATTCCAGTTCTCTATTTGTGTTAAATCTCCAATGTTGGTGACACCTGGAAAACGGTGTTCAAGAATTTTGTTGCAGTTTTTGTCAACTTCTGAATACCAAAGCATTTCAGCATCCTCGAAATACGTTTCAACAGCGTGATCAAGACCGCCATATCCGGTGCAAAAACTTCCATACTTCATTAGAAGTTATACATACAAGAACGGCACCACCAAGCCTTCGCTTGTCTGATTCTTTCTTGTTCAGCTTCCGTAGGTTCTTCACCTTTGATTTTGAATCTTTTGATCGGTCCATCATCGCCACAATCTCGACAATAGGTGTGAAGCTCCAGTTCTTTCACGATTGCCTCCTGTATTTCTTTCTCAATGGAATAAGCCGGCGAGTGTCCACTCCGTCTGTGAAGGTGTGCCATGAGGTTCCCTTCTTAGGGTCGAAGTGTTGCCTTCCCCAAATAGTGTCAATGTCGGAATGAACAGCGACCTTGTTCTTTTCTTTATCAGTCAAGGATTGTTTCCCCTTCCATGTGATTCAAGTCGAATATCTGAACAACCACGAAGCACTTGTCTCTGTTGTTGGTGAGAAGCACAGGTTCATGGACTTCGCACCACTCGTAAGAACAAAAGCCCTTCTCGATTCCTTCTCTTATCCACTTTTTTGCCTCATCCTTCATCTTTGGTTCGCTCCTCTCCGGTTCTTCTCAAGTATTCGTAACATGCAGGACATCGCCCTTTTTTTGCTCTAGGAACACAAGGCTCTGAACAGTTCAAACAAACAGCGACAAGATTCACTCGTTCTTTCTTCTCAGCTGGAGTAAGCGTCATTTTTGAAATTGATTGAGCTTCATATAACAAAAGTTTTGCTTGTTTTATGCAATGAGCAAGACGGTCAGCTTTCGTTGAGCATTCATCAGGGAAAAGAACAGCAAGTTCGACAGGACTACCACCCGAACCAGGAGAACGGATTTTGTCCAACCGTGTGTCTGCTGGGAATCCTGACCTTCCCCAGCTTTCCAAAAGTTTATGAGCTGGAGAAGCAGAGTCTTTGAGATACTTCATTGAAGATTCAATCCCCCGAATATGGTCATTGATTTCGCTTCTTCTCATCGTGTTTCGATCCCTAAAACAAGAGCTTTAGCTTTCGCAGGATCGTTCCTGTATCTCTTTCGATCAGTTTTAATTAACCCAGCCCAAATGCCTTCTTCTTCGATGGGTAAATCTCCGAAATACTTGTTGGCATGGAAAGAGTTTTCAAAACATTCATTCCAAACAGGGCATCTCCCGCAATAATGTTTGACAGCTTCACGAACTACCCTCGATCTGCAACCCCCTTCAGGGAAAAACATTTCAGCTGGTGCGTCTTTACATGCCGCCAAGAGAAGCCAATCCGAATTTCCACCTGTCTCAGTTACTTGCACTCCCAATGGTGCCACCCTCCTCCACGTTTTTTCAAAGCTAGATACGCTCCAGCTCTAATGTTTGATTCAGCGTCATAGCGCGCGTTCAAACTACAATCAACGCCTGCTTCTTGACAAACCCAAAGCCACGTTCGCGGTTTGAATTGAAAAAGCCCTGAAGCATCAGTTGAAGGGTTGTTCGCGTAAGGATCGAACGCAGATTCGCAACCAACAATCCTGAGAGCTTTGACAGCGTTTTCAACACCGAACTCTCTGATAATAATTGCCGCCGTATACAAGTCGCCTTTTCCAACATCACATAGCCCTGTATATCTTTCAGTTGCATCTGCTTCATCAGCGAGCGCCAAAACAAACAACCAAACAACAAGAAAGAAACCAAGAAGAAACCTTCTTACTGACTTAAAAGCCATGCGTATTGCCATTCACTAAAACTTGGAAGGGGTGAAGGCTCTCCCCAAAAAGGGTCGTCATATCTGAGAATCGTGTCGAACCTCGACAAATAGTGTTCATAGTAAACACCAGCTTGGATAAGAATTGGAGCTGGAGTTCCTGAAAGAACTATTCCGTTGTAAAGAGTGACAGCTGAGGAATCAAGTTCACCGGCTTCGATAAGCTCCACAACTTCGTCATGGGCTTCTTGTGGAGTCATATAAAGATAACCAGTTGGGAGTTGTCCTGGATTGCCGATCTCAAGTCCAGCTGTGACTGGATTTATTGTTAAAACTGAAACAGCAAGAGCTGTCATAACAAAGATTATTTTTTTCATATTTGATGTCCATTCGTTGAAGCGTTACTCTCCGGGTCCAAATTTTCTTGTTGACTTAAACCAACTTTTATTCCTTCACTTACTGAATTCATTAGCGAAATAACACTTGAGAAGATATCTGATCTTAGTTTGTCCATGTGCATGGCGATGAATTTCATCATCCCAATATGAGCAACAAGAAAAAGAATCAAACACAGAATAAATATGACCATCGTTTCCCATCTCATTACAGTTTTCCAAGTTCATAATCGACAGCTCTACGAATAAATTGTGAACGTGACAACTTGCCTCGTTCATCATCAATCAAATCGAGGGTATCCAAGTCGAATTTCACAGGCACTCTTGCAGTCTCTAAACCGCCACGCCCTCGTTCAACAGGATCGACCCATTCTTCTTCCTCCTGGTTTTTATCATCAGGCTGTTTGCCGAATGTTCTTTTCAGTAGCGCCATTTTCTATTTCCTCCTTGAATAGCCATTGTTTAGTTTTATTGCAATACTGCATTTCTCCGTATTCTGATTCAATAATTATTTGCTTGTTATTTACTCTGTTACTTACTTGTTTGTAGTCGTCTGACGACCTAGTGCCTTCATTTACCTGACCTAGTACCCCTATTTTTGCAACCGAGTCATTTCCCGACCCAGTATCCTCGCGACCTAGTGTAGGGATTTGAGCTTTGTATTTGTTGGAGATTCTTTCACCTCCTGTTGGTGAGCCACCTTTTCTCACCTGAATGATCCAACCAGCTTCAATCAACTCTTTAATCCCTTTTTTAACAGTCGTAACCGAATAACCGGACTGTGCTGCCAAAGTCTGAAACGAAGGGTAAGCATTGGAACCATCCATTTTCATCCAAGTGGATAACCACATGCCGATTGCTTTCGCAGGAGCTGAGATATCTGTTTCGCCCAACTTTTTTTGCCAGTTGAACTTGAAATATTCACTCAAAGCTCCTCTTTTCAGATGACCAATGACCCATTGGACTCTCTCGAAACGCCTTAGAAGCGATCTGTGGAGGAGTTTTTTTAATCATCAATGTCAATTTCCTCCAATTCACCATTAACAAGAGCTGGAGAAACTCCAATCCATTCACTCAAACCATAGGATTCCAGGTGTCTCCCTGTTCCAGTTTCAACTTTCCCGAACTTGCAGATCACCCCATCTTGAATCAAAGCCCTTCGAGCGTTTTGCAATACGGACCCGGAGATTGGAGTGAATACTTGTGAGTAAAGATTCAAGAGTTCCACATGAGTTAATGGACAACCAGCTGATCTGAACAGTTCGATGATTTGCTCAGGAGTAGGAATCATCACCAACTCCTGTCATTTTCATCAGATCATCAAGGTCAATGATCGCCAAAGTTGGTTCACCCTTGACACCTGGATCAGCTATAAACACAAAAGGGCGAACATCACCAATCGCTCTTGAAGAATTGGATTGGCTTCTCGCGTCTAGGTAGCGCGTGAGTATCGGAGAGATTTGTTTTCCTGTCTTGACTTCACATCGCCATTCATGAACCCATGATTCTTCATGGGAGCTGGTTCCGTAACCAGTTGATGCTCCAATTTTGTTCGCAACGTCACGGTGAAGGCGTTTACCCCTTCTCGAATTTCGCCCTGCGATACACGCTCGGCATTTGCAGGCTCTCGCGTGACCTTTACCAGTCGAAGCTGGTACTCCCTCAATGCCACAACCACATTTGCAAGGTCGGCGATTCTTTTCCCGAATTTGTATCACCATTATTCGACCCCTGCTGAAGATCTCAGCTCCAGCTCTTGCTCTTGAATAAGAGCTTTCAGAAACTTCTCAGCTGATTCAGCGTTCTTTTGTGTTTCTTTATATTTGGGATGTTTCTCCCGATAGATCGACCATTCTTCCCCCCGAACTTCATCGAGCTTCAAAGCCATTGAAGTGCATCTTTTCAAAGTGTCCGCTTGAATGGGTTCTTTTTTCGCTTCAGGTTCCTCCGTCAAAAATGGTTCCCCCTTGTTTGCGTTTTCTCCTCGTTTCACTTTTGCCATTTCTTCAGCTGAAGGGCGTGGCATGTTCCTGTTGTAAAGATTCGCGTTGCTTAAAGCTCTCCCGATGGCACTTGTCTCACAATTCTCCACATGAGAGAACTTGTTCGCCATTCCTCCAACGCCGACAGTCTCCGAAGCGTAACCTGTGCTGAATGGAGTCGCGTCATCCTTGTCTGAATACAAGTCAGCTCGAAAAACTATCGTATTGATGTCAGTCAAGTCCGAAATGATTGTTGTCGCTATTCTTCCACTTGGATGCTTCTCCCAAAAGAGTGGGATTCGATCTTTTACTTCTTCGTAGTTTTTCAATCCGTTCATGGCTGAATCTTTACACCGATTAACAGGGAGTTCAATGCCTGAAAACTGTCAACTCATGTATCCACAAGCCTTATCCACAAACCGGAACAAATACTGTCCGTTGATTCAGTAATCTCTCCAAATTTTTGTCCCAATTTCCACAGAAAAAAATCTCGTTTTTTTACCGGATTAAACCTGCAACTTGCTCGAAAGCTGTCGCTTTGCTCTCAACAGTTACGTGCTGATAAATGTCAGCCGTGACGGTGATCTCTGAGTGACCCAACATATCTGAAAGAACCTTCAAGGGAACTCCAGCTTCAAGAGCAACCGTGGCGAAAGTATGTCTCAAACCGTGAAGCCCGATGTTGGTCAAACCCAGTTCCTTCACGTACCTGCTGAACCTTTTTGAGAAACTGTCAGGATTGAGAATTGAGCCATCAGCGTTCACGAATAAAGCTCCACGCTCATTAGTCCACTCATCCTGGTATTCAAGTTCATAGGTGGCTCGCTTGAATTGTTGCTCCCTGATAGCTGTGACCGCTTCATCTATCAAAATGACTGTTCTATTACTGCTGGAAGTTTTCGGAGTTTGCCATTCAGGATTCCCATTGATATCCAAAGTGAGTTGTCGTTTAATTTTCAAAGTTGGCTTCTCCCGGTCCGTCAAATCAAGAGAATCATCACATATTCCTATCGCTTCGCCCCTTCGTAAACCGCTGAAAATAATGATCTCGTAAAACCACCGCTCAGGGTGATCGTCTTTCGCTATTGCATCCCTGAAAATTTTGAGTTCTTCAACATTCCAGAATTTTTCAGCCTTCTTGATTTTTGTCTCTGAAACAACATCTGATCTCTTAACTCTTAGAAAAGGGTTAGCGCCTAAAAAGCCGTTTTTGTGAGCAATCGCGAAGCAAGTCCTGACTATATGCCAAACATTCGAATCGCGTCTTAGCCTGTCGTGATCCTTGAAGAATCTCACAATGTCTAATGGGCGTACTTCAGCCATGACACGCTTACCCCATCGGGGGCGAATGTGTAATTCATAGATAGTGGCATAATTGTCGAGCGTCTTTTTCTTGATTGTTCCGAGCTTCACTCGCATCTCCAGCTCCTCCACATACAATTCCCATGCTTGAGCAACTGTGAAACCCCTATCAATTACAAGTTCACCTGATGAATTTTCAGCCATCAGATCAGAAAGAACTGACTTGGCTTCAGCTTGAGTAGCTAGTCCACCTTTTGTTTTTTCTTTACGTTGACCAGTAATCGGATCAGGGAACTTAAAACGAACGTAATAAGAACCCTTTTTTCCGTATTTTCCATTTATGTCAAGTTTGAAAGTGCCTGACGGTTTGTGCATTGCTTGTCCCTCCATTGTTGATAATTCCTCACACCGTCACCGCGATGCAAGGAGTTTTGTGGATAAATTTCCGCAACAAGCAAAAATTTTGGGGGGGTTTTGGGGGGATATGATCCCTCCAGGTGTCCCAACAGCCCTCTGACCTGCGGTTTTGTCCCACAGAGCGTCATGCTCCTCCGATTAAGTATGTATAAGTAACCCCTATACACACCCCTGTGGATACACCTTAAACATAGGCTTTTCCGCAGTAGCTCGGTGTTTTTGCTCGCTTCCACATCAAACAGTCTTTCATATACTGGGCGAATTTTGGGGGGGTTTTGGGGGGACACCCCTATTTATCCCCAAGCATCTATCCACAAGCCTGTGAATAGTGCTACCCCATAACGCGAAAAACCCCCTCCCAACTAGCGGAGGGACCGACAAGCTGGAAGGGGGCGAACTATAAAATTGTTGTATAAAAGCTATTTTTTCAATGACCTATGACCCATCTGCAATGCTGGGAACGTCTTAGAAGGGCTGTACGGAGGAGCTTTTTTAGCAATCATCCTGATAAACCTTGTTTTAGCCTCCTGAAGGGTGATTCCGGAGAAAATCATCATAAGAAGTCATTCCATCACCATCACCAAGATGAATAACTGTGTAACTATAAGGAGGAGCATCACTTCCACCGCCTCCAAGTGTCACCGATATTGCTCCGACTAGAGTACCGACAGCGACCAACAAACCTGTGACAGCGACAACAAGTTTCGTGGTTCGTGAGAGCTTGTCTTTTTCTTCAGCCATTTACCCTCCAAGAGATCCCAACAGTTCGTTTGCCCAGCTTCGACTTTCTAAAACAGACCACAACACTTCAACACGACCTCCGAGATCATAAATTTGATTGTAAAGATCATCCAGTTGCCATTGATTATCGGACCCGGAACTCCATTGAAGCTCAAGAACTTGTCTTGTTAGATCATCAATTTTCCATGAGACATCTTCTTCATTAAAAACAGTTGTTTCGAGAACTGTCATACGCCGTTCAAGGTCATCCATCTCCCATGTGTCGTCAGGATTTGACCAACCCAAAGTCTCAACAGCAACCAAGCGAGCTTTCATGTCATCCAGCTCCCAAGGTTCCAAAGATTCGCTTTCAGCTTCTCGAAGAATTAAATCATCAACTTTCCATTCCAAATCTGACATATCAATCGACAAATCTGATATTTGTTGCATGTTTGTTTGTATATCAGCCCAAGCGAAAGCATCATTCTCAGCGTTTCGCTGAATGTCCTGCATCTGATTGAACAGCTGATCTGTTCTCATGCTCACCTGGTTTGCCAAGTCTGTCGCATAGGACAGCTCATCAATAGCTGTTGTCAGAGCTTCTACAGAGTTGCTGTTCTCGTTTATTTGCGAACGAATCATCATGCCTTGCCAAAATATGAAACCAAGAGCCACAACAATCGAAGTGGCGGTTCCGAGATTCATGCGCGGAAGTTTCCATTGCTTCCAGCTGGTTGATTCTTCTTTTTTGTCTGTCACTTAACCAAACTAGGAGACTTGTCTCCGATAGGAAGGACACTAGCGACCCACCCTTTAATTACTGCAAGACCAGCTGTGACACCGCCCATTGCGATCAGTTTCCATTGGTCAACGCCCATATCGAGAACGCTGTTAGTGCCGAGAGCCGCAAGACATCCTTGAATGCCTGAAGCGATTGTTCGTTCTGCTAAATCTTTGTAACTCATTTCTCATCTGCTTTCCAAAGTTCATCCCAAGTGATCCGACCACATATGCCGTCAACTAGAAGTCCCCTTTTGTCTTGAAAACGTGCAACAGCTGTTTCCGTTTTGGAGCCAGCTATGCCGTCTATTGGACCCGGATCAAGCCCAAGAGCTTTCAATCGGGTTTGTAAAGTTGTAACTGCATCACCTCGAATACCTTTTTTGATTGGTTTCTCGGAGACAAGTTTTCCCTGTTCTTCAATTCGTTTCAGAACAGCTCCCCAGTCGATTGCTACATCATCAACAGGGTCATTGAAATCTTCAGGTTCTTCCCTAGAGCCTTTCCACCAGTCGGGGTAGATTCCAGGTAGAGGCTTGGCTCCCTCAGCTGAAGGGCTTTGAGCCACATGATGCCAAGGCTCGTCAGCAATGTTCGCATATAAACCAACTCCTCTGAGAGTTCGATGAACCCTTGACCAGCTGGATCGCCACTTGTGAGAGACATCAACTGCGTAACCATACCCAGCTGTGCCATCCAAATTCGCTTGTTGCATGTGGTAGCTACCGCGCCAACCGCCAGCCAATTCCCGATCAGGGTTGGCTGCCAAAACTCCGCGACCTTCTTTATAGGCTTGATGGAGCTTCACTTGTTCTTCTCTTGGTCGAACAGCGCTCGTTATCACCAAGACTTCTCGAATATGAGGATCACTTCTGTAAGCCTCAGCGAGTCTGAAAGCCGTCAAAGGGTCAAGCAACAGCACGTTCTCATCCCCATCTTCTCGGAACTGCATCAACAGCTCCTTGTCGTCAATTTCTGTCATTTCTGCTCCTTGTTGGATGGTGAAAGCTCCTGAACATAAGCGAGTTTTTTCATCCACCGTTGAACCTCAGTCATACTTCATCCCTGTCAGGTTTAATAAAAGACCACCAAAGTTGAAGAACATATCGAGTTTCAGTTTTTGTTGGAAGGGTGTGATGTGCATGAGTCCAACCTGATGGAAAAATAACTCCCACACCTTCTTTTGGTTTCACAAACAGATTCTGCTGTGGGAACTCCAACTCCCCACCTTCACCTTCAATAGTGTTCAAAAACAGTACAAAACTTAAATGCCGATTCGGTAAACCTTGACCGATGTTGGGTGCATAATCTGAATGAACACCGTGAAAAGCCTGACCTGCTTTGTATCGAAGAATGTTGTACGCCTCCTCAACACGAAAAGGTGGAAAGTCATTAGCCGCTGGTAGAGATATCAAATAATGATTCAAACAATCAGAAGCAAACTTCAACAAAGGTTGATGATTGAGGACTGGTTCCTGCTGTACAGAAAATAAAAGTTGGTCTGAATCTCGATATTTGGGGTAATGCCCCATAGAACTCTCAAGTTCATTTTCATTCTTGCCCCAGCAACGTGATTCTTCCCAGTTTCCATGTTCTTCAGCTTCGTCAATGGTTGCAACACAAGGAAGTGTGTCATCCATTTGATAAGACGCAACAAAAGAATCGACCCACGTGGCTGTCATTGAAACACTTTGTTCCATCATGGATTCACCCACTTTTGCTCTGCTTCATTCCACTCCCACGGAGCCTGTTCAGGGTCAGGAACATCGACTGGTGATATCCAATAGGCAACATCTTCATCAGGATCTTCCCACCATGTCACCCAAGACGGATAAGGCGGAGGAGGTTTAACCCAACTCGTTGAATCCTCATCCCATGCGTAACCCTTTTCAGTTCGTGCAACTGGTGGTTGCCAAATGTAATCACTATCTAATACCCATGAAGGAAACGGTTGCGGAGCATAAAAAACATCATTGCTTTCATCGTAAGTCCACCCCACCCCAGCGAACCATTGACGAAAATTGTGGTTGACAGAAGTTTGAACCCAAGTACCTTTTGTCTCAGGTCGTAACTCCTTGAGAAAGTCAACACCTCGTTGTTCCTCCTCTACCTCATCCACAGTTGTGATGTCATTACTTACAGCGATAACTGTTTGCACTACACCGTCTTTTACTTCAGCGAAATGAGCCATCTATATCACCACTCGTAAGGGAATCGAACTACACAAGCACCAGCCCACCCAGCGCCTCCGCTATAGCCACCAGCCGCACCAGCCACACCGCCGTTTCCGTAATACAGACTGGCACCAGTAGCACCCCTAGGGAAGTTTTGGTTGTAACCACCGCCACCTCCACCACCGCCGAATGCGTTTTCAGATGCCCCAGTTCGTATAACAGTTGTTACTGCATACCCTCCAGCACCTCCCCACATATTACTTGGTGAACCGAATCCCGAAAGTCCTGCTTGACCACTTCCACCACCACCACCGCCGGTGTCGGGATAAAAACCAACACCCCAAACTCCAGCGTTTCCTGCGTAACCCTCTACAGGTGAGTATCCCCCCGAATTTCCAGCACCACCAGGGTCACCGTAGAAAGAAGAACCACCACCGCCAGCCCCTCCAGCTCCTGCGTAATAATTCGGGTAGCGACCTCCATGACCACCACCAGTACATGCCACCAATGTGCCAGCACTAGCACCAACAAATGTTGAATTAACTCCATCACCTGCGCTGTTGTAATTAGGAGCGCCAGTTAAACCTGCTGACCCACCTGCGCCAAGAGTGATTGTCCAAACTTGAGCGGCGGTACTACCAGCAATCGCCAGTTCTCGACAGCCTCCACCGCCACCACCGCCTGCGGTATAGTCTCCCGACCCTCCTCCACCACCTGCTCCAAGCAGGACTTTTATTTCCTGTTGAAGTGGATTACCAACAACGGTGAAAGTGCCACTACCTGTCCAATACAAGGAACGGTATTTTGTCCCGCTGTATGTATGGTCATTACTTGTAGGACTTCCAGTTGTCGAATAAGTAATTATCTGTGCGCCTGCACCTGATGATTGAATCGCTCCGATTATTAAAGGATTAAAAGTCATTAAGCCAACTTTCCAATGAGTGTCCAAGCATCAGTTGCCGTTTTTATCAAAGCCGCTGAAGCGTATTGACCATCTATCTCTTTTGAGGAATCAACAGATGTTATTGTCACGCCCGACCCTTGGGCAAGAGTGCAGTTAGCAGAGCCAATGTTTTGGACAATGATTTGTGTCCCTGTTGCGTAAGCAACTGAAGAATTTGGTGGAACTGTGAATGTTTGTGCGGAACCGTTAGAAGAAGTAACAAGTTTTCCTGCATCAGCAAGAACGAAAGTGTAAGTGGTTCCTGTCTGTGCATTTATTTGAATGGGTGCTTCGACTCCACCTGAGACAGTCAATTTGTCTGTTACTGTCACGTTGCCATCGGGAACATCTAAAGCTGTTGCTCCATCGGTTCCTGTGATCGTGAGCTTCTCCGCTGAAGAATCCCACACCATCGAATCACCAGCCGTGTCCGAGTAGAACGTGACATCTTCGCCAGCACCATCAGAACCAACTGTGAGAGTTCCGTCACCTATGACAACATTGCCATCAGTAATATCCAAAACTGTAGCTCCGTTAGTTCCTTCCAGGATGAGCTTCTCCTCCGAAGCATCCCACATGGCGTAATCGCCAGCAGTTGCAGAGTGCCAAGTCATATCCACACCTGAACCGTCAGAACCGACATCAACAGCCGCATCAATCGCAAGATTTACCGTAGCCGCTCCACTCGTTGCTCCCCCCGAAATGTTGGTTCCAGCAACCACGCTGGTAATGTCGCCACTCGCCGCCGCCGCCCAAGCTAAACCTGAAGCTGTCGAGCTGTCTGCTGTTAAAACCTGAGTATTGGAACCGACTGTGAGCTTTGTCGCCGCATCAGCTCCAGTTCCAACTATCAGATCACCTTTTGCATCCGTGTCAACCGTCAACGTCACATCTCCTGAAGTGCCTCCTCCAGCAAGTCCCGACCCAGCCGTGACAGCTGTAATATCGGCGGTTAATGAAGTAGCTGTCCAAGAGCTTCCGTCATAAAACTGGAGAGCGTTGCTTCCAGTCAGATACACAAACATGCCTTCTGAAGGACTTGAGATAGCCGCATCTCTAGCTGTCGCATCCGCGAAAGCCATGATCGTCTGTTGCATCAGATACGTATTGACTTCTGCGGCGGTAAGCACAGATCCATCAGAGAAATTCTTAAAACCGGCTCCTGCCATGTTTCCTCCTAATAAGCGAGAACCGAAGTTCCCAAAACGCCATTGATCGTGGAACCAAGAATGAATCCTGCAACCAAAGGCTCTGTTGTTGTGAATGTCGTCTTAAAAATAGACGGCGTTATCATGTGTTGTACCCCTTGAACGGTCAAAGTTTTTGTTGTCCGGGTCCCATTCGGGTACGAACGATTAACGGTAATAGGGGAATAAAAATCTAAGTCTAAAGCCGCAGAAATTCTCGCGGAGTTGTCAGCTGTTGCATCAATCGTCAGCTGTTGAACTCTCAAATCGGGGTCTTTTCTAGCGGACAAAATTGCATTCGCTTGGGAAAGAGCGTCAGCGTTGGTCTGCATCAGAAGCCCTGTCCGTGTCATGTTTCGTTCAAAATAATCCGTGATACTGGTCGCATCGGAAACTGTTTGAACAGAACCACCGCTCCTGGTGACGCTGATTTTGTTTCTCAGGAGTCTCTCATCAATTTGGAGAGCTACCCCTTCGTATGCGATGTCAGTTCCATCGTCATCAAAAACTGTTGGCGATCCGTCAAGAGCTTTAATCGCTTCTGATCTCGAAACGAACTTCACATCACCTTCGCCGGTCATGTAAACACCACCAAGTTCTGTCTCTGAAAGCAGTTGGACAGCATCAAGAGCTGTTCTTTCTGTTCCATTATCAGCTTGAACTGTTGTGTCGCCAGCATCAATGTCTCGTTGAGTGGAAGGGAAGCTGATTGCGTCTAAAACTTCGCCCATCCTGGTGCCAGTTGTTTGACCAGCTGTACCACTAGCGAGTGAAGTGAACTTCGCAAGATTCAAAAGCCGGAATCCATCCATGCATTCCAAATCCAGCCAAGCCGCTTTTGCGCCTTTTCTGAAATTGTATGTCCATGAAACTATGTATCCCGAAAACAGGAACCGTTCTGTCCCTCCATGTGTTGCTGATACTCGTACCTGATGGAGCGGTTTGATGTCATAGTCGCCACCTGTCGGATCGAAAGCTCCATCTGTGTCGATTAGCTCCAAAGAACAGGACCCGGCTTCAAATTTGTCGAGAACTCTTGTTCTTCCTCGTCTGATTACCACTTTTCGAGTCCTGTTTGAAAAATCTATTGGAAGATTCGATGAAGTTCCGAGAACGGATTCACCGAGTTTTCCTAATGGATCACCAAGAACAAGTGTCGTTCCGAAAGATGGACCGCCTGAGAACCTGATTGTGACTTCAACGCTTGGAGCTGGCATTACTGAGCAACGACAAGTTGTTTGCCTGAGTTCTGAGCTTCAATAAGCCCAACTCTGACTTCTTCAATTACATCTGCGGGCATTGACCCGATGAGACTTCCTTCGACATTGATATTCACCCTGATTTGGTCAGGGGTCATTTGTGAGAAACCGCCTGTTCCTTGACCCATGTGAACTGCATCGCTTAAACCTCTCACGTTTCCATGTGCCTGAAGCGCGCTGAATACATCCATCAGTCCGTTTTTCTGAAAGTGCATGATTGTCTCAGGATTCTGAAACCAATCCATTGATCCTCGCGACAGATCAAGCTGTGAAGCTATGCCTCCAAGTGGAGCTGACGGTCCTCCTCCGGCGTAATCTCTTGAATAAGAAGTTCTCCGAGAACCTGACCACAATTTGGGAATTTTTCCAAGTATCCCGCCGACTCCATCCAATATCCCCCCGAAAATATCTCCAAGGTCGATTGAACTGATCGTGGCTTTGATTCCGTCAATGATCCAACCAGCGATTCTTTTACCTATGCCCTTGATGACATCCATGATCGTGGAAAACAAACTGTTCAACATTCCAGGTATCGCTGTGACCATATTGCTGAGAGCGTCTTTCAAGTCCAGCTCAAACAGAGCTTTAATCCCTGAGATGACTGTCTTGACTACTGTGAACCAAACCTCAAAAGCATCAACGAGAAGTCCAGCTGTTGTTTTAATTATCGGATAAACGACATCTTTGAAAAACGAAGCGAAGCCATCAACGGTGTCCTTCACTATGTCGAATCGCTCGTATAAATAAACTGCTCCTGCTGCCAAGCCAGCTAGAGCGCCAACGACTAGAACAACTGGAGACAAGAGAGCGCCTAAAGCACCAACAACAGCGATGACAGCTCCGAGAAGTACCGTTCCGATTACTACAGCTAAAGCCGCAAAAGCCGCTTTTGGATTTTCTTTGATGAACTCTCTGAATTTTTCTGTTATTTTAGAGATCGCATTTTTGATCGTTTCAATCGCTTCAGTCGCGATTCTTTTAATCTCCTGGAAGCGTTCTGTCTCTGTGAAATCTTTTACTCTTTGAACCAAATCTTGAACGACTGGTTCTAATCTTCTGAAAGCATTTGTGATCGCCTCAAAAGCACGTTCAACAACTGGAGCGAGTGTCATCATCACACGGTTCTTCAACAGGGACATTCTCTCAGAGAGTGTTTCTGTTTCTTTAGCCGCCGCATTTATGGTGTCGCCACCTGTATTCAAACTCTCAAAATACTCATCCAGCTCAAAACGACCTTCACGAATTGCCGCCGCCATGTCGGGTCCAGCCCTAGCCCCGAACAATTCCAAGGCGAGGCGGTTAGCTGTAGAAGCATCCCCAGCGTTTTTGATTTCTGCTGTTGTTCGTCTGAAAGTTTCAATCGCTGGCTCGCCTTCACGCGCCATTTTGCCCAATGCTTGACGTAAAGAACCGAGAACAAGCTCTGCGTTCACGCCTTCTTTCTCAAACTTGCCGATCATCAAAGCGGATTCTTCAAAAGTGAATCCGACCTGTCTTAAAGGCGCTCCATAAGTCACAAGATCATTCGACAGTTTTGAAAATTCAATTCCTGTCATCTGAGCAACTGTGAACAGAGTGTCAGCCGCAGATTCAGCGGTTCCAGCCATATCGCCCCAGTCGCCAAGAACCCTTGTCGCTGTTTTTATGTTGCCCTGTAAATCTGTTCCGGTGATCCTAGAAAGATTGAGCATTTGTTCAGAAAATGACTCTAAATCTTTGCCTGTTAAACCGAGCCTAGTGTTGATGTCTGCAACAGCTGTTCCGATGTCTTTGAAATCAGCTGGAACTGTTTTAGCAAGATTTTTGGTGATGTCTTTCAAACCCTCAAGGGCATCACCAGTCGCGCCAGTACCGACCCGAAGTGTTCTTTCAACTTCCTCGAAAGTGCTACCCATTTTTAGGATTCCAACAGTCGCGCCACCAATTCCAGCGACTATTCCAGCTCCCGCGAGTTTGGCTGTTTTGCTCAAACCCGACAGGGAACCTTTAACGCCTTTGATGGATTTCTTGAAAAGAGTTGTATCACCAGCAATCCTTACGAGAACTGGTCTGTTACCGCTTGCCACTTTGTGCTTTCGCCTCCTCCTCAAGATGGGTCACAAGTGTCGCCCATTGCCACACCTGGAGATTCATAACTTCGTCAAGCGTCAAGCCGTACCTTGAAGCGACTAAAACTCTCGCTAAGAAGGTGTTTGCTCGTTCAGCTCTTTTGGGTCAGATTCACTTACAGGTTTGATGACGAGTTCCCCTGCATCCTCCAAAGTGAAATCAGGATTCTCTCGTTTTTTAACTATGTAAGCCAAAGCCCTCATCACTTTGCCTTTTGGAGCTTCAGGATCATCCAAGCTGTCAACTGACACGCCTGCAATCTCCTCCAGCTCCTCAATTTCTCTAATTTTGAGAGTGTCAATATCAATTTCAGCAATATCGAACACTCCTGATTCTTTTTCCATAGTCCCTCCTTATGAGATTAGTTTTTGAATCATTTTGGGTATTTCTTCTTCATAGAACCTAGTTACTTGCTCATACTTATTAACAAAAGTATTGAATAACCACTTTCGTTTTCTGCCGAGCAAGCCTTTACCAGTTCCATAGTGAACAATTCCCGAATAAGCTCCCACGTTTCCAGCTGTGCCTTTACGTTGGGAATAGTTTTTCGTTCCCACCGTGACCTTGGCTTCCAGCCGATCTCGTTTCACCTTGTAAACTGAACGCTTTTGCAACGCTCCAGCTCCCGGTCCTTCACCCCTTGGGGCTTTAGGAGCCGCAGAATCCGCGATGATCGAACCAGCTTTGAAGTTCAATTCCTTGAACGCCCGATTGATTTCGGGACCCTCAGCTGATCTGTTCAGCTGATTCAGCAGATATCGAAGATTGTCAATTTTTATCGGTGGGGGAGTCGCCATCTATCAGGCGGTTCCGATTGTTTGATCTCCTGTGCATTGCAGAGCGAAGTTCAGAGTTGCTGTTCCACCAACAGCAGAACCAGGAGACATTGAAGTGAGCATACACTCACCGTTAATCTTCGGAAGTCCTCCAGTTGTGCCTGCGGGATAAAACTCATAGCTCAAAGTAGAGCTTGAACCACGGACAGCTCCTAAATGAGCAACCAAAGTCGCATCAAATAGCGCTGTGACGCTGATTGAACCATCAGCCAAGGTCAAGATGTAATCTTTTGAGCTATTGCCATAAGCAGTTGTCTCAGCAGAATCGTCTCCGAAATCCACGGATACGTCTGTGATGTACGCGCTCAAGTCGGTTATCGAGCCACCGCTGTTATCCAACTTGAATACGCTGTTTTTACCAGCTACGAAAGCCATAATTATTTCTCCTAAATGTTAGGGGGCTATTGAATGTCCCTCGCTTCAGACGGTTGCCTGATCGAATTAGAGTCGGGATAGCCCGACTGCGAAATTGAATGAAGGCGATGAGCCTCCGATTGTGGCGACAACTTTCAAATACCTGTTGATTGTTGTGCCTGATGCGACTGTTTTACGTTGAGAAGTTGTGCCAGTCGCTTGAGTGTAAGTGACGAGAGTCGAATAACTCGAATTGTCAGCAGAATGTTGAATCACAACATCCAAAGTGGGGGAAGTCCCCGATGCTGTTACAACACAAAGATTCGCCACAGCTCCAGTATTTGAAGAAGCAGAATTGTCCACCACAGTTCCGGTTGCTGTAGCTGTTTTAGCTGTACCAGGATCGAACAAACTCACGCCTTGACCGTGATCGCCTGTTGTTTCCATGTTCAATGTGAAACTGACAGCTCCTGCAACTGATGAAGTGTTTGTCCACGATGTTTCCGTGACTTGAGCGACCCACACTTTCTTATCAGCTGTGAATCCTTCCAAAGCGACTATTGCTGGAACTCCATCTGAATCGCCTCGAATAGCATAAAGATCTTGCCATTGACTGTTCGCGGAGCTTGCACTCGCGCTGTCAGTAAGACCGTTACAGAGCAGAGTTCCTGAATTTAGCCCTGCGATGAAATTTTTGCTGGTATCGGAAAGCGTTGTTGTTTCAATAACATCAACATTGCTGGATGAATCCACGCTGGTGAGATCACCCGACCATTCTCTGTCGCCGATAGTTATTCGGCTGGTATGTGTTGCGACAAATGCCATGCTTATTCCTTCGTTTTAGCGCCAACAGCTTCGATAGCTTCGTTGGCTGTGAGACCTTTTATTTGTGCAGGAGTTAAATCACTAATGATTTCCCCTGCTTTGAGTTTTTTGATTGCTTTTTGGTTCTTGTCAACTATCTCTGAATTAACAAGGATTTTGTATTTCGTCATGGCTGTGCCACTACCTCCACTCGTACTGTTGCGACTGCATAAGTTACCCCAGCGAAATCCATGCTCGTCAATGACGAGCTGACATTCCGAACTGCGGCATAACTGGCAACTCCTCCAAGCGTGGGATCGCCTTCAACTGCTTGTTTGATTGAAGTGGACCCGGAGGGTTGCAAATAAGAATCAATTTGTTCTTGGAATGATCTGTCTACTTGCCGACCCAGGATGACAAGAATCTCAAATTCGTAATTCGTTCCATCTCCCATAACCAAGTCATAATCAGCTGTATATGAAGCCACTATTAGAGCTGGTGTCATAGGATTGTCAGGCTCATACGGATAGCAATGGGTGCCTGATATTGTCTTTAATCTTGTATTCAAACCACTTCGTAATTGGGTTACTGTCGCCATTTCAGAATCTCTCTCCTACGCGAAGCCAAGGTTGGCTTCTCAGACGGCGTTGAAGGCTTCCTGTTTGTTTCACCAGCTGGTGATCCGGTGTTTGATCCTTTACAGCTACACAAGCTCTTACAATCGCAGTACATTAGGCGACTAATATCGTTGGTCGGCGAAAAGCATCTAATAAGAGGCGCACATCAACATCAAGACCTTTTCTGAGGCTCATCAAGCCTGCATCTTGTCCTTCAACGATTCCAAAAGGCGCGTTTCTTCTGACAAACAATCGAGCTGTCTGAATCAGACACGCTTGGTTAACTGCATCGGGAACAGCTGACCATCCGAAAGTTGCTGACACCTTCACACCTGCATCAGATACAGGGAAAACGTCATTGATAGCGAATAGTTGCCAATAAGGTGGAGTTCCGCTTTCTTTGTTGTTGTTTACTGGTCTTAATCTGTAACGGTGGGAGGACCCGGTGGTTGCCCAAGTGTCGCTGTAAGTCCCATCATCATTGGGGTCAGAGTAAACGCTCGTAACAGACTGAATTGGGTCAGTATAAACATGAACACCGTCAAGAGAAGTGAAATACCTCGTCTGAGCGCCTGCATCATAGAAAAACTGTCCGGTGTATTTGTCGATTTCTCTCGAAACGGCATCAACGACCTTTTCAATCGGGGTGTCCTCACCTGTGTCCGTTGCTACAAGTCCTAGTTGATCTCTAGCTTCTGCAAGAGTGCAGTAGCCATTCGTTATTGCCATCTACTTTTTCGCTGGAGCTTTCTTAGGCGTTGCAACTTTTTCAGCAAACCCATTCGCGATGAGACTTTCAGCTTCCTGTTTCGGAACGTCTAGCGTTTCACCTAAATTCGGCCAATCCTCGCCGTTCCTTGTACCGCTTAATTTGATTAACATTTTCACTTTTGGCATTTTTTTCCTTCCAATTTTCAATCACTTTTAGTAGTAATAATTTCCCTAAAATCCAGCACTTTACAGCTGGTCTTCAGCTGGTCGACAGCTGGTAAAAAACCACCCTGAGTGACGCTGAAAAACCCTGATTTTTATATATGAGGAGGGAAAGGAACATGAAAAACCCTTCCCTCCTCACAATTTGTATTGCCTTTAGCTTGAGCCTCCGACAAAGTGCTTAACTGCACCTGACTGATCGACAAGATCGCCGTCAGTTCTCACCATTGACCTGAAAGTAATCAGATCGGCGTTGAATGCGAAGTCATCACTTCTGTCGAAACGGAAATCTCCGTGACGGATGTAATACCTTGACAAGTCACCGAAAATTACTGACTTCGCTGAAGTAGCTGTTGCCACCACATCAGGATTGCTCCATATTGGGTAGCCAAGCAACTGATCCGAAGTACGAGCAGTCATTCCTGGTTGGAATAAGAAACCACCAGCGCTGTCTGCGGCTGAAACCGCATCTGCGCGTAATTTCCTGACAGCTCCGATGGAAGCATCTCTCATCATCCATCCAGCTGATTGTCCTCGATAGGCATAATCAACGCTGTAAAACAGATCAATAAGATTTGCGGCTGTAAAGGCACCACTAACACCGTTACCGCCAGTCACTCCAGCTGTTGAAGCTGTGACGATTCCATTGTGCTGTGATGAGTTTGTTCCAACGGTTGCTAGTGAATTGAGTTTGCGACCCAAAGCACGACCTGAGTTATCTGCAAGCAATCCAATGAGGTCAATCGAAGAATCAGCAAGAAGCTCGCTTGTCACCTGAGTGATATAAGCCAGCTTGTAGCTGTCTAATGTGATGAACGCTCCGAAAGTCGGATCGCTTTCACCGATTGTTCCTGCTTCACTCACAAGTGCGGCTGTTGAATCAGCTGTCATGCGAGGGATTTGCAAGTTTGCTTGAGAGTTGCTGAACAGAATTGTTGATGTCTCCATCATCGGTCCAACAGCAACCATCGCTTCAATTACTCTGTTGAAGAAGTTGGTTGGTACTGGCGCGCCAGTCGAACCTGTGCTTAGATCACGATGTTCTGAAGCTACAAAATCTCTTTTAGCTGTGAAATCGCGTGTCTCTCCACGAAGGAATGCTCTGAATTGAGCTTCTTCCGTGTCAGCCACTCCGATTTCTTCAGCGTGACGAGCTTCAACTGGGGTGATAAGCGCCTCATATTCTGAGCGTTCTTCCTCAATCTTTTTTCCGCGATCTATCGCGTCTAATTTCGAGCGAATTTCCTCATCCAAAGAATCCATCTCAGCGTTAGTCCGCTGAAATAGTTGTTCTTCTTCACCAGTTAATTCTCTCTTTTCCTCTCCAGCCTTGTCGAGAACTTCGGTCATGGCATGATACGCCTTGAGCCTTTTCTCATTAAGACCTTCAAGATAAGAAGTTGACTTTTCAGCCATTGAATTTCTCCTAATGTTGTTGGTTGGTTGACAGCAGATACGGCTCCGCACCTGCTTCTGTCCCTCCTGTTCCGTAAGGCTCCTCACGGACAGACTTGTTTACAGACGAGCTTTCAATTCGAGTTGCATCCGAGCGATTGACGCTGGGTAAGCAACTTCAGGCTCGCCAGTTCGTAGCTCTTTAGCTACTTTGATTAGCTGATCGACTTCTTCAACGCTGAGAGGTTCATTGTTAGCGAATCTCTCCATGATGGAAGTCCAGCTGTTGCGATCTTCTATGCACTCAGGACAAGCAAGTGACCTGACATCAGCGGTTGTCGCTGGATATGCAGGATTGCCGACTGTTGAGACTTCGTGAAGGCGTACTTCGGTCAGGTGACGTTCATTACCATCTTCACTCCAGGTGTCGCCACCCGCAGGAACGGAAAAACCGAAACTCATGTGTCCTAGGTCGCCTCGTTTCACCAGTTCTGCGACATCATTCCCCCAAGTGGTGTCAGGAAGGTCAGCTTTGACTTGCAAACCTCGTTCATCTTCTGTGAGAGTCATTGTTTTTGCTCTAGTTGTAGCGAGAATCAGCTCAGGGTTGTGAGCGTGTAACAACATCACGTTGTTTCTTGAAGCCAATGTTTTGGTGAAAGCTCCACGTTTAATTGTTTCTGTGAACGGCAACTGGAGACTCGGAGAGTTCCAAACTGCGGCGTACCCTGAGAAACTTCTCCCATCTTCATCAGCTTCTATTGGAGCTGTCCTGATTTCAACTTTTGTTGGTTCTGATCTTCCCATTTCTTCCTCCGATTCTGACGCATAGAGAGCTGTGACTTGTGCTTCAGCTTCAAACTGTGAGTCATGGCACCCCAGCACTCTCTCAGGTTCACTATCTTTAATTACTGCGTAACCTTCACAATCTGAATGTTCAGTCACTACTGACCAAGGCATCTGTTTCTTCCTCCGTGATTTCAGTTCCCTCCTGCATTTCTCGAATGTAAGCATCCAACGGTTCCTCCGGGTCCAACATCGCTAATGGTTGCAATGCGGATGGGGGAATCCCTGTGTGTTCAATATCCAAACCAGCTATCGCTGACGCTTGTTCAGGTTCGTATCCTGCACTTACCAGCTGGGTTGCTATATCAACACGCGATTTCAAAACAGCTAAAGAAGCATTCTCCTGTTCGCCCATATTCAAAGGCATCCTGAACTTGTTGGCGGCATCATTGTCAACTGGTCGCATATCTTCCCAGCGTCTTATTTCATTGACTGAGAGCCAACCGTTATTGAGTCCAGTTGCAAAAGCCTCATATCGACTTTTTTGATCTCCTCGAAGCAAACCTTCCATATTCAACTTCACGAAACTGCTACCAGTTGTCAGTCTTGAAAGGTGACGCTCGATCAGCTGAACATAAGGTCGGATAGTGTGCTTCTCAAAAGCCAACGCCTGCTGTTCAACAGAAGCGTATGACACGGCTCCTGGTTGGTTGTCCTGAACAAGAGCGCTTGGCACACGGTAAATGGCACAAATCTCAGCTCTTTGAAATTGTCTAAGCTCTAAGAGTTGCATTTGGTCAGCTGTAAAACTTAAAGGCGTAAATTTCGCACCGCCTGTCAATACAGCTGGAGCGTGAGCGTTAGCGCGACCAGTATGAGTTGACTTCCAATGATCCGACAAGGCTTGAACTTGATCTGCTGTCAAGTCACCTGGATATTCGATTAAACCAGTTGAACTGGTTCCCTGTCCGAAGTAACGGCTTTGAAAATCTTCACCAGCCGCAGTTAATCCAAGAGCTTCACGGCATTGATCTATCGGAGACATGCCACGGAGTGTTCCGGGAAGTTGGACAAGTGGAATATGAAGGCATTCTTCGATTGACAAACTGTATTCTTTGCCTGAAGTTGAAACTTTGTAGATAGGGGTTCGACCTACGCTTTCAATTCTCACTCTTTGAGGATCGAGAACTGTTAAAGCTAAGACTTCGCCTGCTTTATCTCTCGTCACATGAATGAAAGCGTTGCCGTCAAGCAACAAACTGACCATTGATTGAGATACAAGAGAGTGCATAGTGAAAGAAGGATCAGCTGGATCAGGGACATCTATCCAAGCCGCTTTTGGTCTGAATGGTCGGCGCTGTCCATCAAGTCGAATCATCTGATCCAATGGAAGCGTGGAAATCGTGTCAGCCAATAGTCGTATACACGCCCAAGCTGTTGTCACTTTCATCGCCCCATCTTCAGACATCGGCATTCCCGAAGTTGTCTGCGGTCCATAAACGTCACGCCCTGTTCCAAAAATAGTTTGGAAAGAGATCGCCCTTTTCTGTTCTTGTGAAGGGCTGAATGCCCTGCGAATAATGCTCATTGAGTTCCTAATCCGATTAGTACGAGAGCTAGTCCTCCACCAATTAACCCGACAGGCAAACTGATGAGAACCAACCCAGCTATGACAAGACCAATTCCTGTCAGCTCTAAAAATGTGTTCACTTCTGTTTCCCTCCTAAAAGACCGTATTTTTCCATGACCTATGACCCATCTACACCCCTCGAAACGCCTCAGAAGGGCTGTATGGGGGAGTTTTTCCCCTTTTTTCGCCGTTTTTGGCTCAAATTCGCCATTTTGACAGTTAAACCCCTGATTTTTAGCGGTTTTCAACTAATGACTGTCAATAAATATGACTAGCCTTCGTATCCTGTCTCGTTTTCATCCCTCCAGCCCCGATAATCGACCCATTCCTCCACAGGAACTCCATCAAACCCAGCCATGTTCTCAACATGAGCTTTAACAACAACAGAAAGATTCAAAGCAATTTCTTTGTCTGATTTCAAGTCAAAAATTGATTTGTACAATCCACCGAGTAATGCGCGATACATAGCTTCCCAAGGTTTACCAGGATTGGTCATTTCTTGATCCAGTAGTTGTAGATCACGGAGCTGACAACGATTATTGCCGTTACTACAGCTGGTGTTTTCATAGCGTTATCAATCTCGGAGGTTCTTTAGGTGTCCAGTCGGTACCGCCTACCTGCAATCGGTGAATAGCGAGCAACATTGCGATACAAGCGTCAATGTGTCGCTTTGAGCGACCTTTTGAAAGAGTCCAATAGTCCGTGTATTCACGGCGAACAGCTGAAGTGACATGATCTTCAAGAGTAGGATCACCGTCATGCACTATGGACCCGGAGACAATCAGATCATAACCACCAGCAACAACTCCACTCATCCTTGAAGGGGATTGCGGAAGCTCTACTGTTGGAATGTTCTCATCCTGAAGCATTAAAGCTGGAACTTCAAAGAAACGAGGGTCATAGACAACTTCAAGGAGCTGATATTTCTCATCAAGCGACCTGATGTAGTTGATGACTTCCAAGTGGTCAATGCGACCATCTTTGGGTTCCCACACTTTCGACTTCACATGAAACTTGTCGTCTTTTTGAGTAGCGAGAACCACAGCTGTTGTGTCTCTTTTCAACGCTACGTCAACACCGACAATTATCTGATCGCCTTCTTGTATGTCCGGCGCACCTTCACAAGCTGACCAAGCACCAGGATGGTCGCCCAACCAGTTCTGCTCCTCCATAGTTACCCATTGATTCAGGAAAAACCTGCGAACTTCTGTCTCAGGCATCGAACCGGTTTGGTCGCGGTAAAAATCAGGACTGACTATCGTGCCATAAGAAGGATTAGCTTTCTCAAAAGAATCGTCTGTCAGTTCACATCCTTCAGGAGCTTCAGCTATAAAAGAATAAAAAGCTGGGTCGCTTTCAGGATTGCTGATTGCTTCTTTCGCTCTTTGGTATTGGTTCCAGCAGATAGAAGTTCTATCAAATCCAGCTGTTGTCAGCTGAACAATCAACGGCTGTTCACGCGCTCCAGTTGATCTAGCCAATGTCCCATGCACCAGCTCACCCCTAGAACCTTCCCAAACATGCAACTCATCGCAGAACAAACCTGACACGTTCTTTCCATCTAAGTTGGAGCCATGCTTTCGAGCTGAAGCTGAAACCCTGATGATCTTTGAGTCAATCTCAGGGATTACAAGCTCGCCTTCATAAATTTGAACCACCTGCGAGAGAGTCGGTGATCGTTCCACCATTCTTCTCGCCGCAGAGAACAACAAATCCGCTTGGTCGTCATTTCCAGCCGCAACAACTATCAAAGGCGAAGTAGTAACAGCATCACCAGCTCCCATAGCTAACCAAAGAGCCAACGAAGCACACAATTCTGTCTTTCCCTGCTTCTTAGCGAGTGAAATATAAGACCATCGGTGCTTTCTTTTTCCCTCCGGGTCCAGTTCTAAGAGTTCAACTAACAACCGGACTTGCCACGGCAACAGCTCGAACGGTTTACCAACCCACTTCGATGAAGTGTGAACACAGTTTGCCTGTATCCAGGATGAAGCAAACCAGCCATCTGAGCGTTCTTCACGATGATCTAACTCCTGCAACCAGTCACTTCGGGCTTCAGAACTTGTCCGAATCCAACTCATTGCATCACAAACAGGCTGTGAAGCTCATGTCGGTGGGCAATAATCAAACCACAGCACCTATCAGGCTTCTTCAGCCAAACCTTGTTTTCCATTTTCTATCCCTCCAATACTCCACGCCTCCACAGCTGTCGGCGCTGGAGCTGGAGTCAATCTTTCATTTATCTGTGCAACCGTTAAAGCTGTCTGAGCTGTTGAAAGCCCAAGAGTGATCCGAGCTTTCGGAGTCAAACCAAGTTCATTCTCCAACCTCGTAATCGCTGTCTCTAACTTCAAAGCCGTATCAAAAAAAGGATTTGGTCGCACCTGTCCAGTTGAACCATTCACTTGAGGTTCTTCAGAAGCAATCGCCAACGAAGCCTCAAAGTTGGCTCGTAACTTAAACAAGCGAACAACAGCAGGTTTATCTTCAGGGCGAGCCACAGCACCAGCTGGTGATCCCCAATAAATATCCCATTCTTCACGCTGATGAGCAAAAGGGGGATCTCCTGGGTCGAAGTCCTCACCCTCAAGCAACGTCAAATTGGGCTTTGAGCGCCCATGCAACTGTGATGACGGTTTCGCAATCGGTCCACGTTTACCCACAAAAATCCTCCAGCAATCAAACCAGTTCAAACCAGTTCAGTAAAAAAAACAAAACTCAAAACAACCTTAAAACTAATGCACAAGAAACTTAAGG
>Ga0315316_10000337_pt1 | contig 30246 bp, 23 predicted proteins | sample M160m3416metaG_FD_203702 | JGI IMG/M metagenome (GOLD analysis project Ga0315316, IMG submission 203702) | Ammonia-oxidizing marine archaeal communities from Monterey Bay, California, United States - M1 60m 3416 | ecosystem: Environmental > Aquatic > Marine > Intertidal zone | place: USA... | reverse complement strand
GCGGAATGGGCCGGGCGATGGGAAAGACGTGGGGATCCGGCAGGCGCCACCGCACGGCCATCCCGAGATAGAGCCCTTCGAATCCCATCACGACTCCGGAAGCTCCCAGCAATTGGTGATTCTCGTGGGAATTGAGAAGGATATGGCCGAGCGAACCGGAGACCGCGGTCAGAAAATAAACCAACAGCATCCATCGCGTTCCCAGCAGTTCCACCGCCAGGGCGGCAAAGATCCACAGGAAGAGAAGGTTGAAGACGAGGTGGGAGGCCCCACCATGCAGGAAGGTGTTGCTGATCAGGGTCAAAAAGGTGAAGCCGTCATCGATTGTGGCATCTCCACTCCGCACCGCCTGCCAGCTGGTGGTCACCTCCAGAGGGACGGCCATGAAACGATCATCTGCGCCTTCCGGGCCGAACATCTGGAAGCCCTGAATGAGGCACATCACCAGGATCAGGAGAAGCAGCATCCACTGCTGGCGGATTACCCCGTTCTCGTACCACTTCATCCTCAGAAGTTGTAACCCCTCGCAGACTGTTTGGCGAGCGGGGCGAGGGGGAGATTGATCCTGGCCGGAGCGATGTCCGCATCATCTCCCACCCCTGTGCCGTCTGCGCGTCAAAGCCCGGCATGACACGATTTCAGGGGCCTTTGAGTGAAACCACCACCACAGGTCCAGGTCTATCTCAGACTGATAACCATGCGCTCCCCTGCGGAAACTGTTCCCAGCCAGTGCAGAAGAAGGGCATCTCCCTCCAACCAGGCCAGGTTGTAGGCGGAACGCTCCGCCAGCTTCCCATCGACCAGCACATCGGGAATCCCATTCACCCCGGAGCCCAGAAACTTGATGGCAGGTTGCATCCGATCATTCCCTCCCGCATCCAGCACAACCGTCCTCCCACCCCGGATGGTGTAACAGCCTTCGCTCTCATTGTAGCCATCCGCGTTGAGATCACCGGCCTCATCCGTGACCACCTTGCCCGCTCGCATCCCCAACTTCGCCGGCGACTGGTAGTCCTTCCGGTAAGGTTCCACCGCGTCAAGGGAATCGAGGTTCCGTGGAAAGATCCGCAGCTGAATGGCAAGACGATCACCCCCTCCGGCCTCCGGAAAGGAGAACATCCATCGAGCGGGATCCTGCGGTCCCATGGCAACCAGGTAGCGCCCGGTCCGGCTCGGCAAAAGGAGCAGATCGTCCGGCAATGAGCGACGATTGGAGGGAATCGAAAGGCCCGAAGCCAGAAGCAGGCATCCTTCGGACCGGGTAATAGGCGCACCCGGCCAGCCCGTGCCTGAATCCGTCACCTGCCACCAGCTGAGATTACCGTTGCATGCAGTAGCCAGGGTGGTCTGCGATCCTGGCTCCGCGTCAGGCAACCTTTCATGGGTGATCAGCACGAAGATCTGACCGGTCGGATAGATCGTATATTCCTCGAATCGACTTCCCGGACTGACAAGGTCGCGACGCCGGAAGCGGAAGCGCGCCGGCAGATTTTCCAGGATTTCAATCGTCCCGGGGCCGCTGCTGCGAAATTCATCCGCAGCGGCAGAATCGGACACCTGCAGGAGCGACCCTGAACCAACCAGATTGGCAGTACGGAAAGGATCATCCTCCAGGTTGAACCAGTGCGTGACGGTCCGTCCGGCACCGCTTACCCGGATCTGTCCCTTCTTCTCCCCGGCGATACGGAGTTCAAAGCATCCCTCCGATTCAATCACCAGACAACCAGCCTCCTCCCGCGACCGCAGCCGCCCGGTGACTTCCTTCTTCAACTCCCGTCCCTCCACCAGGGCTTCCGCCACCATGAACGACTGCGGGTCGAGTTGTGGGTCGTGCCGGATCTGCTCCAGCAGGGTCACCGCCCAGTCGCGCTCTCCGTCCGCCATGTAAATCTCCGCCAACCGGGCCTTCTGGCAGGCCCGCAGCCCGGCCCGTTCGACGGATTTGAGTTCCGGGAGGCTTTCGGTGAGCAGTTTGATCGCTGCCTTCCGCCGCCCCGATCCGGCCAATAACGACGCCATCTCAAGGCGTAGCCAGGCCCGGCCCGCCACCTCCTGTCGCTTCGTTCCCATGATCACCAATGCCTTCTCCAGTTCGGCCAGGGCCTCCGTCACCCTGCCCAGACGGCCCAGCACCCTTCCCAGTTCTACCGCCACCGTGGCACGCCAGCGTTCACGCTCCGCAACTCCCCCTGCTCTCTCGATCGGAAACGTACGAAGCACATCAATGGCATCTCCATCCTTGCCCAGACCAGCCGTCGCCCGCGCGAATCCCAGGAGCGCATGAGGCCGAAGCGGCTCCCGGACCCGGGCGCTCAGTTCACGGTAGATTTCCCGGGCCTCCTTCCACTGCCCCTTTTCCAGATGCCCGGCTGCCTCAATGTGTCGGGAAAAATCTTCCGAGGCCACCGTAGCCGGCGAGCAAAAGGCATAACCCCACAACCCGAGAATCCCTGGAAAAACACGCAGGCTCCTCACGATGCCCCCTCGGGATTGAGTTCCCTCTGCCAGCCGGGGCAAGAAACTCCCCCTCTCCTCCTCTTCTCGCATCGGTTTCGAGAAGCGTCAGTCCGGCTCCCCTTCCTTCTCCACCGCAAACAGCAAGGCCAGGGTTGCCCAGCTTCCCGCTGCCATCGAAATGAACTGGTCCTTCTTGTGGGGATAGCCACTCTCATAATACGTCTGAAACGGTTTGCTCCGGCTCTTCACATACCAGGAACCGTCATCGTGCTGGGCATCCAGGAGGAACTTCAGACCACGTCGGTAAACTTTGTCTTCCGGAGCGAGGTCCGCTCCGCGACGCAGGGCGAAAAGCACCGAACCCGTAGCATAGGGATCGCTCTTCTGATCCTCGCCGGGCAACTGGGCCCATCCCCCGTCCCGGCGTTGCCTCTCACGCAACTCGGCCGCTGCCCTGGCAGTCTGCTCCTCAGCCCCCAGCTGTTTGAGCGCCAGGAGGCGGAAAACGCGATCCTCCGTTTCCTTCGCTTCAGTCCGGATCAGCCATGCGAGGGCCTTTTCCCGCCGCTCCGCGATGCGCTCTTTCTGATTTCCAGTCCCGAAGCCGGCCAGGCCCTTGAGCGCGAGATAAGTCGCGGTGAAGGAACTGACTTCCGTGGGCGGCCTGTTGCCAGTACTGCGCCAGTGGTCCGCCTTCTCGTCATGCACGAGGTAGCCGCTCACCACCCCGGTGATTTCATCCGGCTTCCACCCGGCCTCCCTGAGCATCCAGAGCGCATAACCGGCACGAGTGTGTCCTCCCCCCTGTCCCTTGCCTTCCAAGTAGCGCTTCTTCCCGAGATTCAAATCCGCCACTGTATGCTTGAGCTGGGAATACAGGTTTTTCTCGTCAATGGCGAATCCCCGTCGCTGCGCCTCCACCAGGGCCAGGACCGGCATGGCGTGCCCGTGACAGGTGAAGCACCCTCGGTGCTCGCTTGTTCCTGCCGCAGTCTTTTCGAGAAGAGGGATCGACTTTTCGATCGCAGATCTCACCGCCCCGGACGAGATTTCAGTTTCATCAGCGACCAGGGAGTCCCCCAGCAAAAGGCAGTTCAGCAATACCGTAACCCTTCCAACCGTTCTCATTCTTCTTCTGTGTTGCTGGACGTATGGTGCTCGCATTGGCTTGTGCTAGCGATCCCGGATCCAACCGCCGAGATCAAGTCCATCCAGGTCGACGAAAAGAGAGAGGGCCACAAGAACATTACGCTCCTCTATCACCCCGTGCCCTGTCCTAAAACCAAAACCTTCCGTCTCGCCCTCGCACGAATCCAGTACATGGGGAGAGCCTCTAAAAACAACTACCCCGAAATACCGATCCCCTGCAGGAAAATCATCCCTGGGGATAACGAGCTGCCGGGCTTGTCCGGCGCGCCCTGCTCTGCTCTGCTTCCCCCCTCCCATGAATCGCATCTTCACACATCTTCTCGGCTTCGGACTCTGCGCACTGGCCACTTCGGCCACCGGCCAGAAGCCCAACATCATCTTCATGTTCTCGGACGACCATGCCTGCAATGCCATCTCGGCTTACCCAGGTGGCCTCTTCGACAAGATCGCCCCCACCCCTCACATCGATCGCATCGCCAGGGAGGGCATGCTCTTCGAGAATTCCTTCTGCGCCAATTCCATCTGCGGTCCCTCCCGGGCGAACATCCTGACCGGCAAGCACAGCCATCTGAACGGCTTCCTCGACAACAACTCCTCCTACTTCGACGGACGACAGCAGACCTTCCCGCAGCTTCTTCGCAACACCGGATACCAGGTCGCCATGATCGGCAAATGGCACCTCCACTCCCACCCGGTGGGATTCGACTTCTGGCGTATCCTTCCCGGCCAGGGCGCATACTACAACCCGGACTTCATCGAGATGGACGGAAGCCGCAAACGCTATGAGGGGCACTGCAACGACCTCGTCATGGACTTTGGCCTGAAGTGGATGAAGGAGGACCGGGACAAGGACAAACCCTTTGTGGCCATGATTCAGTTCAAGGCACCCCACCGCAACTGGTCTGCGGCCGAACGCCATCTCAACCTCTTCAAGGGAGTGACCATGCCCGAACCTGAGACCCTCTTCGATGACTACGCCAACCGGAGCAAGGTCCTCGCCGAGCACGCCATGGGCATCGACAAGCACATGTACTGGGGGCATGACATGAAGTTTCATGGGGAAAACCTCTTCCCAGAGCACTTCTCCAGCGGCATTGCCAACGCCCAGTACAAGCGCATGACGGAAGTCCAGAAGAAGGCCTGGGATGCTGTCTACCAGCCCGAAAATGAGGAGTTCATCGCCGCCATGAAGGCGGGCAGGCTCAGCAAGAAGGACATCGTCCGCTGGAAGTACCAGCGCTACATCAAGGACTACCTCAAGAGTATTGCCAGCGTGGACGACGGGGTCGGACGCATCCTGAAATATCTCGATGAGAGCGGTCTGGCCAGAAACACCATCGTGATCTACTCGAGTGACCAGGGATTCTACCTTGGTGAACACGGTTGGTACGACAAGCGATGGATGTTCGAGGAAAGCCTGAAGATGCCCTTCGTTATCCGCTGGCCAAAGGTGATCAAACCCGGTTCTGCAACCAAGGCACTCATTCAGAACATCGACTATGGACCCACCTTTCTCGACATCTGCGGCGCTCCGATCCCCGCCGACATGCAGGGCCGGAGTCTTGTCCCCCTCCTGAAGAACAGCGGACGGAAACCCGGGAACTGGCGTGAGGCAATCTACTACGCCTATTACGGGGAGAGAACGCACCAGGTTGCCAGACACGACGGGGTGCGCACCGAGCGTTACACTCTGTTTTACGTGCCCAAGTACAACGAGTGGCAGCTTTTCGACAACGAGAAGGACCCACAGCAGATGAAGAGCGTACACAACGATCCTGCATACGCCGCAATTCTGAGTCGCCTCCAGAAACAGTATCGCCAGATCAAGCAGAACTACCGGGCGCACGTCGCTCTCCTTCCCGATCACCGGATGAACGAGGACTGGTGGAAAACCCGTCACCTGGACATGAACAGGAAGGCCAGTTCCGGCCCTCACGACCTCCTTTTCATCGGTGATTCCATCACCCAGGGATGGGAAGGTGCCGGCAAAGCAACCTGGGAGAAGTACTACGGCAAGCGCAAGGCTCTGAATCTGGGCATCTCGGGTGATCGCACCGAACACGTCATCTGGCGTCTCGACAACGGCAACCTGCGCAGGCAGCAAAAAGCCAAGGTGGCCGTGGTCATGATCGGAACCAACAACACCGGACACAGCGAGCAGGATCCCGGCGAGACTGCCGACGGTGTGGCACGCATCCTTTCCATTCTGCGGGCCCGCTGCCCAAGCGCCAGGGTTCTTCTCCTCGGCGTCTTCCCGCGGGATGCAATGCCGGATGGCGGAAAGCGAAGGATCAATGATGCCCTTAACGAACGTCTCGCTGCATTCCACGACGGCAAGCGCGTGCACTACCTCAACATCAACGACCAGTTTCTCGACGGAGACGGCCGCCTCCCGAAGGAAATCATGCCGGATTACCTCCACCCGAGACAGAAGGGCTACGCGATCTGGGCGGAGGCCATCGAGGCCAAGCTGGTGGAACTCGGACTCTAGCCTGATCCTGAAGATGGCGCCGGGGAGTGCTCCTCTGGTTAGCGCACGAAGCCCTGCAGTCTCCCGGGAACGAACTCCCGGATAATCCCCATCAGGTGGAAGCGGGCTTGCTGCCAGTTTCTGCACGGGCATACGAGGTGGCTTTTGATGCGCGCTACCATGATCCTGTGATTCTGTGCTCTACACTCCCAACCGGAACCGCCACTCCGTCATTCCCAAATCTCTTTGCTTTTTGTCCTGTGCGAACCGAACACCACAACAGATATCCCGCCCTCCCGGATAGACGGACTCCTCCCCCTCCAGCAGACCTTCCATCCTATCGTTACCAAAGGGAGAACCACTCCCTCCAAGCTGGACTTGACACACCTCCAAGTATAACAGACGGCCATGATCAAAAGAATCTCCCTCGTCCTCTTGTCGATCGCCACCCTCGGCAGCCTTCCCGGGATCACTTCCGCCGCAAGCCCTCCAGCTGCGGAGGGGCACGACGCCTTCCTCAAAGGTCTGCGCGAGCTTGAGGAGAAGGAAGTGAAGAGCACCAGCAAAGCGCGAACCCTTAGCCCCGTGGTTTCGAGGTTCAAGGGGTGGTTCATCGATGTTACTGGAATGGCCAAGCCCGGAAAACTCGGCGATGTCGAAGTGGTAGAGGGCATCTCCCTCGCCAACGAAGCGCGTGACACCTCGGCCTGGCAATTCGTTGAAACTGACAAGGGCTACCTCGTCCGTGCGGCTGGAGGCAAATACAAGGGCTGGGTCATCGCTCGTGATGACAGTGCAAAGACCCGCCCCGAGGGCCCTAACCTCACGGTCACCCCCGCTCTCCGCCTCGCTAGGAATCCAACTGACCACTGCCACTGGAAGCTCACCCTCACCAAACAAGGCCTCGTGCTGGAAGCCACTTCAGGCAAGTACAAGGGATGGTTCTGGGACTTTGGTGGGGGCGATCCCTCCCACAAGGAATCCGGACGCGAGGTTGCCGTTAACGTCCTCTTGGCCGAGAAGGTGGTAGCCGGATCCTACTTTGCCGTAAAAACTACCAGATAAGGGCCTCCTATCACTCCTCGTATTCCGATTCCCTTGCTCTGCGGAGCGAGTCGGGACATGGTGGACCCGTCATGCGCTCCCGACTGCATTCCCGCCTTGCCGCTGTCCTGATCCTGGGGTTTTCGGCGCACGGTGCCGACGCAGAATCTCCGGTGTCCGCCGGCCTCACTGAGCAAGCGCTTCACCGCCTCTCCGGGGAAACCCAAGCTCTTCCGAAGCGCACCTTCCTGAGAACCGTCTTTCGCTCTACCATCGAGGCCTCGATCCGCCAACCCATCACAACCTACCGACTCGGAAAGGCGATCTGCCGACAACGTGGCATGGCCCTGCTTGAGGACAATCTGCCCGTACGGGTTTCCCTCGCATTCGCAGATGCCGCCCCTCCCCCGCCGGGATCACCGGAATTCGAGGCTCGCCTCGACAAACTGGGTCTTGCCGCACCCCTCCCCGGTGAACTCAGTTACCTCCTCGATGGCGGGATGTTCTTCAGTGCCTTCGAAAAAGCACTTGCTACTGCCAAGCAATCCATCGACGTCCAGGTTTTCATCTTCGACAGTGACGATGTGGGGCTGCGCTGTGCAGATCTCCTGCGGGCGCGGGCGGAGGAGATTCCGGTTCGAGTGATCCTCGATGATCTGGGAAGCACCTTCGCCCATAGCCGCCAGCCTCCCTCTGGTCTTCCGGCCGGATTCAAACAGCCCGGGGACATCGGAGACTACCTCCGGCACGGCGGGTCAAAGGTGGCACTGCGCGAAACACTGAACCCATGGCTGGTGACTGATCACACCAAGCTTCACCTCTTCGACCGCAAGGTTGCCTTCATCGGCGGCATGAATCTCGGCCGCGAGTCCCGCCACGAATGGCACGACCTCATGGTCAGCGTCCGGGGACCCATCGTGGCCGCCCTCAACCGTGACTTCGAAGGCACCTGGAAAAGCAACGGCCCGCGGGGGGATCTCACCCTCTTCAGCAGGGAAGAGCCGCCCAAGACCGCCGAGGGACCGGGAGTGCCGATCCGTATCCTTCGGACTGACGCGGTGAATGCACGCAGCGACATCCTCCTGGCCATGCTCCAGGCCATCCGGGGAGCGTGCGAGCGAATCTGGATTGAGATGCCCTACTTCGCCGCCGACATCATCGAGAACGAGCTGGAAGCGGCTGCCACCCGCGGGGTAGACGTCCGGGTCATCCTGCCCAACCGCGCCAACCACGGCATCATGGACGCCGGGAACTTCGTGACTGCCCGCAATCTTCTGAAAGCCGGGGTCAAGGTCTACCACTTTCCCGGCATGACGCACCTCAAGGCCATGATCTGCGACGACTGGGCCACGGTCGGGTCCGCCAACCTCGACACGCTCAGCCTGCGTATCAACCGCGAACTCAATTTCTCGTTTTCAGATCCCGCTCTGGTGGGCGAACTTGTTTCCCTGGTTTTCGAACCCGATTTCCAGGCCTCCCGCCCCCTCACCATCACGGACACCAAGCTGCCTCTCGCTTCGCTTATCGAGTCGATTGCGGATCAACTGTAGACGATCTCCCCCTCCCCGGCTGGTTGCGATTGCACCAGACCACCAATCCGGCTGCATCGCAACCGCGCGAATTTTAGCCCATGCCTGTAGGTAATGGGATGGTTTGCTCCCCAAATCTTCTGGCATTCAAGGGCAATCAGGACAGGCTTCAACGAGTCATCACCCATAATGAAAATCAGCACCTTTCCCATTGTCATTACTGCATCCCTCATGCTGTGGGCCATACCCGGCATCAGCCATGCCGGGATCTCTGCAAACGGCCTGATTGCCTATTATGACTTCAACTCGGATACCGCCGCTGACACCTCGGATGCGCTCGGCGGCAGCGCCTCGGCCAACGATGGCTCGTGGACCGGGACCGCCGTCTACAAGGACGGCGCCTTCGGCCGCGCGGTGGAGATTGGTGATGGAGCCGGATCCAACTTTATCACCGCCAGCGGGGCAGAATATGAGTTCGGGACGGCCACCAGTTTCACCGTGGTCTACTGGCTCAATACCGAGGATGCCATCCCCGGTGACCCGGCAGTCATTGCCGGCGGCGGCAAGAACTGGTCGGCAAGCGGCGGTTCGCTCGGTTGGGTCTCGGCGATTGCCGGTGATGACCTCGACGCCAACATCGGCGACGGTTCAAACCGCGGCGACGCTGCGGTGATCGACATCGACCATGACACCTACTGGACCAACCGGGGAGAGCCGGGGGATCACTGGAACTTCGTGGCCATGGTCATCGACCGCGACGCGCAGACCCTCACCAACTACGCGGCTGATGAATGGGTCACCGTGTCCGGCACCTCCTGGGCATCGGGAGTCACAGGCCAGGACTTTGGAGCCGATGCCTCAACGCCAACCGTCGATTCAGATGTCTCCAATGTTGGTGATCTCACGGCGGGCAACCTCAACATCGTCATGGGACAGGACGGCGACGGGGCCGGCTACAGCCTGCCCGCCTCCGGCCTTGATGATGTCTCGATCTGGAACCGTGCTCTCACCCGGGCCGAGTTGTGGGAGATTTACGCCGAGGGGCGATCCAATGACAAGCCACTCAGCGCAATCGTCGCGACCAAGATCTGCCCGGCAACATTGCAGGCGACCCTGAGCTCAACCGATCCCTATACGGTCAACCTTGCCTGGCTGACCCATCTGGACCTGGACTCCACCGGTATCGAGGTATTACTCGGCGATGATGTCATCACGACGCTTGGTGCGGACGCCACCGCCTACACTCACAATCCCGACCTGTCCGCTGAGACCGGCATGGTCGAGCTGAGTTACACCGTGCGCATGACAGGTGGGGAGGACAGCGCCGGCTGTGATCCGATCACCGTCAAAGTGCTGGCAAACGCGGGATCACTGCTCGACGACCTCGTGCTCTACCTGCCCCTTGACAGCGACAGCAGCGATTACTCAGGGAAGGACAACAATGGCAGCCTCAACGGCAACCCCAGCTTCAGCGCCGGGCAGATTGGGAGTTCACTCACCCTGGAGGATACCGCCAACCCGCACCAATACGTCGACCTGTCAAACCCGGCGGACCTGAACTTCGGCACCGACACCGACTTCACCATCTCGGTATGGGTCAATAACCTTGGCGGATTCACGGACAACAGACCTCTCGGTGGCTCGGCCACCGATCCCGCCATCGCCTCCAACAAGGACTGGAACTCAGGAATCAATGCCGGCTGGGTGATCGCTGCCGGCCCTGACGGCCGCTGGCAGTGGAACATCGGTGACGGCGGGGCACGCAGCGACTACGACGGCCCGGCAGGCCAGATCAATGACGGTCAGTGGCACCATCTGCTCGTCTCGCACGACCGTGACGGCATGGCCAGGCTCTATTATGACGGAGCTGAGGTTGCCAGCAGGGGCATCTCCGCCATCGGGAATCTCGATTCGGACTATCCCACCGCGGTCGGCACGGACGGGACGCTGGGCACCATCTGGGAAAACTGGTTCCCCGGATCAATTGACGAGGTGGCGATCTGGCGTCGCGTGGTCCTTCCCAATGAAGTTGCGGCCATCACTGCGGCTGGCACAGCGGGCAGCCCCCTGATTGACACCGCGCTGAAACTGGCGATTACCGGTATCGATCGCTCTCCGCTCGACCCCTCCATGCTTCGCCTCACCTGGCCCAGCACCCCGGGGAAGGTCTATGACATTCTCATTAATCCCGACCTTTCCCTGACGGTTTCCGACTGGGCCGGACTGGAGGGATCACAGGACATTCCCGCCGACCTCTCAGGTACCAACACCCTGGATATCGCTCTCCCTTTCCCCGGCAGGGGATTCGTGGCCCTGCGGGAGAAAAACGCTCCCCCGCTCTTCTTTGACGATCTCGAATCGGGCGTGGGGGACTGGACCACGGTGATCAACGATGACAACGGCAACACCCGATGGGAATTCGGCACTCCTGTCGGCAGCACCGGACCGCTTGCAGGGGCCGATGATTCCGCCAATGCCTGGTGCACCAACCTCGGCGACTACGGGGCTGATTCCAATATCTCCCTTCGCTCACCTGCCATCGACCTGACTGGCGTGAGCGAAGCGGAACTTTCCTTCGCGGCCTTCCGGGACGGGGATGGCTTCGGGGACACCACGGTGGTGCGCTTCCTGCGTGCTGCCGACCAGGTGCAACTCGGAGCGGACACGCACCTCGATATGAGCGTCCTCAACACCGACTATGCAACCATCACCATCCCCGTCGTTGCCGAGGCCCTCGCCGAGACGATCCTCGTGGAATGGAACTTTGTCAGTGACAGCAGTGCGGACGCCTTCAGTGGCTTGTCGATCGACAACATCGGGGTGAGCATCACGGAATAAGACCGGCAACTGATTCTCAAGGCGATCACTCCTCATAGCCGAACTCGCGCACGAAGGGCGCAAGGACTTCGAGGTGCGGTTCGAAAAACTTCTGGTAGTGGCGCCAGCGTCCCACCGCGCCGGAGTAAACCGGCTTGGTGACGGCCTCGTAGGTCGGGGAGCGCACGTGCTTTTGACGAGCGTGTTCGTAGAACTTGAGCACCTTGTCGTCCCACGATAATCCGAGGAACTCGAGGAGGCGCCGCGCTTCGACCTCGAGGTCGGCAACATTGTCCTCGTAGCGCGTCTCCGTCCACCGGCAGGTCAACATTGGCCGGAGGGCGAGCCAGGATTTCATAACGGTGGCGTACTTCCGGCAGGTCTCTTCCAGGGTGAGGTAGCTCACACTCACGGAGTTCATGGGCAGGGCCTGCATGAAACAGCTCAGGCAGACATCGCGCGGATCGCGCAGCGCAAAGACGATGCGAACCTCAGGGAAGACACGGGCGATGACCGGGATCAGCAGGGTCAGCTCGGGGTTCTTGTCGAGCAGGATCCGGGCCCCGATCGGTTCCCGCAGAAACGCCTCGCTCAGCTGGAAGTAGCGCTCGCGAGCATCCGCCATCTGTTCGTCCGGCAGGCCATCAAGCATCTCTGGGACCGACAGCTCAGTGGGGGACCGGCGCGCCAGGGCCATGTAAACATCATCCGACATGATCTGAGTCTCGTCGGAACTGACGAGGTCCTGGTGCGAATCCAGGACCTGCTCGATGAGGGTGGTGCCGGAGCGGGCGTGTCCACAAAGCAACGCGATTTCCCTTCCCTCCCCAGACGATGCGACCTCCGCAGAATTCCACCGCTGGAAGTGATCGGGGGTGATCGTTTCCATCAGGCGCTGATTGCGAGCCAGGACGTTTCCGGCCTGGGCCCGGGCAAGTTTGGTCGGGGCCCGGCCGCGGTGCCACTGCTTGCCCTCGACCAGCGCCTCCATTGCTCCGTCGTAGTCTCCTTCCTTGTCGAGGATTGCCCCGAGCGTATAGGACGCCTCCCAGTGATGATCGGAGGCCGGCATCGCGAGCAGGTCACGGAGGAACGATTCCGCCCGCGTGGAATCACCACTGCGTCGCGCCAGCTTGGCCTGCACGAGACGGGCCTTCGGATGGTCGGGCTCGGCCGCGAGGGCACACGCGATATGAGCGCCTGCCTCGTCAAGACGGTGCAGGCGCTCGCAGATGGTGGCCAGTTCGACCGACGCCCGGGCCGAATCACCCCCGGCCTCGAGAGCCTTGCACAGATAGTCCTCGGCCCGGTCGAACTGCGAGAAGGAGTGGTAAATTTCGCCCACCATCCCGAGGCATGCTGGATTCGCGCCGCTAAGCTTGAGAGCTTTTTCCAGACACTGTTCGGCGCGCGAATAGTTGTAGCGCAGACCATAAGACTTTCCGAGGTCGAGCAAGGGCTCGACCTGGCCTGGCCGCTTGCGCTGATCCTGCTCAAAGAGCTTGAGGGCGGCGTCGTAGTCGCCGGTATCCCAGGCCCTCACCGCGCGTTGATTAAGGGACCGGCTGTTGCGCATGCTCGCCTTCACCGGCGCCACAATGCGCGACATCGCCTGGCGAGCACCCTCCTGCCGGCGCTTGACCCGCGCCTTGCGCTTGTCTTTTCCCTTATGTTTCTTCCGAGAGGACGACATCACAGGAGCTTAGGGGCAAGCCCCTCAGCACGCCAAGTCTCCCGCGGAGAAATCAACGATCAGGACGTCTTGCGGCGCCGCCGCAAGAGAAGCCCGCCACTCAACGCGAAGAGCATTGAGATCGTCGGCTCAGGAGTTGAGGTGACACCGGCGTCGTCCCATGCCGCATCCCCCGCTCCCCACATTGCGATCCCGATCGGGTGGCCATCTTCCGCAGCGGTCGCGGTATAGCTGAGGGTCGCCAATCCCCACGTCCCTCCGCCCGCGACCCAGTCGCCAGTCCCATTGACACCGATCGACCATCCCTCATTGGTTCCGGAGGCGGCCCCGGTTCCGTTCGGTTGGGTCAGGCTGTCCACAGTACCGTCGCTGATCCACCTCGCCCGGACCAATTCCGATCCTTCGGCGAATGTCCCGGCGGGAACCGCGTCGCCGTCGAAGAGGTACAACCAGGTCCGGTCTGAATCGTCAACAGCGTCGCCATCCCCGCTCAAGTAGATTGAAAACGTATAGGTGCGGCCGGTCACGAAGGTGTCGGTGAGAACCTGTGAGGTGTACTGGCTGATCGCGTGCAAGGCGACATCGCCGGTGCGGGGATACGGGCGCTTGCCCTCTGGGGCATAGGCCGTGTTGTAAAACCAATTGGCGTTTTGTGACCATGCGGCGCTAGCCGCATAAGTATAAGTGCCTCCCCCGACCACTGCAGCGCCGAAGCTCGGATCGCCGACGTCGTGAACGATGGTGGAGGCATGCACCGCATGGGCAAACGCCATCCCGATGATCCCCAGGGAGGCAAACTTGAACAGGTTGGGTGCTTTCAGGCGCATGGCACTGTGTATCCTGTCTGGTTCTTTGAGTGCCTACAAGGGGAATTATTCCTGAATGAATGGGTTTTCAGCGTTTTTCACCCAAGATCGGGTTGGACGGTTGTCGCTGATGCACGATACGGGAGGGGCCTGTCTGTCGATCGGGGATCAGATCTGATGACAGTTGCCACTAATCGTGCCGGCAACGGTCATCTTCATCCCATCTTTACCAGACGGTTGACGGTCGGCATTCGCTAAATAGTTTCAGGGGCCTTTTTTGTGGCAGCCGGGGTGCCGATCCATCCAATTGGAACGATTCGTTCTGTATCCTGCAGGAGCATTGTGGTGGAGAGCAGCGTCGTTCCCCTCCCGGGGCTAGAACATCCTTGGATAGCAGGGTGGGGTGAGTATCAAGGTGCGCTGACACGTTCCTGTCCTGACACCATGTGGATCAGAACGAGTCCGCTGAAGATTGACCGAAGCATGAAGACCCTGCACCCGCTCCTGTTCGTTCTCTGCCTGCATCCCGTGGTAGAGGGGAAAGATCTCAAACCCGGCACGAACCGGGTGGAATTCATGCACGACAAGGAGTTGCGCCAGCTATTGGTGCGGGTGCCCGGGAATTATGATGCCTCAAAGAAGTATCCGGTGGTGTTCGGATTTCACGGGGCCGGCGGTCCCATGGAGGGATATCACCGCCAGCTGGAAGGGTTGGTGAGAAATCACGGCTATATCAGTGTCAGTCCCCAGGGTCTCAGTAATGCGAAGCGTAACCGGAGAGGGGTGACGGCCTGGAATGGATTCAGTAATCATCGCTTCAGTAGTAGTGATGACGTTGGCTTTGTGGTCAAAACCGTTGAGTATCTGGACCGGAACGCGTCCATCGACCGGACCCGCCTCTATGCCACGGGAGGATCAAGTGGAGCCATTTTCTGTTTTCGTCTGGCCATGGAGACGGATCTCTTCGCGGCGATCGCTCCGATGCGCGGAGCGATGATCAACAGGCCGCCGCTGCCCAGGGGCCGTCCGAGGTTGTCGATCCTGCTGGTCTGTGGGGCGGAAGACGCCCTGTTCACCGGGGAGTCCAAGGTTCCGGGAGAAGTGTTTTATCCGGCCCGGAAGACGATGGAGCTCTGGGCGACCAATCATGGTGCCAAGACTGAATCCGTGGTGCTGGAGAAAACCGGGCAGATCACGCTGACCCGTTACTCACCGGAGAAAGCCGACTATGAACTGCTGCTTTATGCGGTGAAGGGGAGTGGGCATCGCCTTCCGAGGGCTCAGATGTCCGAAGCAATCGGCTACATGGCCAGGTTCTTCTCCCGCCATTCCAGGCCGAAGACCAAAACTGAATGAATTCCCGGGATGTCCAGCTCGGTGGACACAGAGGGAATTCCCACCGGATCGAAGAGCCAGGTCATCCTTTCCGGCTTTGCTGATGACTCGACGGCGAGGAGGAGCGGGCCAACCCCCTCTCCTTGGAGGTGTTTGTGAAGGGGGGGGAGGGCGGCCTTGCCCCGGCACCGATGCTTCAGGGTTGGAAGTTGGAGGGTTTGGGAAGAGGGCTGTCCGGATCGTTCGCTCCGGGAGTGCCGGCCGGAACTCCAAGGGGCACCGGGCGGATCCGTTCGGAAGTGATTCGAACCACCACGTTGTAACCACTACCTTCCTGCCCGGTTCCCAGAATGACACTGTGTCCTTCCTCGGTGTACCAGAGGTGGGAGCCCAGGATGGCACCGTCCTGAAGCTCGTCGACACCGGGAAAACCGGCGGCCTGTACCGGTCGCCCATGCAACTTGCCGAGGAGGTCGATGAGTTCGGTCCAGTTACCACGCAGGGAGGTGATATACTGGCCCTTGCTCACGGGTTGGGTCTGGAGGGTCACTTCACGAAGTCCCCCGCTTTTATGCCAGTCGAAGAAAAGGAAGCAGTGCAGTCCGCCGATGGTGGCCTTGGTCTTGTAGATCCCATTGAGTCCGGTGCGCCCGAGGAAGATTCCGTCGCCAGCGGAGGTGACGAGTGAACTGACCTTGAGTTTCTTCTCCACCGTCTTGCGGTCGTCGCCGAACTCGAGCTGGTCGAATGCTGCGCCTTTGGGGGGTGGGGCGTCGGCGGCGAGATCCTTGGGAGCGACATTGCCGCGCACCCAGTCCTGGTCCTCGGTGTGCAGTTTCCTGATGCTCAGGGTGATGATCCGTCCATCGCGGCGCTTGAGGGTGACACGTGCGCCGTCGCTGGAGAGATACTCGGCTTGGAAGCTCCTGGTGCCCTCCGGGTTGCGCCAGGCACGCATGGCAGCTGGAGCCGCCATGCTGGAGGCCAGGACAAGTAGGAGGAGAAGGGGCCGCATGAGCTGTTGGAATGATCTTAGCAGCCTCACCGAGGGGTGACCAGTGATTGGTTTCGGCGGAGAGGGACCGTTTGTCCGGGTCAACACTGAAGGTGTTCGCTGGGTGGGAGTGTTTTCCATGCCGGAACTTCGAACGGACTGGCAACGAAAAAAAGACCCGGCCTGAGCCGGGTCTCTCTAATAGTTGGGTTTTACTGGGAAAGGGTCCTGTCGTTACCGGCTTTGACGGCGGGCATGGCTGAAGGCGGTTTCAAAGCCGAGTTCAGGCGGGAACTCAGACAGCCCGTCGTGCGGGTTCATTTCAACTCGCCAATCGGCTCCGCACTTCTTGTAAGGCGGCTTGAAGGTGCCGTTATAGGTAGGGCAGTAGAAGGTGAGGAGCTCGTAGCAACCGTAGCCCATGCGCTGCAGGGTGCGCTGGCCTCCAGCGACGATTCCGTAGGATCCGCCAGCCTTGCGACCGCCCTGACTGGCACGACGGAAAAACTGCTCGGGAATCTCGACCGCTCCGTAGAAGATGTTGGCGAGGGCGCGACCGAGCTTGCGAGTGGAGTTATACTGTGCTCCCGGAGGCGCTTGGATGTCGGCGTAGGCACCGCCGGACAAGGCAAAGAGGGAGGCGATCAGGATCAGTTTTCTCATTACGGGGAACAGTTTGAGCGAGGAACGCGGGGACTGGCAAGCGGTTATTAGCTAATTATGGACGCCACGGAACCCGGTTGCAGCAGAGGGGCTGATGGACTTGTGGTTCTGCTGGCAGAATCGATGCAAAAATCCTACCCGCATGGAGTAGCAGGGGCCTATTCGTTCTTCCCGGGGAGATCCCGGCGTGGTTCCCAGGGGAGAGTGCCGCGGTCCGGATTTCTGGGGTAGAGGAGGCGGAGGAAGGCCTTGAGATCGGGTTTGAGCGGGCGCAGGGCACTGTGGAGATCGTTGGCTGTCTCAAGATGCCCCTGGTCCGAAAGGGCCTGGGCCTGAACTTCGATCTGGTTGCGGTAGGTCTTCTGCCGTTCCTTGATCCTGGCGTCGTAGTTGTCCTCAAGTTTCGTGAGTGTCCCGGTCGCGCGCTCGTGAATGGTAATTAAGGCCTTGGGGCTGTCAGCAGGGAGGGCACGCAGGAGCCGGTTCTTCCCGGAGGCTTCAACGAGGTCTTTTTCGAGGCTCTCCCAGATCGCAAGTCTCTCACGCAGGGCCACTGTGTTCTGACCCGGTTGGCGGAGTGCATTCCTCGTTGCGGACTTCTGGGCGCGGATCAAATTCTTAAGGCTGCGAACATACTGTTCGACCAGTTTTCTCCTGTCCCAGTCGAAGGCGCTCAGGTCGGCTCCGACGAACTGCTGGGTTTTGCGGTTGATGGCGGTCAGCCACGGGTCGGCGGCAAATTCCCGGGCAACTTCTCCGGCACTGCCATCGACCGGTGAATTCCACTCCAGGAGCATGCCGGGGGCCTTTCTCCTGGAACCGTCCACCATGGTCCATCTACCGGTTCCGGTTTCTCCTGCGCCCTGCAGGAGAATGCGATTGAACAGGGGGTGTGTGTTGGCATTCTCCGGGAGGCCGGCGCTGTGCCAGGATTCCCGGCTGACCCACTTCCACGGTTGGCCTGCCTGCCCCCGGAATCCTCCCAGCCAGAGTCCCTGACCCGTGCCAAGGTAGATCCAGAAGTTCTCACAGATCCAGCGGTGTTCTTCGGCACTGGAGGGGACGGCCAGATAGGCTCCGTGAATGGCAGCCAGGTCGAGCGCTTCATCCCAGGTAACCATGTCGCCCCTGAGCGCGTAGAAATGGGAGTTCCCAAAGGTGCGGGTGCCAATGGGGAGTCCCGCTCCCTGGAGGAGGGACTCCCTGGATCCCGACAGGGCGAGGGCCTTGACCCGTTTGAGTTGTTCGCGTTCGGTGCCCGGGTTGGTGCCGTCGTCCCGCCACTCGAGCAGGACATCACATTTCCGTTTGGAGTCAGCAGGCATGATGAGGCCATTTTTGTTGAGGGCGAGGTAACGGTCTTCCGGTTTGCCCACCGACTGGGAGGTGGGCATGGGCATGCCATCGAGCCACTGCCAGCGATCGTGTGCTCCTTTGCCGGCCCCGAGCCAGATTGGATAACGCAGGTCGAACTGGTCGCGGATCCATTGGCGTTCTCCGCGGTCGGAGAGGATCGCCAGGTGGGCACCATGAGCTTCCGCAAATGCCCTGGCGTCCTGCCAGGTCATGGAGCGGTCCCAGAGGGCGTAGGTGCTGTCGTTACGCCAGATTGCCCCTGGCGGCAGCTCATTGCGCTGGCCGGCATGGAGGGCAGCCTTCAGGCGGGAGAGGGAGTCGCGGAGGCGCTCAAGGGGAACGGAGGCTCTGGTCCGGGGCCTGGTCTCGGGGTTCCGGGCTGCGTCCTGCCTGTCGCGGTCCCGATCGATGGGATCACGGCGCTCGGCAATTTCACGGTCCCGGTCTGGGTCGTAGGGAGCTGGGCTCATTCCTTCCTCCACCTCCCTGCCGAAGTTTGAGGTCAACTGGATGATCACCCAGAGGGCGACGAGGGCGAGGGCGATCTTGGTAATGATACCCCAGGGAATCTCGATGGATCGGTCAGGCCTGATGTTGGCGGACGGAAGCGGCCGCCGGGGCCGCTCGGGCATGCGGGTGACGGGGGCCTCCGGGCGTTTGATGGTGGGTTGCAGCTTTGCGGTCAGGCGGAGGTCATTGGCCAGCTTTTCCACTGAGTCGATGCGTGCCTCGGGATCGGGGGTGGTGGCCTTCTTGATCAGGGTGTCCAGAACCAGGGGAGTCTTGCGGATGGAGGAAGGAGCGGGGGGGGTGTCACCCTGCGGAGCCGTGCCGGTGAGGAGCCGGTAGAGGATGCGGCCCAGCGAATAGACGTCGCAGAGTGCGTTACAGTCTTTTCCGGCGAGCAATTCCGGTGCGACGTAGTCGCGGTTGCTTTCATCAATGGCCTCGAGTGGTCCGGAAGAGGGTTCAAGGGTGAGGGAGAGGTTGAGGTCCTCATCAATCAGCACCTTGCGGGGGGCGAGTCCACCGTATGCCAGACCCCGCAGGTGCGCGGGAGCGGTCTTATCACAAAGAGAGATGACCAGCTCGACAGCCTGCCTGTGATCGATCGGACCGGAGCTCGTGGCACCGGCAAGGGTTACGCTGGCACCAGGTTGAGTATCGGACGATTGCGCGTCGAAATCCATGGAAGATTGCATTTTGGAGGTCTGGAATCCTGCCGATCAGGGAAGGATAGCCATTTCCCGTCAAAAAGGAAAAGGGGGTTATCGGAATATTGGGTATTAGTTAGTGGTAATCAGGATTAAGGGCTCTTGGGACGTCGAGCGGTGGGGGGCGGAGGATGCCTTTTCATGAGGGAGGGAATCCACCCTGCCTGCCTGCGTGAAGATCAATTGGCAAACGACAGATCAGGCCGCCTTATTTCCCGTCGGTATCTGCCGCGGTCGGTTCTTCGCTTTTGCCTTCCGCCGATGCTTCTTCATCTGGAGAGAGGAGTTTTTGGACTTCTTCCTGGAGGGGAATCACCTGGTTAAGGGAAATCTGGGGGTCCTTCACGATGAAAATCTCGCCCGAGTAGCGGTGCTGGTAGATTCGAAGGAGCCCGGTGCGGGTTTTCTGAGAGTCCGTTTCGATAAGGATCTTTTTCCTCTCGAGCATGACAGCCAGAATGTAACGGGTGTTTTCGGTGTGAGCTTCATCCTGCTCGATCAGGCTGGTGAGGAGAGCTTCAGGATCATCCCTGTCGACGATCTCGACCTTGGCTTCCACTTCGGGAGGTCGGTAGACGGTGCGCCAGAAGGAGAAGGGTTGCTCGGATTCCTCGGCACGGGCGTCCCAGGCCGCCTGGGAGAAGTCCAACCGCAGGTAGCCATCGGACTCCGCGTCAGGGAGGAGAGCGGTATAGAAGGCTTCCCCTTCGGTGAACGGCTTCTCGGTGACGGAGCAATGATGTGCACGAGACTTGATGTGCCAGGAGTCGGCGAGGGGCATGAGAAGAATGAAAGTGATCGGCTTTGTCACGGTGGGACTGAGCCGTGACGGAAGTGAAGGGGAAAGTAGGCGCGGTGGAAAGTGAAAGCGAGGAGGAGAATCAATCCCCGTTACCCAAGGGAGTGTGACTGAGGATGGTCTGATAGATGGGGCGGCCCTGCAGGCGGCGCCAGAAGAGGAGCAGGGCAATGGAGGTGAAGAGGAGATTGGTGGCCCAGGCGGCGAGAGGGGGGGAGAGGTGACCGGCATCCCCGAGGGTGAGAAAGATCTTGGAACAGAGGAGCATGGCTCCGATGAGCAAGGCTGCCATGGCCACTCCGCCTGCAGTGCCGCGACGGCTGAAGACGATGCCGAGAGGGGCGGAGAGAAGGACGACTACCAGGCAAATCCACGGTTGAGACCAGCGGTAATGCCACTGGGTGAGGTAAGACCGGCGCGGCGCCCATTCATCTCCCCCATACTGTTGGAGCCAGCTTCGGAGCTCGGGGATCCCGAGGTAATCTTCCTGCAGTCCAGGGGTGACGATCTGCCAGGGGGTTTCGGGAAAATCGTGGACGAGATAGGGATTGGGCAGATTGGTATCGAATTTTTCAGCGAGGGTGCCGTCGTCCAACCGGGAGCGGAGATCGAGGCGAATGGCGTCGTTGAAAGCCCATTTCTTGGAACCGGGTGACCAGGTGGCCGACTTGGCATAAAGAACGGAGGTGGGTCCGTCTTCGTCCTTGCTGCGGACCACCACATCCAGAATGGGATCTTCCGGGGTGTAGTTGTAGGGAAAACTTCCCACCAGCCAGGAGCGGTGAGCGATCCGTTCGGCATCCCGGTGCACGTAGAGTACATTCCGCGCCTGGCTCTTCGAACCGGACTTGGCGAATTCGATGAGAGCCTCCCGGTAGCCTTCGCCCCATGGGGCCCAATGGTAGTTGAGCAGGAGGCAGGCGAGGCTGAGAAAGAGACCGACTGCGCCGAGAGGAGCGATCACGCGGGCGACGCTGCGCCCGGTCTGAATCATGGCGATGATCTCCCGGTTGTGAGACAGTCGACCGAGTGAGTAGAGCAGGCCGAGGAGGAGGCCAAAGGGAATCAGGAGGACGAAGACAGGGGGCAGGGTGACCAGATAATACTGCAACAGGAAGGAGATGATGTTCTCCGCCTTCTGGAACTCGTCGATGTTGTCGTTGATGTCGACGAGGACATAGATGACGAGGAGAGCGGAGGAGCAGATGCCGACGGCGCCGAGCATCTGGCGGGTGAGGTAGCGGTCGAGAGCCCCCGCGAAGGCGTAGCAGAGCGCGGCGATGGCGGGGAGGAAGCAGAGCGAGCCCAGGAATACAGGGCGGAGATTCAGGGTGGTCCGGTCGCTGTCCGGAAATCCAAGGAGGTGAATGTTCACGGCCTGGATCTCACGCGGGACGAGGGTGAGGGCCGCGAGAGTGGCCAGCACCGCGAGAATGACGCAGGGAAGGAACTTGGAAAGCGGAGAGGGGATCGCTACTGGTTATTGGTTGTTGGTTGTTGGGGAGACTGAAGTTAAAACGGGCTCGAGGTCGAGAAGAGAGATGGGGAGAGACTGTAAATGCCGCATGATCGGGGTGCCCAATGGCATGCCTGCCGCTGCCTTATGATCATACCGGGTGACGCGGCGGGCGGTTTTTCCCTTGAGGACGAGATGAGGGAGGCCTTCTCAGGAGAGGGACTTTTGGCCGGTTCGCCGGATTTTGAGTACCGTCCCGAGCAGCAGGAAATGGCCGAGGCGGTGGGTCGTGCGCTGGAGAGCGAAAGTTCACTGGTCGTCGAGGCCGGAACGGGGGTGGGGAAATCGTTGGCCTACCTCCTGCCCGCCATGACCTATGGGCTGGAGGAGGGGCGCAAGGCGGTCTTTTCGACCCATACCATCAATCTTCAGGAGCAGCTCATGAAGAAGGATCTGCCTCTCGTGCGTAAGCTGACCGGGAGGCCTTTCCACGCTGCGCTTCTCAAGGGACGGGGTAACTACCTTTGTCCGGCCCGCCTCAAGCGTGCCCGCATGAATTGCGGCGATCTGTTCAGCAGCGATGAGTCGGACGAATTGGAGGCTATATGGAAGTGGTATGAAACGACGCAGGATGGGACCCTGAGTGATCTGGACTTTCAACCATCCCCGAAAGTCTGGCAGCTGGTCTGTAGCGAGGCGGAAATCTGCACCACCCGCAGCTGTGGAGTGCGGGGCGATTGTTTTTTTCAGGAAGCGCGGAAGGAATCCGTTGAAGCTGAAGCGGTTGTGGTGAACCATACTCTCTTCTTCTCCCTTCTCGACATGGAATCCCTGATGGAGAATGGCGGCTACCTGTTTCCAAACGACTTTGTGGTCTTTGATGAGGCTCATACCCTTGAAAGTGTGGCATCGAACCAGCTTGGGCTGCGGCTCAGCCAGGCCGGCTTACGCTTCGATCTCCAGCGTCTCTATAATCCACGCTCCAGGAAGGGGTTACTGCGAACCCTGGGGATGGGCAAAGCCATGACCGGGGTCGAGCGGGCCCTCTCTGAAGCTGAGGATTTCTTTGGCTTGTTGGGAGAGGTCAGCGAATTCGGTGAGTGGGGGCGGGAATTCCGGGTGCGCGAACCGGAGATCGTGCCTAACACCCTGGCGGCGCCGTTGCAGGAGCTCTGGGCTGATCTGGACGCTCTCGCGGACAAGACCGAAAATGAGACGAGTCGCGCCGAGATCCAGGAAGGAGCGCGACGGCTGCGGGAGGCTCACGCAACCCTGGAGGTCTTTCTTGAGCAGGAGGACGGGGGGTGCGTCTACTGGGTGGAGGCTGGCGGAGCGGACCGCAGTTCCTACGCCATGAGGGCCGCCCCGGTCGATGTGGCCGGGCGTCTGCGGCCGATCCTGTTTTCGGAGGGCGGGACCGCGATCCTGACCAGCGCGACCCTGGGCACGGGTGATCCCGGGTTGAGCTATTTCCGGCGGCGGGTCGGGGCGGAGGATGTGGAAGCGCTCCGGATTGGCAGCCCCTTTGATTACCGCGAGCAGATGAAAATACACGTGGTAAAGGCCATGCCCGATCCTCAGGCCCCGCAGTATGAGGAGGCCCTTGTGAGGTGGATTGAACATTTCCTCCACCGCAGTGACGGACGGGCCTTCGTGCTCTTTACCAGTTATCGCAGCCTGCAGATGGCTGCCGATGCCCTGGAAGACGTTTGTCATGAGCAGGACTGGCGGCTTCTCGTGCAGGGCAGGCGTTATCCCCGGCACCGCCTCCTGCAGGAGTTCCGCGATGACGAGCGGAGCGTCCTGCTGGGAACCGACAGCTTCTGGACCGGGGTGGATGTGCCGGGCAAATCCCTCTCGAACGTTATTGTGACCCGCTTGCCTTTCGCGGTTCCTGATCATCCCCTGACCGCCGCACGACTTGAGCAGATTGAAGAGCAGGGCGGCAACCCGTTCATGGACTATTCCGTCCCGGAAGCGGTGCTCAAACTTCGCCAGGGAGTAGGACGCCTCATTCGTTCGAGCCGCGATCGCGGCATGGTGGCAATCCTGGACAACAGGGTGGTGACCCGGCGCTACGGGCGGGCCTTTCTCGACGCCTTGCCGGAAGCGCCGATAGAGATCATCAGCCAGCCTCTGGGGAGCGATTGATCAAGATTCCGGATAGCGGTTTCTGCGCGCAGGGGCACAGACTGTTTCGGCCGCCGCAGGTCTGATCCTCCCGGGCAGGTGCTCAGAGCAGGACCGAGATCGCTTCCCGCAGCAGGGGAGCGGGCCATTGTCCGGGAGCGGTGGTCTCCTCTCCGAGATAACCGTAATTGAGGACCGATCCAAGGCTGGCAGCCAACAGGCGCGAGCTGGGGCCGAGGGGCCCCATACCCATGAGAGCCAGTGGCAGGGGGGGATTCTCAAGAGCCTCCGCAAGGCATTGCAGATCGGCAGGGCAATCCAGCCAGAAGGCGCATTTTGCCACGCTTGCCCCGGATGCTGCCATCGCCGCGATGGTTTCCTGCAGTTCGCTCCGCGAAGGGCATCGTTCGAAGTCGTGCCAGCTGGCAATTCGGATCAGGCCCCGGTCCTTAGCTTCCTCCCAGAGGGCATTCATTTCAGGCAGAGATCGTAGTTCAAGATCGAGAAGAGAGCCCAGCGGGAGGAAGTCGGTGAGGATTCCGGCACGCTGGGGGCAGGAAAGATCGTTCAATCCTCCCTCATCCGGGTGACGAGCAGTGAGCAGGAGGGGGTGGGATGCACGCTGTTTTTCAGCAAATTGGCGGATCTCCTGCCCGGATCCAAGTGCATCCAGCCGCAATTCGACGAGATGGCAGTCGGCCACCTCGATGGGGTTCTTCATAGCCCTGCAATGTCCCACGGCTCCCACGACGAGAGGCCGGTGGCTATGAATCGCTTTGGACAGATCCTCCATGGATTACTCCGGAACGAGGACCTTTGTGGGGTGGCTGGTCCCCGGTTGCAAGAGTGGTTTGCTCCGGCCTCGGGCGTAACCATGTAACTACGTGCATGCTCTTGAGTTCTTACGCAGAATTCTTCTGGTCAAAGGGGTGAGGCGTTTTTAGGTTTCCGCAACGGTGCTCCCATCATGAAGTCATCCAAAGCCCTGCCACATCTCGTTCATCTTTCATTGTCTCTGGCCCTCTTTGCGGCAGCTCCCGTAGCCCTCTCGCAGACGGTCAAAAAGATCGAGGCGTCCGATCCCACTTTTGAGGATCTGCAATCTCCCAGTGTGGGAGGCAATACCGGGAAGAAGGCATGGAAATCCAAGGATTGGCTGGAAGTCGAAGTGAAGGTGAAACTCGATCCGGGCCGAGCGGCTCCACGTGACGGTTACGTCGACCGTCTCACGGTGCGCTGGTATGTGGCGGTTGAGAACAAGATCGACAAGGCTGGTCAGAAGTACTTCCTGATGGAGAAGGAAGTGACACACGTGAACGTTCCGCTTGACGAGGACTTCTATCTCTCCTGTTACCTCTCGCCCGCCACCATCAAGCGTCTGACTGGAAGTGACCGGGCCGGCAAGAATTCAATCACGGCGGTGGGTGGAGAAATAAGTGTGGTGGGTGCTGCTGCTCCCGCCCGTTTTACTTCGCAGGGCAGCATCAGCAAGCCCTGGTGGCAGTCGCCCACCATGCAGCGGACCAACAAGTATCCACTGCTCAACAAGAACGAGACGCCGTTTAAGTTTCTCTGGTGGGACCGTTACCTCGAAATCGAGACCGAGCCGCGGTAGGGCGATTGGCCGTTGCCCCGACCCGGAGTGCGCTGATTCTGCCCTTCCTAATTCAAAAACATTTTTTCAACTACGGGTTGCCCCGTAATTACCTCCTCCAAATACACGATGGCTGACGCAGAGAGTACCGTTGCACTTAGCATAGGGTCGCAACGCATATCCATGGCGGTCTTTGATCCCGCCAAATCAGGTGGACTGATCCTCAAGTCCTACGGTTCGCAGAGCATTCTTGCGGATCCCTCTCAGGAGATGATGCGTCTCCCGCAAATCACCCTGGCCGTCAAGGAGTTGGCCACTGCCCTGAAGGTGCAGAAGGAAAAGGTCCGCTACTCCATGTCCGGACAGTCGGTCTTTACCCGCTTCATGAAGCTGCCGGCGCTCCAGGAGGATAATATTGACGAACTGGTCAAGTTTGAGGCCCAGCAGCACGTCCCCTTTCCCATCGAGGAGGTGGTCTGGGACTGGGCCATGCTGGACTCGACGGGTCCGGAAAAGGAAGTGGCCCTCGTTGCGATCAAGCGTGACGCCCTGACCGAGATCAACGCTACGGTGGCGCAGGCGGGAATTGGGACCAGAGAGGTTGATGCTGCGCCCATGGCCCTCTACAACGCCTTCCGTTACAATTATCCGGAAGAGGACGCCCCCATCCTCCTCATGGACATCGGAGCCAAGGCCACCAATCTGGTTTATATTGAGGGGACGCGGCTTTTTACCCGCAGCATAGCAGTTGGCGCGGCCTCTGTTACCACCGCCATCGCCAAGGAATACAATATTTCCTTTGCGGAGGCCGAGAGCCAGAAGGTGACCAACGGAGTAGTTTCCCTTGGCGGTCGCCACACCGATCAGCTCGACGAGGCAACCGCTCAGCTTGCCACTGTGATTCGCAATTCACTGAACCGCCTGCCGGCTGAGGTGGCGCGGACCAACAGCTATTACCGCAGCCAGCAGGAGGGGAACATGCCCGCCAAGGTTTTCCTGGCAGGGGGCGGGGCGAACCTGCCCTACCTCCCGGAGTTCCTCGAAGAGAAGCTGCGTGTGCCCATCGAGCTTTTCAATCCGCTTCAGAGAGTGTCGGTTGGCAAGGCCATCGATGTCGAGCAACTCGGAAGGGAAGCCCACATGGTGGGCGAACTGGTTGGTCTTGCCCTGCGGGGAGTGGACCAGACGCCCATCAGGATTGATCTCGTCCCGGATGTGGTAGCCTCCCAACGGGCCACTGCCGAGCGCAAGCCCTTCCTCATTGCGGCTGCGGTCATCATGATGGCCGGGTTCGCGGCCTGGGCCGTGAACAAGTCCGCTCTCGCCGCTGAGGCCAAGGAAAATGCAGGGAATCTGGAGAAAGTGAAGAACGAGTTGGCTGGACCGGGGGGCAGGATTGAACAGCAGTCCCGGCGCCAGTCCGACCTGCAGGACCTCGCGGATGCCTATGCCGGGCAGCAGTCGTCGCGGGTGAAGTGGATCGATGTGCTGAGCAAGGTGAAGGACTATTTCAATGATCAGGATGTCTGGATCACCGATTTTGAACCGATGGGCCTCTACAAGGCTGGGGACGACAAGTCCGGCGAGGCACGGGCGGAACAGAATTTCGCCAAGGCTGCCTACGGGAAAAGCACCCTGCAGGATCTGAAGTCATCAGGGGCGGGTGCCCCTCCTGCCCAGAGGAGGAGTCAACGGAAGAAGGGGCCTGCGATTCCGGAACCGCCCCAGGAATCCATCAATGTGATCCGGCTCACCGGATTCTGGAAGTCGGAACCGACCGCGGTGAGCAAGATCGTGGACAAGATCAGGGCCGACCAGGATAAGGACGATGCGGTTTTCGTGTTGAAGAAGAACCCTGCCAATCCAAAGAGCGCAAGCCTGGCCGACGAGGAGATCCTTCCCCTCCTGAACAGCTCCATCACGGACGAGAACAAGCTGGCAGAGCAGTTCGTCATGATCCTGCCCCTGAAGAACCCGATTTCAATCAAGTAACACACGGGCAACCGCAACTACAAAACCCGGACAAATCCCATGGGAGATTGGATAAAAAACAACAAGTTTGAAGCGCTGCTGCTTCTTGGCGTGATCATCGTGGCAGTTGGGGCATTCCTCTTTGGAAGTGGAAAGGATCGGCTCTACGAGGAGGCGAAAGGCACCTACGGGCAACACAAGCAGTCAGTGATGGGGTTGAAAGGAAAGAAGCCCTATCCCACTCCTGCAAGCGCCACGGAGTTTGAGTTGCAGATCGATGATTACGAGGAAGTCGTGGATGACCTGCAGGAGAAGATGCTGGTTTATCGGCCCGAGGCCCTGACAAAGATACCGCCGCCCCAGTTCATCGAGAAACTGAACGCCGCGCGCAGCGAGGTCACCCGCTCGTTTGATTCCCACCGCATCGAGTACCCCGGGGAAAAATTCTACCTTGGCTTCGAGAATTACACCGGGGCATTGCCCAAGGACGAAGCCACCGCTCAGCTCGATTACCAGCTTGGCGCCATGAAGGCCCTTTTCGGGATCATGGCCAGTGCGAGGCCGAGTGCGTTGCTCAATGTGCACCGGGCCCGGCTCCCGGTTGAAAAGGACAAGGTTGAGGAAGCTCCCAGGGGGCGGGGTGGGCGGTCTGTCAGAAAAAAGTCATCACCCAAGGAGCCGCCCTACCACCGGCTTCCGGTAGAGGTGACTTTTCGCTCCACCGAACCAGTGATGCGGAAGATCCTTTCCGGCCTGGCCAGCCACGAGGACTACTATTTCGTGGTGCGCAGCATCCGGATCCAGAATGAAAAACGGGACCAGGCTCCCGCGAAGGATGACGTAGAATTCGAGGCTCCCGCCGACGAACCGGAAGACGAGGATTTCCCGACCTTCGAGGACAATCTGCCGGCGGACGATTCCGGCGAACCCGCGGCCCCGGTTGATCCCGCGGCCCCGGTTGATCCCGCGGCTCCGGTTGATCCCGCGGCTCCGGTTGATCCCGGCCCTGCCGTTGAAGTGGCAGGGGAGAGACGCATTCTCGGCCAGGTCCTCGGGGCCGAACAGATCAACGTCCTTCTTGAGGTCGACGTGGTTCTCTTCAAGGCCAAGGATGACGGCAAAGATGCCAAAACCAGTCCCTGAAGAAGCCTCTCCGGGTCCGGAACATCCTTCCGGATCTTCTCATCGAATCACCTGCGCTCTCAAACAGACAAATTAACGAACTGATTTCATGGCAAACCTTTCCGAAAGCTACGACAAGGCTGCTCTTGTATTCTCCCTGCTTCTTGCCCTGGGGCTTGGGGCACTGGTCCTGATGGCCCAAGGAAAAGTTGAGGAGGACTTTCCGGATGCGACCGGGGGGCTCCAAGCGAAGGCGCCGGGGAATCCCGGCGAAGATCTGTATAAGACAGCCACTTCTGAAATTGGGAGCAAGGTCACTCTGGAGGGACCTGTTACCCCAAAGAAGCGCGTGATCGAAAACTTCGTTGGAACGCCGCTGTTTCTCAAGGAGGACAGCACGACTCCGATAGACCTGGGTGATCCTGACTATGAGATGGTGCATGATCCCATCCCGAACCAGTGGTGGCTTGATCACCGGATTGATCCGGGTTGGGATAACTCTCCCAGCCTCGATCAGGATGGTGACGGTTTTGCCAACTTTGAGGAATTTGAAGCTGAAACCGATCCCAATGATCCGAAGAGCTTCCCGCCCCTCATCGCAAAGTTGCAGTGTGTGGGGTTGAAGAAGCGGGAGTTCATGCTGACCTACTCTTCTGACAGCACCGTGGGAAAAATTAAGGATGCGGATACTTTCAAGTTCAACCACGAGGAGATCGTGAACAAGAGGAGAGTCAGAACCTCCTCGGATAATATTCAACCCGGGAAGGGAACGGACTCAAACGTATACAGCAAGGGCGGGGCCCAAATGCGGTATGAATTCAAGAAAATCGAGCAACGGACCTTCAAGAATCCTGGAACAGGGGTCATGCAAACCGCCAATTTCGCTACTTTTGAGGATGTGGCCGGGGCGAAAAAGGGCGATATTGTCGAACTCAAGAAGGGGTCACGCAACGGGGTGATCGTCAAGGACTGGACGGCAGTGCTTGTTCTGGCGGCGATCGGGGAGGAGGCCAAGGAGCTCCAGATTGAAGAGCGCAGCCGTTTTGCCCTGCCGTTTGACCCGAATGCAGCCGAAAAACCCTATACATTTGCCGGAGTCAGCGATGCCGGGGCTGCCATTATCGAGTGGGAAGAGGACGGGGAGACCAAATCCATGGACCTCGCCCCCCCCGCTGCGGCAAATTAAGACCGATCCGTCAACTCTGAGGAGTTACTCTTTCTGGACTATCAAAGAGAAAAAAAGCTTCACAAAGAAACTGGAACTGACAACAACTCGCCTATCACACCATGCAAATAGCGAAGCACTTAACCAATCGCACGGCTCGCGTACTCACCCTGTCCCTCGGCCTTCTCACCCTCGCGCCAACTGTCGCCTTCTCCCAAAGCGACCTGGCCAAGCGAGAGATGATGCGTCGCGCAGAGAAAGTTCGACAGGCGGAAGACCTTCTTGGATCGGGCCGCGAGGCCTACCAGAAGGGAGACTACGAAACCGCCGTCACGAGTTATAACGAAGCACTGGGCATCCTTCCGGGAGGATTCGCCACAGCGGAACGTCGCCGTGCTCTGGAAGCTCACCTTGCCGACGCCACCGTGGCACTGTCTCAGCAGTTCCGTCGCACGGGCAAGTATGCGGAAGCGCGGGAGAAA
>Ga0315316_10000334_pt1 | contig 30389 bp, 23 predicted proteins | sample M160m3416metaG_FD_203702 | JGI IMG/M metagenome (GOLD analysis project Ga0315316, IMG submission 203702) | Ammonia-oxidizing marine archaeal communities from Monterey Bay, California, United States - M1 60m 3416 | ecosystem: Environmental > Aquatic > Marine > Intertidal zone | place: USA... | reverse complement strand
TCTCAGGGAAAAAGATCAAAGGAGAAATAACGGTGGTAGTGGCTCCAGTGAAAAAAGAAGACACAGGGATTTCCGAAGATAAACTGGTGGCCGCAGAGATTCTTTCAGAGGCGTATCTGAATAGGGATACCTCGCCCAGTGAAGTGGCTCGAAAAGTATCTACAATCCTAGGCGTTTCAAAAAATAGAATTTATCAAATGGTACAGCACCAACTGGAGCAATCGGAAGAGGAAGCCTCAAACTGATGAGGTCAGGCAAAACAGTTTTATTTGCGATCGGTATTTACTGGGTGACCTCGGTGACTGTGGTACAAGACGCGATTGCGGCTAGCGGAACAAGGCTTCTAGCGACAGAACTATCTATAACTCGTCTTCAATATGATGGTGGAGGAGATTGGTACGCAAACCCAAGTTCTTTGCCCAATTTATTAGCCAATATAGTTGAAAGAACTAGTTTGTCGATTTCTCAAGAGCTTAAAGTTGTTAAGTTGGCAGATCCTACTTTGGGTGACCATCCTTATCTTTATATGACCGGCCATGGAAACGTTAGCTTTTCGGATGAAGAGAGAGAAGCGCTACGGAATCATTTGGTTTCAGGAGGTTTTTTACATGCTGATGATAACTACGGAATGGACGAGTCTTTCCGTAGAGAAATGGAACTGGTGTTTCCAGAGAATGACTTAGTCGAGATTCCTAAAGAACATCCAGTGTTCCATACGATGTACGAATTTCCGGATGGATTGCCAAAAGTTCATGAACATGACGGAAATGCTCCACAGGCTTATGGGATCTTTCATGAGGACAGACTACTTGTGTTTTACAGTTTTGAGTCCGATTTGGGTGACGGATGGGAAAATGCAGAAGTTCATGATGACGCTCCTGAAATACGTGAATTAGCGATTCAGATGGGTGTGAATTTATACCTCTATGTATTAGGTCAATTAATTTCGTGATGAAGCCACATAGGGGAATACTAGAGCTGTTCGAGGAAATTCGTAGAACCATGGTCAGGAGTGTGGGTTTAGCGTTGGCGTTCTCAATTATCTCTTGCGTCATTGCAGGATTGATCTTGGCGTGGATCTGGGTTGGATCTGATGGATGGAGGCAGGGGGTCCTGCTCCCTTTGGCCATAGATGTATCAATAATTCTGTCGGTATTTGGAGCCATCTTGATCTATAGGATTCTGTCTGTGCGTGTAGGTGATGAGTTGGCAATTGTTGATTCAATGGAAGAAGGAATTGACCTCCCCTCTGGCCTTCTACTAGGGTCGTTGCAATTAGAAAGGAACATTCCTAGGGGGTCGTCTTCAATCTTGGCGGGTCACGCATCCGAAACAACTCTAAAGATTCTGCGGAATTCTCAAGCTAATTTGTATGGTTCAAGGGGCACCAAGATAGAGAAATGGAAAAGGTGTGCATCGATCAGTCTTGTAGTATTGGGACTAATTTTGTGTGTGTTAACATTGGTGGAACCCCAGAGATCACATAGAGCTTGGTCAGGTTTATTCACTCCATTAGAACTGTCAGCCAAGCCAAGTTTGCCATTATTGATAGTGTTTCCTGGTACTGCAGACTTCTTGAGAGGGTCTGACGTTATTGTGACTGTAAACGCTGCAGAAAGGGAAGGAGTGACTCTTTTTCGACAGACTGTAGGAGATGTTCTTATCGAAGAGAAATCTGCGGTACAAAATGCTCAGGCATTGTTTACACTGCGAGGCTTGAACGCAGCCACAGAATATTGGATCGTTGCATCGGATGGAAGTGAATCGGATAGGTTCGTATTAAACCCAACGGATCCGCTGTTGATTACTGATTTAAGGTTGACGATAGACTATCCAACTTACACTGGCAGATTCTCCGAAGAATACCGAGGTCAAATTCCTCATCTCATCATTCCTATTGGGAGTCAGATTGGTATTGATGGCATGGCGAGTGGTCTATTAGAAACGGCATCCTTGCTACTGGACGGAGAAGAAGAACTGAACTTAGATGTGGAATCCAATCTGTTTGAAGGAACGTTAGTACCTGCACGAAGCACTGTTTATTCGTGGTCGTTTTCAGGAACGAATGGTGATCCAGCTGTTTTGTTCCCCCAGCCCTTAGAAGTAACTGTTGTGCCTGATTTGATCCCAGATGTCCAAGTGCTGTTTCCAGGAAAGGATACTTTACTTGCTGTATCTCGTATGCAACCGTTGGTAGTGCAATCTAGTGATGACTATGGAATACAAAATCTAGAGATTGCAACATATAAAACTGACGTTTTCGGTGATTCAACTACCCCCGTTATTCAGTCCATTCCTATCGGTGGTACGAGAAGTGCATTGGTGCATCCTGTCCTGGATTTTACCAGCTGGGAATTACTACCTGGAGATACGATACACTACTTTGTTCGGGCTTTCGACAATGCGCCTAGTCGGAATATAGGAGTCACTAAAGAGTACCTTCTACTGCCGCGTACTAGGGCTGAAATAGAGAGAAACGCGGAGGAGTCACTCACAGCTGTAGCAGGAAAATTAGATGAACTGCAAGATCGGATCCAAGAAGAACTTCAAAACAATCAGGATTTGGAAACTGGTTCCACTAGCCAACGGTCAGAACAATTAACTGGGAATGAAGAGAAGGAAACACTTGCTTATGAAGATCAGCAAGAGTTTAGAGAAGCCCTGGAGAGCCAAAGGCAGTTACTGCAAACTATAGACTCACTGGAAAATGAGTTGGCCAATTTATCAGAAAATATCGATTTGTCGGATTTAGGGGATGTTAATCTCGAGGAAGATCTAGGTGAACTTGAAAATTTGATGAGTGAATTAGTTCCTCGAGATGCTTTAGAGCAATTGGAGGAATTCCTCGATAGTATGGCTGAGATGGAGGCAGATCGTGCCAAGGAAATGTTTAGGGACATAGTGGAAGACCAAGAATCCTTAAGCGAGAGATTGGAAAGTGTTCAAAATAGATTCCAAAAGGCTGCACTGGATCAAAATCTCAGGGCTACTGCCGCTAAAACGGAAGAATTGGCTGAACAACAAAACCTTTTAGCTGAAGCAATCACGGAATCTGCGGAAACTGATATTCGAGCTCAACAGCAGGAAGGCTTACAAGAAAGGATAGAGGATCTTGAGACATCCCTGAGAAATTTAGAAGAGCAATTACAGGAAAGGGGAGAGACTACTGCCTTAGATGCCATTTCAAAAGTTCAGGAGAGAAATGACAAGGCTAGACAAGCCATGAACGAAGCTGCTAGAGAATTGCGCCAAGGAAATGTTTCCACCGCCTCACCAAAAGCGCAGGAAGCAGGATCTGAATTGAGTCAAATGGCCTCCGAATTACAAAAAGCCCAAGAGGAAATGGCTGGCCAATCGATGCAGGTCAATATGGAAGCACTTCGTCAGACCGCAACGAATGCTCTTTCGATGGCAAGGGAGCAGACAGATTTGAGGGAAGAAATGAGGGAACAACAAAAGAAAACTGCTCAGGAATTTAGGGGGGATGAGTTAGCATTATTAATGGGATTACAAGCGATGGCAGATGGCCTGACTCAAACAATCCCTTACGGAACTGAACAAAGTAGGATGTTGTCGACGCAAATAGGAAGAGCAATGATGGCCTTGGAGGAAACACTCGAGAGTTTGGATTCGCAAAGGGGTGTGCCTAACGGTTCTCCACCTGCTGCAGATCAAGTCATCGATGCACTGAACCAACTTGCAATGGTTGCATTAGCAGCAGGACAGCAAGCTGGTCAAAACGGCCAGGAAGGATCGGGCCAAGAAACAATGGAAGAATTGCAGCAGTTAGCTGATCAGCAAGGATCTGTGAATAGCCAAACAGGTCAATTGAAGCCCATGCAGATTGGGAAACAAACAATGGGAAACCAGTTGCAAGAGTTGGCTGAGGCCCAAGAGGAGATAGCAGACCAGCTTTCCGACCTGGCTGACTCCTCTGAAGATGGAAGTGCTTTGGGGGATTTGGATGAAATGGCTTTAGAGGCTATGAGGTTGACGGAAATGCTCACGAACAACCGCTTGAATCCAGAAACTCTGCGGAGACAAGAACGGTTATTCCAAAGACTCCTAGATGCAGGACGCAGCCTAGAACAGGACGAGCTTTCTGAAGAAAGGGAATCAGAGATACCTGGGGACTTTGAGAGGGATGAGGTGAGAGCATTAAATGACGGTGACATGGGCTTACTGACTTTTAGAATACCTGGTCCGGATGTTATGAATAGACTGTCACCTGCCCTTAGATTGATGGTGCTAGAATATTTCGATCGAATTAATAAATCAGCGGTTAAGCCAGGTGGAAACTTTGACTAGAACGAGTGTATTCCAATTATTTATGGTAGCTCTCCTTTTTCTAGTTATAGAGCTATTCGATCCCATGGGAGTTTCAGCCCAACGGTACAATCCAAGTCTGGAACGTCAATTGATCCGCGAAGCAGCCGGCTATCAAGGTCGGGGTGATCTGGCCGAGGCGGAGCGAGTTCTCAGGGTTGTGTTGTCGGCCAATCCAACTTCGGACGTTGGGTTGCTAGCAATGGAAAGAGTGTTTGGCGAGCAGGGCTCTTTGGAAAAGATACTGCCACTTATCGATAATTATTTGAAAAGCGATCCAAAGGCGACTGTCGCCAGAGGTCTAGAGCTAGAGGTTTATCAGAGTCTTGATGAATTGGGAAGATTACAGGAATCAGCCGAAGAATGGCTTGCCATTGCTGGAAACAGTGCGGAGCCATATCGAAGAGTAAGCCAGGCCTTTTTGGAAGTTTATGGACGACAGGAAGCCTTGGAGGTCTTGCGCAGGGGTGAAGAAGCCATGGGTGGATCTGCTGAATTTTCCCTTGGGATAGGGGATCTTTTAATAGAACTAGAAGAATATGATTCAGCAGCGATAGCTTGGGCCAAAGGCATAGGAGATGATGGATCTCAGACTTCGGCGGTGATTAGGAGGGTGGTAGCTTTGGGTGTTGAAGGCCGGGGATCGGTTAGGGTACTATTGGATCAATTAAGAGAGGAGCCGACAACCACAGCAAGGGTGCGGGGAGCGACTAGGATTGCTTTAGAAGTAGGAATGGTAGAACGGGCACTAGAGTTGGCAATCCTCGCACTAGAGAACTTGGAAGGTCAGGGGCGAAGGGGTTTCTTGACTGTGCTAGCCAGGGAAGCAGAGGAAGTGCAGGGTGGGGAAAAGGTTGCATTGTGGGCTTATGAAGCCATCCGAGAACAGGCTTTAGACCTTGCTGAGATTAAGGCTCTTAACTACAGAATTGCTTCAACTGCTCTGGAGATGGGAGACACTTTAACGTCTTTGAATGCTCAATACGCGATAGCGGACGCTCTCCCCGAGGGAAATCCTGAAAGGAGAAGAGCCTTGGCATCAGGATTACGTATGACTGTAGCAAGAGGTACTGGAGATCATATAAAAGCACTGGATGACTTCAAAGATGAGTTTCCAGATGCTGTTGAAATTGACGAACTTAGTGTCTTAATAGCTGTAGCACTGGATTTGGCCGGCGATGAAATTCTGGCGAGAACCATGCTAGAAGGAATCGAAGGTCCAAGAAGTGATCTGGAGAGGGGTTATCTCCACCTACTCAACAACGAGATTGATCTGGGAACGAACAGTCTGATGGCTTCGGCGTCTGGACTTCCCCCCCATCAGGCAACAGATGTCCTTACTTTGCTTGATTATATCGGAAGGTTACAGGGACATCCACTCGAAAGTGTTGCAAGGGCTGCTGTTTTTGAACACAGAGGTCAGTTTGATGAGTCTTTATTAGTAATTGAAGCAGAGCTCAAAGGACCTCCTTCTCAGGAGAGACCCGTTCTTCTAGCTTTTTCTGCTCGAATAGCGGAAAAAGCAGGTATGGTAGATAGAGCGGCAAACTTTAGGAAAGATATTGTTACGGACTATCCAGGATCTCTGGAGTATCCTCGAGCTGCTTTGGAACTTGCTAGATTTATGGGTATATCAGACCAACATCGTCAGCAGGCGATAACATTGTTGGAGGACCTGATAGTTTCCCGACCTAATAGTGCAATAGCTCCATTGGCTCGAAGGGAACTGCGACGACTCGGGGGAGATTGACATGGTCAGAAAAATAATTGGATGTGTAAAGCTAGTATTGGTTCTCAGCGCGGGGTTTGCTGATGGCCAATCCCTATTAATACCTATGGATAGCGAACAGACGAATCACCTCAAAGCCTATGGATTAGCCTATTGGACACTTGAGCAATATTCTGGTGCGGAATGGCTGCTAAATTATCGCGGAGGGTCATTTCTTCTGGCTGACACTGAGGGAGTTCGAAGGCAAGCTGCTTTGAGGGGTGTGACCATCTTACCGGTAACAGGGGCCACGACAGCTCTCATTCGATCTGAGATTGCAAATTCCAATATGGAGACAGTTGTTCTGGAGAAGGCTCCCAGGATTGCTATTTATACACCGCCCAACAGTGCTCCTTGGGACGATGCGGTCACTATGGCCTTAGAGTATTCTGATATTCCATATGAGACCGTTTGGGACCCGGAAGTCATTGGTGGAAAACTCTCGGAGTTTGAATGGTTGCATTTGCACCACGAAGATTTCACAGGTCAATATTCGAAGTTTTATATTACCTATTCAGGAGCTTCATGGCTTCAAGAAGAGGTAGCCAGAAATAAGGAAGTAGCAGAGCAATTAGGGTTTTCCAATGTTCCAGATCTAAAAAAAGCAGTTGCTAGAGAGATACGAAACTACGTGGGAGACGGTGGATTTCTTTTAGCGATGTGTTCAGCGACTGAGACTCTCGAGTTGGCATTGGGCTCAGAGCATGTTGATATTGCCGCGACATTTTCTGACGGAAGTCCACTTGATCCTGATGCAACCGACAAAATGAATTGGGATTCAGCGATGGCTTTTTCGGATGCAATTGTACAAACAGGATCATCGGTTAATTCTTTTAGTGACATCGATGGTCACCAGGTGAATACACCTTGGAGGTTGCAGCTAGGAGCTTTCTCTCTCTTCGACTTTTCCGCTAAGTTTGATCCAGTACCCACGATGTTGACCCAAAACCACACTTCCGTGATTCCAGATTTTTATGGTCTAACAACATCATTCAGGTTGGATCGTCTCAAGTCTGGTACATTGGTCTTGGCACAAGAGGGTAGTATTGCAAAGTATATTCACGGGAATTTCGGAGAGGGAACTTGGACTTACTTTGGAGGGCATGACCCTGAGGATGCTGAACATCAAATAGGGGATCCACAAACCGATCTGGATCTTCACCGCGATTCGCCAGGATATCGTTTAATACTCAACAACGTACTTTTCCCAGCGGCAAAAAAGAAAAGACTAAAGACTTGAATTCAGCATTGTTCTTTTCCCTGGACCTGGCTTCCAGGGAGTTTATTGAGTTAAGTGTCGGGAAAGCGAAGGACCAGCGAGTAGGGTTTTTGCTGGAAATGGATATTAAGTCTGGGATCCTGAGTGAATCCAAAGAAGTGGCGAGGTCGAATTATGAGGCCATGGTAGAAGTGGCCAGAGAATGTTCAGGGAATGCTGTTCTCCTTCTCAGTCAGAAAAATGGACATATCGGTGTTTCCGTTTCCCATCATGAGATAGCCTTGGGAAGACGCATAGAGGAGCAAGGAATTGGATTCGGGATTGTATCCCGTGACGGGCAACGGGTAAAAATTCTCAACCTACCTCGGTATATAGCACAAAATAAAAGTTTGAACATCGACGAACTTGAGGGTTTGATTGCTCCTTCTGGGAGCTTACAAAAATTATTTGAAGGGTATGAAGATCGAAAAGCACAAAGAAAAATGTTACGCCTTGTTGCAGAAAAATACAACAAAGGGGGTTCGACTCTGGTGGAGGCTGGGACAGGGGTCGGAAAATCTTTGGCTTACCTGATTCCTGCGGCTTCTTGGGGAGCACTCAACGGTGAAGTGAGTGTCGTGTCAACTAGCACTATTAATTTACAGCAGCAAATAGTAACCAAAGAGATTCCGTTGGTGGAGCAGTTGATTGGATCAAAAATCAAATGGGCTTTGGTGAAAGGTCGTAACAATTACTTTTCCATTCGCAGATTGCAATTGGCCAGGTCGCAGCAGGATCAGCTTTTTGATAATGACCGTTCTGAGCAATTGGGAAGGATTGCTGGTTGGGCGGCAGAAACTAGGGATGGTTCTCTTTCAGATATGGATTTCGTGCCCCATCAAGATGTTTGGGATGAAATCAAAAGTGACTCCGACGTTTGTTTAGGTTCAGGGTGTCCATCCTTCCAAATCTGTCATTATCAAAATTCACGCAGGGATATATCAAAAGCAAACCTCCTGGTGGTTAATCATCATCTTCTTCTATCTGATTCTCGGGCGAAAAACTCAGAAGCCGCTAATACACAGAGACCTGTTCTTCCGCACTACAAACGCTTAGTCATAGACGAGGCGCACAACCTTGAAGATGTTGCTACGACCCAATTTGGAACAAAGATAGATACCGATAGTATTTCAAGAATTTTAGAGCGTTTTAGTTTCAAAGGATCAGGATTGCTCGTGGCTATAAGCAGTTCATTAGAAAAACAACCAGAGAATTTTGAGTTGGTTAAGATCAAAAACTCCTTAGATGAAAACTTCCAGTTCGTTCTGTCATCAGCTAAAGAAAGCTTAGAACTACTGTTGAACATTATAGAAGAAAAGATTCATCCTTTTGTTCCAGGATCATCCCAGACTATAGCGATTGAGTTTCCTGATGTCGCTATTAATTATTCGATAGTCAGAGCCTCAGAAAAATTGTGTTCCAGTCTTGAGGATCTCAGAAGAAAAACTAAGTCGGTCCGAATGACATTGGAAATCGGAACAACTAGTGAGCCCAATGAGAATATCCTCGATCTCATTAGTTCAGAAAACAGTCTCGAAGAAATAGTAAGTGGTCTACAGCTTGTGTTTTCTAGTGCTCATCAAGAGGGATCTCATGTGAGATGGATTGAATGGAGCTCGAATTTAAAGAGATCCAAGAGGAATCTCATTGTCCAATCGATGCCCATAGAGACAGGCACTATCATGAGGAATGTCTTGTTTAGTGAAATGGACACCTTAATACTCACTTCAGCCACACTTAGCACACAAGGCTCCTTTGATTTTGTTAAATCGAGATTTGGATTTGGAAGTGATGAGACTGATCCTGTTTCAAACAATCTCACTTTGACTGAAATGATGCTGGCGTCTGAATTCGATTTTGACACTCGTTCTTTATTGGCCATTCCTACTGATTTTCCTGATGTAAGAAATTCTGGAGTTTTGCACAGGGAACGCACTGCAGAGGTTATCGCAGAGACGGCCAGGCATGTGAATGGAGGCGTGTTGGTGCTATGTACATCATGGGAGTCACTAAACGAAATCACTCAGTTGTTAAGGGAGACTCCAATTTTCAAGTTACCCCTCTTGGTTCAGGGTGAGGATACCAGGACCAGGCTGCTAGAAAAACACATGAAGAATTCTAGGGGGGTATTAATGGGTGTTGGATCTTTTTGGGAGGGAATTGATTTACCAGGTGTTGCCCTCAGGGCAGTGATTATTCCTCGGCTACCTTTCAGTGTTCCATCTACTCCTATGAATGCAGCACGAATTGACCGTTATTCCTCCAGGGGTGGAGATCCATTTAAGGAATTCATGTTGCCCGTAGCAACATTGAAGTTAAAGCAAGGTTTTGGGAGACTTATTCGTTCCTCTAAAGACAGTGGAGTTGTAGTTATTCTGGACAAAAGAATAGTGAGCAAATCTTATGGATCTCAAATGAGAGATTCTCTACCTAATGCGGAAGTTGTGTCTGGTCCATGGGAGACAATACGAGTCAGGCTAAAAGAATTCTGTGGTTTGTTCGAACCAGGTGGATAATGGTATGTTGTAGTTGAAGAATTTTTGAAATAATAAAGGTAGTTCCATGTTAAGCAACCAAGATTTGCGAATATCAAAGAAAGGAAAATAAAATATGACTCGTGTTCTAGGAATACTGGTAGGACTTGGAATTCTGGCTTTGGCATCCATAACCCTTAGAGATTCCTTGGCGGGCTGGAGCAACGGCCATACCGATGTAGGTTTCTGGTGGGCAATCATTACCATGTTCCTGACCCTTGGTGGATTTTCCGCTATTGTGGGAACCTACATTCACACCGACGGCAATCAGCCCGTTCCTGTATTCGGAAGTATAAGGCAAAGCTTGAGTTTGTTCTATCAGGGGGTGCAGAAACCTTCGGCAACTGATGAACAGTGATTTAGCGTTAAAAAAGGGTGCCATTAAACCTTCCAAGATAATTTGTGTCGGTAGAAATTATCATGCCCATGCTACTGAATTGGGTAATCAGGTGCCCAAAGAACCGTTGATATTTCTCAAGCCGCCTTCGAGCGTGATTCGTAATGGTGAATCCATTGTTATTCCACATAACGTGGATGATGTTCATTATGAGGGTGAGATAGGTGTAATGATAGGTTCCACGGGACGCCACATTTCTACTGCAAATGCCTGGTCGGTCATCAGTGGGATTATGGCGGTTAACGATGTGACTGCGCGCAAAATCCAAAGAGATGAGAACCAATGGTTTAAGGGAAAAGGGTTTGACACTTTCTGTCCTGTGGGTGAAGTGATCTCTGTGACCGAAGAGGATTTCAAGGGCCTCACTTTACTCACAAGGGTGAATGGGGAGGAGCGACAGCGGGGTTCGGTCTCAGAGATGATTTTTTCTCTACCCTTCCTGATCGCCTACATCTCAAAAGTCGTGACACTTGAAAAAGGAGACATAGTAGTCACGGGAACTCCTGCCGGAGTGGGCTCTTTGTTCCCAGGTGATAGGGTAGAAGTGGAAATAGAAGGAAAGACCGTTCTCCTGAATCAAGTGATCAAGGAATCACTACACCATGATTAAAAAAAGTGCAAGATTTTTGAGATTGCCCGAATATCCACTGTCTGACTTGTCAAAGGCTAAAAGGAAGTTGATGGACAGAGGGGTGGATATTATCGACCTGGGAGCAGGAGATGCCAATCTGAGTCCTCCCCGGGAGGTGATTCAAGCCCTTACAGAAGCTTCAGAAAAGACTGAAATGTCACGTTATGGATTCCAGGCTGGTCTGTCTTCATTCCGAGAAGGCGTAGCTGGCTGGATGAAAAGACGGTTCGGAGTAGACCTGGATCCTCACCGTGAGATACTACCTCTCTTGGGATCTAAGGAAGGCATAGCCAAACTACCCTTAGCATTCATGGACCCTGGCGAAATTGCCGTAATCCCTGACCCAGGATACCAATCGTATCTGGGTGGTGTGACTCTCGCGGGTGGAAATCCCCTATTAGTGCCGTTGGTCGAAAAAAATGAATTTTTGATTCCACTCGATGGATTTAAGCGGGAAACTCTGGTGAACATGCGCCTACTTTACATGAATTATCCTAATAATCCCACTACTGCTCTGGCTCCATTAGACTACCTGGCAGATTCTGTAGAGTTTTGCCGCAAGACGGGAGCAGTTTTGGTGCATGATAATGCTTACAGTGAAATAGCTTTTGACGGATATCGACCCGCCAGCGTCCTAGAAATTGAGGGTGCTAAGAATGTTGCGCTAGAATTCCATTCTTTTTCTAAGACCTATAACATGACGGGTTGGCGGCTCGGCTGGGTAGCAGGAGGAGCAGATTTGATTTCGGCTCTGACGAAAGTCAAGACATTCATGGATACAGGTTCTTTCATGGCCGTCCAATGCGCTGGGTTAGCTGCACTAGGAGTCTATGATGAATGGGTGCCAAAAAACGTAGCTATTTTCCAGGATCGAAGAGATGCAGCGGTTACAAGTTTTAATGAAGCAGGTTTCAATGTTACTGCACCGAGAGCTACTATGTACTTATGGATACAGATTCCAAAACAGGAAAGTTCAGTGAGTTTTGCAAAAAGAGCTCTTGAAGAGGAAGGTGTAGTGGTGTTACCAGGTGCGGGATTGGGTTCAGGTGGAGAGGGTTTTTTCCGAGTTGCCTTAACGGTGGGGAATGATTTAATGAGAACAGCTGCAAAGCGACTTGGGCGATTGATAGAGACCTAGAGTTTTCTTCCTGAGAAGAAGAAGAGAATTTCAAATTGGAACGAGGAGCATGAGAATTGTTTTGGAGGGCCAAAGGAGAAAAAACGCAGTATGAAATCTCGAGCCAAACTCAACCATCAGGCGATGGTTTTTGGTCTTGCGGTATCTGCTGTCCTGCATGGACTTCTTATCCTCATATACTCTCTTAGTGTAGAGGATTGGTACCTGGGAGATACGATTACAGTGCAAGAGACGACCTCTGGGTCACTCGATGGAATAAGAGTGGTCACAATTACTGAAACTGACATCCCTCAAAGCGAATCAGATATTCCAGAAGAAATAATCGAAGACGTGGTGATAGAAGCAGACGAAATTCGGGCACAACTCACCCAAGAAGCCGGTCAGGACAATCAGGAAGATGACTTCCGTCAGAGAGCTGCTGAAATTCTAAGAGTGAGAAGTTCCGATGAGCGGTTATGGAGGAAAGCTCAGCCCGAAGTGTTCGAACTGGAGCCTGCTGAAATTATGGAGCTTATGTTAGCTGGTCGACTGGAAATATGGGTGGATTCAGTCTATCGAGCCATGGAAGCTGAAAATGCTTTGACAGACTGGACAAAAACTGATTCGCAAGGGAAAAGGTGGGGTCTAAGCCCTGGGAAACTGCACATGGGCGATATCACCATTCCTCTGCCAATTTATTTCGGTCAGAATAGTTGGCAAAGGGAGCGTAGCACTAGAAGAGCCTGGGAAGATCGGGATATTATGAATGCTAGTGGTAACGCAGCGGTTCGTGAGAGCTGGCGAGAAAGAGCAGAAGCTATAAGAAGAAGAAGGGACCGTGAGAGGGAAGCGGTGGTGGCAGCACCACCGGACACTATTCTCAGGCGATAAATAACTGAAAATCTGTACTCGATCAAGTATCTAATTGATGACTAGAATAGTGTTACATTGCTAGTGGTAATGGAAATAATTGAAAACGTCACAAGGTAAAAATATGATAGGCTGTAGCCATCGTGGCTGAGACACTTCCGCCGCGTTTTGACCCCAATAGTATAGAGGCTAGTTGGATCAGCTCCTGGAACGAGAATAGATATTTCGGGGCTGATCCGGGAGCCGTTCTTGATGCCGGGGAAGAGCCGTATGTAATAGTAATTCCTCCTCCAAATGTTACTGCTGTTCTCCATATAGGACACGGTCTCAATGATACCATACAGGATGTGCTGATTAGATGGAGACGCATGCAAGGGAAGGTAGCCCTGTGGGTTCCGGGGACCGATCATGCTGGAATAGCAACCCAAAATATGGTAGAGAAGAATCTGGCGAAAAAAGGGATAACAAAGGATGACTTGGGTCGCCAAGGCTTTGAATCAGAGGTCTGGGACTATGTAAATAAAACTGGTGGCCAAATATTAGACCAGATTAGAACTATAGGGTCCAGTTGTGACTTCGAGCGGACTCGTTTCACTCTGGATGATGGTTTGAGCGAGGCCGTTAGAGAAGTCTTTGTGCGGCTTTATGAAAAAGACCTGATTTACAGGAGTGAATACATAATTAATTGGTGCCCGAGGTGTTTGACTGCCTTGTCTAATGAAGAGGCCGAAGGCATAGAAATATCAGGTAAACTGTACGAATTGAGATACCCTTTGCCTGAAGATACATGGAACACTGCAAAAGAACTCCAACAAGAGGGAGTAGAGACAATTGGTCAGCTTCCCGACGGTCGTTGGTATTTGACATTATCAACCACTCGTCCCGAGACTATGTTGGGTGACACGGCTGTTGCTGTAAATCCTAAAGATCAGAGATACTTGAAATTAATTGGAGTGGAAATCACCCTTCCCCTTACCGATAGAACTGTAACCATTGTAGGCGATGATTTCGTAGATCCAGAATTCGGTTCAGGTGCAGTCAAAGTTACCCCAGCCCATGATCCCAATGATTTTGAGATAGCTCAACGGTCCGGATTAGAAATGATGGATATTTTCACCCCTGAAGCCTACTTGAATGACAATGTACCTAAGGATTACAGAGGTTTGAACAGATCACAAGCTAGAAAAAGGGTTTTATCCAGCTTGAAAGCACTGGGGCTAGTCGGTGAAGTGAAAGATCATCCCCACGCGGTTCCACATTGTTACAGGTGTAACGAAGTTGTTGAGCCCAGGCTAAGCTTACAATGGTTTGTGCGAATGAAGCCTCTAGCGAAACCTGCTCTGCAGGCTTCTATGGACGGTACGATAACTTTTACACCAAGTCACTGGCAAAAAGTCTATGAGCGCTGGATGGAGGACATCAGGGACTGGTGCATCTCCAGACAGTTATGGTGGGGGCACCAGCTTCCAGTTTGGTATTGTGATGAATGTGATGAAACAATTGTAGCTAGAGAAGATCCGACCAACTGTAGTTCTTGTGGCAGCTCAAAATTGACTAGAGACCCAGATGTTCTTGATACTTGGTTTTCTTCTTGGCTCTGGCCTTTCTCAGTTTTTGGTTGGCCGAAACAGACAAGAGATCTTAAGGCGTTCTATCCTACTAATGATATGGTCACAGCTCCAGAAATCCTGTTTTTTTGGGTTGCTCGGATGATCATGTCTGGATACGAATTCATGGGTGAAGCGCCTTTCACTAGGGTTTATTTACACGGGACAGTCAGAGACAAAAAGGGCCGAAAGATGTCCAAATCTTTAGGCAACGGTGTTGATCCGATGGAAGTGGTGGAACTGTTTGGCTCGGATGCTTTGCGATTTACTCTCATCTCCAGCGGGGGAGTTGGAGGTGACATCAGGCTTGATCATCAAAATCTTGAATCTTCTTTCTCAATTGGTCGCAATTTTGCTAATAAACTCTGGAATGCGGGACGATTTGCACTGATGCGGCTTGGAGATGATGAGGTGGCGAAAGTTGTAGAGGTAAATAGTACACTGGAAATTGAAGATGAATGGATACTCTCCAGATTGCAGGAAACCATCGGAGAAGCAACCAGAGGACTAGAGGATTTTAGATTCCACGAAGTGTCCGAAAAATTATACCATTTTGTCTGGGGAGATTTTGCGGACTGGTATCTGGAGATGGTCAAGATTCGCCTGGCTGAAGTAGATTGCCAGTCCCACGATGCAGCTCGATCAACACTACTTACAGTTCTTGATGGAATTTTTAAATTGCTCCATCCAATGATGCCATTTGTGACTTCTGAGCTGTGGGGACAGTTGCCAAAGCTTAAGGAAGCAGAGCAATTTGAATCATTAGCTGTCGCAAAGTGGCCGGAAATGAATGAAGATTTAACAAATGCTCAGGCAGAGCTAGATTTTAGTCAGATACAAGAGTTGATCACGCAAATCAGGAGTTTAAGAAAAGAATACGGGGTAGCAGAAAAAAGAAAGGTTGCTTTGCAGGTTATTGGAGTGAATGAAGCCTTGTCAGAATTTCTTGTAAATCGAGCAGATATACTGGATAAAATGGCTGGTGTAGACAAAGTTGCGATCGACGGTACTGCAGAAGGATCTGGAGCTAATACGGTTCTCAAGGATGGCACGGAAGTATTTATACCCCTAGCAGGTGTAATCGACCTGGACAAAGAGTGTACGAAGCTGAGTGCCGAAATCAAGCGTTTGGAAGGTCTAGTGGAGGGCGCGCGCAGGAAACTTGCCAATGAAAAGTTCCTGACATCGGCCCCGCCTGATATTGTAGAAAAAGAAAAATTGAAGGAAGAAAGTTTCCTCCAACAACTATCTACCCTGAGTAGCAAATTAAGTAGTTTGAGCGAAATCTGACTCCACTGTAGGGATGAATAAATGTTTTGGTTGATCAGCCCGTGAAAAGAGGTATTACCTGCTTGGTATTAGCGGTGGCAGCTTTTACCAGTTGTGCCCGCCCGGGCGCTCCTATTGGAGGGCCTATAGACAATGTCGGTCCACAGGTCGTGGGCAATACGCCAAATGCTTTTGCTGTACTCGGGGATTTCCAGGGCCCGGTCGAAGTGTTTTTCGATGAACGTATCAGTGAAACAGCAAGTTCAGGGTCATTACAGGATGCTGTCAGGATATCACCCATGTTGGGAGAAATTGCCGTAAAACACCGTAGCCAGAGTCTTGAAATCGAAATACTAGGAGGATTTACACAAGGCGTTGTGTATAGGGTAACTATTCTTCCAATTGTGCGAGATCTTTTTCAGAATCCCATGCCTTACCCTTTTGAATTCTTGTTCTCTACAGGTCCAGAGATGATAGCAAACGTTGCCGCTGGAACAGTCACCGATGGCATTACTTTGAAGCCTTCTTTTGGAGCAACAGTAATTGCTTCGACCGACACTTTGGGATCGAATTTGGAATCTGGAGACGGGTTGAAGCACATCGCCGTTGCTGATAGTAGCGGAGTCTACGCCTTCCGATATTTACCGACAGGGACTTATTCTATCACTGCTTTCATGGATGAAAATAGAAGTAATAGGCCAGAATCGACTGAACCTATTGCTAGTACTCGCCTTTTAGTACAGGCCAATGATACAGTATTCACGGATATGAAGGTATTACGCCCAGACAGTACCCCTCCTGTCCTAAATGCAGTGGGAGTAGTGGATTCGTTGACATTGTTGGTGGAATTTGATGACTATCTTGATCCAGAACAATTTCCAGCTGAGGATGTCGTGGCAACTTTGTCCAAAGGTGCGTCCGGGGCAATTGAAATCAAGGAAATCCTAGACGAGCACGAATTTGATGTCAGAAGGGAATTAGCTAGAGATGCTGTTGGAGACAGTCTGCCAACGATAGCACTTGACTCGATTGCTTCGACAATGGAACTAGTAGGCAGAAGTGCCAGTGTACCTAGCAGAAACGTCTATCTTCTTTTAGCTGAACCGATTAAACCGGAGATAGCTTATGAAGTTACTATCTCCGGACTCGTAAACGTTAATGGTGTTGGCCCAAGCGGTGGGACCGGTAGTGTGATACGTGATGTACCTGAGAGGCTCCTGGATAACGTAAGTCTCGATAGGCAAGATCATTATGAAAGATAAGTTACGTCTTATTCCGTCCGTTGAATCTATGCTACAATCTCCGCATTTCGAAGCGATTATCCATGAGTACGGTCGTGGGCTAGTATTATATGCTCTTCAGGAAGAGATAAAACAAATAAGGAGTTTAATACTGCGCTCTGAATTCAACGAGAATGTGGGCAAGGCAGAAAACTTTGTCGTTCCAGTCAAGGAGAGGATCAGCGCTTCCTTAAAACCATCTTTACAGAAAGTTTTGAATGGAACGGGCGTGATTCTCCATACGAATCTCGGGAGAGCTATTCTCGCTGACGAAGCTCTGGAAGGAATGAGGCTGATTTCTGCTGGTTACTCTAATCTTGAATACGATGTTAGTAATGGAATCCGAGGATCAAGGTATGATCATTGCACTAGACTTTTAAGTGAATTGACTGGAGGCGTATCAGCTCTGGTCGTTAACAACGGTGCAGCTGCGTTGGTACTGGCGCTACGGTGCATGGCAGACAAAAAGAATGTTCTTGTTTCAAGAGGGGAACTGGTAGAGATAGGAGGAGGTTTCAGAATTCCGGAAATATTGGAATGTTCAGGAGCCAGCTTGTTGGAGGTCGGGAGCACTAACAGGACTAGGATACAGGATTACAAGAAAGCGGCAGAAGCTACAAACGCCGGTGTCATCCTCAAGGTTCACCGCTCTAATTTTAACATGACTGGTTTCACAGAAGAAACCTCTTTAGAAGAGTTGGTTGAACTTGGTACTGAAATGAACTTACCTGTAATATATGACCTAGGATCTGGATTGCTCCAAGATCCTAAAAAACTTGGTCTTCCTACTGATGAGCCTACACCGAGAGAAAGCTTAGAAGCAGGTGCTGACATCGTCATATTCTCTGGAGACAAACTCCTGGGAGGACCACAATCTGGAATTTTGATTGGTAAAGGTATTGAGTGGATCGACAAAATGCGTCGGAATCCATTGTGTAGAGCACTAAGGGTCGACAAAACGACTCTAGCTTCACTGGAGGCAACCCTCGCATTGCATAGGGACCCCGAATTAGCTTTGACGAAGATCCCTATTCTAAAGATGTTGAATGCTTCGATCGATGAACTTACTGAGAGAGCATCCAAGATAATCGAAGCATTGGCCGAAGCCACTGTGCGCCTGGAGAAAAAAGAATGTCGCTCAATTATGGGTGGTGGTACTTTCCCAGAATTTGAAATTCCGAGTATCGGATTGGGCGCGAGACTTCCGGGCTGTTCCGCTGATAAATTTTCCCAAAGACTTAGACAGCTTGAAATTCCTCTCATAAGTCGTGTGGAGAATGGTATGTTAATAATCGACCTTCGCACTATTTTACATAACCAAGACCATTTGTTGATAGATTGTTTGTCTGGTCCTTTTCCCTAAGAAATCGACCTAAAGATGGTAGATTAAGCAAACAAGCCTTGGCTCTGGAGAATCTCTGGTAAAACACATAGTCTTTGCCGTTGACCAGTTTCACACTGGTCTGTATTTTTCACTTGTTGTTAAAGTAACCACTAAGTGAGCTGAGATAAAATGGAAAGTATTGGGACACTGTTGGTTTTGACCCCAGGAGCTGTGGGGAAAATCGAAGAGTTCATTGGGGACCACGGAGGTGCGGATACAACTGGTTTGAGGGTAGCAGTATTGCCAGGAGGCTGTTCGGGTTTCCAGTATGGTCTAAATATCGAAGACGCGCCTGAATCAGATGACGAAGTATTGGAAATATCAGGTGTAAAGATTTTCGTAGATCCCTTTAGTGCTCAATATCTAGATGGGATTGAAATCGATTATGTCACTAGTATGATGGGATCGGGATTCACATTTTCCAATCCAAATGCCACAGGAGGTTGTGGCTGTGGAAGTTCCTTCACAGCCTAGATCTTCATTGACATCGGAATTACCGACTTGCTGTAATACGAACCGAACCAGTTATGACTGCTGTTCTTCCAATGGGCTCTTCCAGGTAGAGTTTTAGGCTTTATGCTTATCGAAACATTCACAGGTGGACCATTTTTACAAAACGGATACATTGCCACTTGTCAAATGAGTGGGGAATGTGTGATTGTGGATCCTGGTGCTGCGACACAGCAAATGTTGAAGCACCTGAATGAGGAAGATAGGGTGGTGAGTGCCGTTATATTGACCCATGGGCATTTCGATCATATTGAAGGTTTAGGACAAGTAAGAGAACACACTCAAGCGCCTGTGTGGCTTCATCCCTTAGACCAGGAGCTTTTTGACAATTTTCCTGTGCAGGCAGCACAATTCGGTGTTCAAGGGGAAGCTCTAAGTTCCCCTGATGAGGAGTTCCTTGGAAAAGGGGAAGAGATCAGCTTCGGGCAGTCATTACTAAAGGTTTATCATACCCCCGGGCATTCGCCTGGCCACGTAATTTTAGTCAATAGAGAGGCAAAAGTGGCTTTGGTTGGGGATTTGGTGTTTCGTGGGTCAGTCGGAAGAACAGATCTTCCAGGTGGTGATTCAAAAGTGCTATTCTCTAGCATTAAGGAACACATCTTAACTTTGCCTGATGACTTCAAGATGTTCAGTGGTCATGGTCCAGCTACTACGGTTGGTCATGAACGCGAGAACAATCCATTCTTCACGGGAAGCTATATGGGTAACAGTCCTCGATGAACCAAGTGCCAATTGCTGTTTTCGCCTCTGGTGGAGGATCGAATTTTCAAGCGTTGATTGATTATGAAGGCAATTCATCCTATCACATAGTGCTACTACTAACGGACAGAAAACAGGCAGGAGCAATAGAAAGAGCAGAAAAAGCGGGCAAGCATTCAGAAGTTGTAGATCAGAAAGGTAAATCAGATCAGGAAGTAACTAACCAAATGAAGGACTTGTTGGAAAGTTACGAGGTAGAATTCATTGCCTTGGCAGGATATTTAAGAAAAATCCCGCCTGCAGTGGTGTCCCTCTATACAGGCCGCATGGTAAATATCCATCCAGCCTTGTTACCAAGATTTGGAGGTGAGGGGATGTATGGCAGATCTGTTCATAAAGCAGTGATTGAAGCGGGTGAAACCATTAGTGGCCCCACGGTTCACTATGTGGATGAAGATTATGATACTGGAGAAATCATAGCACAAGCTTTGGTCCCAATCTTGGAAGGAGATGATCCAGATAGCTTGAGTGACAAGGTGTTGCAGGCAGAGCATAAGTTGTACCCACGCACAGTACATCAATTGTGTAGCTCTTTGCGATGAAGTATTAACCACTGGAGATGGAATGTCGGTGACCAAAGGAAAAGATTCCATTAGACGGAGATGGCTATATTCTAGCAGAAAGGTGATCTACTAATATGAACAAGAAGAAAGCTCTTATAAGTGTTTCCGACAAGACGGGAGTAGTTGAACTGGCCGCAGCATTGATAGAGTTGGGTTGGGAGGTGTTATCCACTGGAGGTAGCAGTAGGGTCCTTCGGTCAGCTGGGATCCCAGTCACTGATGTTAAAGAGGTTACCAAACACGATGAAATAATGGAAGGCAGGGTAAAGACTTTACATCCCGCCATCCACGCAGGGATTCTAGCTCGAAGAGACAATGAGCTGGATCTCGCAACGCTGGAGAGTCATGGCTATGGTACTATAGATTTGGTGGCAGTTAATCTATACCCGTTTGAAGAGACTGTTAGTGATCCTTCAGTGAGCATGTCTCAGGCGATGGCCCAGGTTGATGTAGGTGGTCCGACTATGCTTCGGGCTGCTGCTAAAAACCATAAGGATGTGTGGGTAGTAGTGGACCCTAGGGATTATGTGAAATTACTCAAAGTGATTCAATCAGGACAAGAAGAAACTATTGAGATACGCCAAGATCTGGCCAGAAAAGTGTTTGATCATTTAAGTAACTACGATAGAGCTATATCAGGATATCTCTATGAGGATGCAGTAGAAAAGGGTGTTTATCCTTTGAAGATGAACCTGGTAGGTGACCTAGCTGAAACTCTCAGGTATGGCGAAAATCCAACTCAAAAAGCTGCTTTTTATTCGATAGGTGACGGGAGTCATGGACTTGCCGCTCTCAAGCAAGTTCAGGGGAAAGCCATCTCCTATAACAATCTTTTAGATTTGGATGGTGCTCTTTTGTGCTTGTCACCTTTTGCACATTGTTCTGATCCTGTGGTATGCATAGTGAAACACACAACTCCTTGCGGCATGTCAAAAGGAGCAAGCCTCCTAGAGGCATATAATGGAGCACATGGATGTGATCCTCAGAGTGCCTTTGGGTCAGTAATAAGTACCAATCAAGCGGTAGATGCCGATGTAGCAGAGAAAATGATCAGACATTTTATTGAATGTGTAGTTGCTCCTTATTATACACAGGAAGCCCTGGAAATTCTCAGCGAGAAAAAGAATCTCCGCTTGATGATGTGGGATACAATTGCTGATGATATTCGACAGTTACCAGGAGACGAACATAATACTAGTGATAGCACAAATTTTCTGGCCGACTATGGACGAATACCTGACCCTACAACTTTTAGAAGCGTCTACGGAGGGTTTTTGGCCCAAGATCCCGCACCGACCCCCTTTTATGGAATGATGAATGATGAATGGAAGGTGGTGACGAAAGTTTCTCCCACAAAGCAGGACTTGGATGATCTGTGTTTTGCATGGTCATGCGTCTTTGGAGTCAAATCTAACGCTATCGTTCTTGTTAGATCTGGGAAAACAATAGGGATTGGAGCAGGACAAATGAGCAGGGTTGACTCTTCCAGGCTGGCAGTTTTGAAAGCTCAGGATAACGGAGCGACACTAGAGGGCTGCGTTCTCGCTTCGGACGCATTTTTTCCATTCCGAGATGGTGTTGATGCGGCAGCAGAGGCGGGAGTGAGTGCGATTATTCAACCGGGTGGTTCGGTTAGAGATGAAGAAGTTGTTCGTGCTGCTGATGAACATGGCATATCAATGCTGTTCACGGGAAACCGTTCATTTAGACATTAGGAAAGAGACATAAAAAGAAACAAAGCTCGATATTTATGGAGGGGTGGCAGAGCGGCTCAATGCACCAGTCTTGAAAACTGGCGTCCGAAAGGACTCGTGGGTTCGAATCCCACCCCCTCCGTTTTGTTCTATTCGATTAAAACCTACTTCTGCGTCGCTCTCTTTGGCGGTCAGCTATCTGGACTAACCTCCTCAATTCTGTGATGGGTTCTTCGGAGTCATCGACTTGAAGTCTCAATACGACGTCATTATTCAACCATACTCCTCCGTCCTTTTTGACTATCAACATTGCAGCAGACTGCATGCCTCTGGTATCTCCGCCAGCAGCTTGTCCAGCTTCTAGGGCAGCTAAAAGTCGGAAGGACAGGTGCCCATTAGTGCTCTGGAAAGCTTCAACCATATCCTCAACGACTGCTGGTCCAGCCAAGATATTTCCTTGAGCTGAGACATTAGTTCCAATTAGATGCCCAGCCCAGTCACTAGCCTCAACCCCTGTGTGAGTGGCCACTTTTCCAAGAGCGTTCATGATTGAAAACTGACGGCCTTTGATAGTCCAATCATCTGGCCGAGGATTCGGATCATTTGAAAGGACAATGTTTATGATGGAGTCAGGGGCAATACCTCTTCGCAAGTATTGCAGAGCTTGGCTTCCGTAGCTGACATCAACGACAGCCTGAGTGGCGACAACACCAACGTCAGCTTCCGCCCAGAGAACCCCATTCCCAACGGAAAACACTCTAGACTGAACCGCTCCACCAATTTCTCCTGTCTCGGCGTCATAGCCCAAGATTGAGAAAGTAGCTACAGGTGGCCATGGATTTTCTAAATTGTACTCCTGTGCCTCAACAAAACCAATCCTTGATGTAGACGGAATTACTCCGACCATTAGCAAGTAAAGTATTGTTAGTTTTATAAATGGGGTAAATGTAGTCATTTCCAGGCTCCTCTTACTTGTTAGATAGCAATAGGAAAATCTATCTACCGAAAGGGGACGTAACAACTAACATTCCTATGTAATGGCATGTGGATCCACTTTGGATTCTGTTACATTTGTTCGTTGTGAATATTTAATGTTATAACTCCCGAGGGATTCTGTGAGGACTAAAGTTGCCATTCTCTGCTTCACTTTGCTGGCAGTCAATGCTCTGGATTTTTTTACAAAACGATGGGCCCTTGTAAATTTGAGCATGGGGCCTATGCCTGATTTTATGGGAGGGCACTTACCTCTCACCCTCGCTTTCAACAAGGGGGCTGCATTTGGGATATCGGTCGGTGATGATTCCCGATGGCTTTTTGTGCCCCTCAGCATTATCGCACTAGGCTTGCTTCTTCATATCCTCTACCGATCCGAGGCAGAGGATCACCTTCGAACAATGGCTTGTTCGTTCGTAATCGCAGGAGCTCTAGGGAATCTCTACGACCGAGTCAGGTGGACTAGGGGAGTAGTAGACTTTTTAGGTCCCGTAGATCTTGGTTTTATGTTGTGGCCAATCTTTAATGTGGCAGATATGGCTATTTCGTTTGGTGCTGTGCTACTAGCTGTATCATTCTGGAAGGAAGAGAATGAAATGGAGAAAGACGGGTCGGGGCATTAAGGTTAGGCGTAAGGGGCAGGATTTTCGCACGTTATTGCGTCCTGCCCCTCACAACCTAGCTTATTTCGCAACTACAGTATCAAATGTTCCTTTAGGTCTTTGTCTGATACATGTAACCTGAATCTGTCCACTTCAGAATGTTTGGTTTCGATGAGTTTCCCGTGAACGTCCTCCCCAAGAGCTTCTTTTAAGAATTCACTGGATTCTGCGACTTCAACCGCTTCAAATAGATCATGCGGTAGCGCTTCGATGTTCAGCTTTTTGCGGTCAGAATTGCTGAGTTTGTAGAGATCCATGGTCATTTCATCTGGAATTGCTGTTTTGTTTGTTAGTCCGTCCAATCCCGCTGATAACATGACGCTGAAAGCCAAGTATGGATTACATGTTGGGTCTGGGAACCGCAGTTCCATGCGAGTGGCCACCTCTTTCCCCGGTTTGTAAAGCGGGATCCTCACAGATGCCGAACGGTTTCTTTCTGCCCAAGCTATGTAAACTGGAGCTTCATATCCCGGCACTAGTCTTTTGTATGAATTGTAGGTCTGGTTTGTGACCAGTGTAATTTCACGAGCATGATCTAAAACGCCAGCGATGAAGTGCTTAGCCGTACCGCTTAAGTGTTGCGGGTCATTCTTGTCGTAGAATGCATTCGTAGTTTCGTCACTAAAAATTGACAGATGTACGTGCATTCCGCTGCCATTTTCGCCTGGAAGAGGTTTGGGCATAAATGTCGCAAAAACCCCACAGCGTCTTGCTACTTCTTTGACGATATATTTGTAGGTCTGAAGGTTGTCGGCCATTCTGAGGGCTTCCTGGTATCGAATGTCAATTTCATGCTGAGAAGGTCCCACTTCTGAGTGGTGGTATTCGACAGGAACTCCCATTGTTTCGAGAGCAAACACAGTGGCTTCTCTTATGTCGTCTCCAACATCTGTTGGATTGATATCGAAGTAGCCCGCTTGGTCTAAGAGTGTTGGTCCGTTGCTATCCTTGAAGTAAAAAAATTCAGCTTCTGGACCGATATTCATGTGTGAGAAGCCCTGTTCGGTAAGGCGCTCCAAATTCTGAGATAGAATAACCCTTGGACAAGATTGATAGGGCAAGCCATCTGGTGTACATATTTGGGCGAACATTCTCATGGAGTTTGATCCGCCTGGACGGAATGGAAGCACCTGTGCTGTAGAGGCAATAGGGAAAGCTACCATATCACTTTCGTGTATTCGGCGGTAACCCTGTATAGATGAACCATCAAATCCCATACCTTCACTGAAAGCGCCCGGAAGTTCTTTGGGAGTTATGGAGAAAGACTTTAGAAATCCAAGCATGTCTGTAAACCAGATTCTGATAGATGACACGTTGTATTCCTTAACATAACTGAGGACTTCTTCGGGGGTATTCAATGAGAGTCCGTTTTGGCAATCCATTTCGGCAACGTGGTCTTCCATATCTGCGCGAAATGCTTCTACTTCGTATAACCAAGAATCCTGGTTCATTGGTGCAACTCCTCTAAGAAATGATGTTGTGGAAAAGGTATAGCAAATGAATTCACCATTGGGGAAAGTTTTTTGGTGCGAGCCAAATTTTGGGGGTCAGTCGGCCAACAGTCTAGAGAGCTAATCCCAACCGACTGTCTCAAAATACTCAATCGGGCCGCCTTGCGCGGCAAGAGTAACCTTGGCACATGCGATGATATCTACGTGAAGAACGGGTGTCAAGTTTCTAGATTTATGGAGTTGCTGTGACTGGCTTAGTTGCAGGACCGCTATTGAGATGCCAATTTCGTTGTTAGTAAGGTTTATAACAATAGAAAATCAAAGGTAATGGAAGACGTGCTTACAAATATTTTTGCAGACAATTCGCCTACTGATTGGATCGTGGCGGTTAGCATCTTTGTGACCACAGTGGTAGTGGTAAAAGTGACAGTTGCTTTAGTGGCCAGCAAAATTGCTTTGGTGGCTTCGAGTACGCAAACTGAGATAGACGATGTAATTGGCCGTTGCTTGCAAAATGTGAAACTCATTTCAGTGCTTGGATTAGGGTTGTACCTAGCATCATTGAGCTTGATCCTCCCGTCAGGTTTAAATGTATTCCTGCAATCTACTTTGGTTCTCATTCTCCTCTTTCAGGGGGGGCTTTGGTCCAATGCCTTATTGGATCATCTTCTGATGGTATGGGCGGAGGAGAAATTTCGAGATGATCCTACGATAACAACAGCACTGGGTTCTATTGGGTTTCTGACAAGATGTGGAGTTTGGTCCGTGTTTTTGATGTTGGCGCTAGGAAATGTTGGGGTCGATGTGGGTCCACTGGTGGCGTCATTAGGTATAGGAGGCATAGCCTTTGCCTTAGCCTTACAAAACGTTCTTGGTGATCTTTTTGGTTCATTTACGATTGTGTTCGACAAACCATTCGTAGTGGGTGACTATATTGAGATTGGAGGTTTCGAAGGAACAGTGAGAAATGTAGGTCTTAAAAGTACCCGGATTGAAGCCATCAGTGGTGAGCAACTAGTCCTGGCAAATTCGGATCTCCTGTCTGGTAGAATCAGAAATTTCAATAGACGTGATCGGCGTCGGGTCAATTTCATAGTAACTGTAACATACGATACTCCCTTGGAAAAAATACAACGAATACCAGAAATCATACAGGGAGTCATAGATGCAGAGAATAAAGCTGTCTATGACAGGTCTTTTTTGAAAAAATTAGGTGATTATGGAATTGATTTCGAGGTCGTTTATTACATTAAAGCACCAGATTTAGGAAGTTTTGGAGTCGTAAATCATAATATCAACATGGGAATCTTTAAGAGATTTGCCACTGAAGAAATAGGATTTGCACACAGAGCACCAACTGTTACTTCCTAACTTATTCCAGAGACTCTATTTTTGTGGGTAAGTTCTATTGGAGCGTAGTCCGGGAAAAATCGATAAATTCTATCCGCCGGCCATTTATGGTAGCGATCCTCATTTGATAATTGTCGGTTCTAACAGTATCCCCGATTCTTCCAATGCGGTGTAGAGACCCGAACATGTATCCTCCCAAGGTATCGTGGGCATCTTCAGGTAATTCTAATGAGAGTTCTTCATTAACGTCCCTAATGGGTACTCCTCCCCATATGCGCACGATCCCATCATTTAGATATTGGAATGGAAGAGGTTTGTCTTCTTCATGTTCGTCCTGTATCTCTCCGATGATTTCTTCAATCAGGTCTTCCAGTGTAACCAGCCCCGCAGTCCCTCCGAACTCGTCTACTACAATGGCCATTTGACTCTTCGTATGCCTCATTTCAGGCAAAAGATCTTCAACCAGTTTGGTTGTAGGAACAAATTGGATTGGTCGCATGATTTCAGATAGAGTCGGTATATTGCTTCTCTGTGCTTGCCATAGGTCGCGGCCTATGATCAGACCTTCTATTTCATCAACATTGCCTGTGTAAACGGGAATCCTTAGGTGGCCGTTCTCAAGCATGACGCTTATGGCATCTTCCAGGTCAGTTCCCAGGTCGACTGCTATGATATCGGTACGAGGTGTCATGACATCTGCAGCCGATATTTTGTCTAAGCGAATAACATTGGTCACTACCTTTAATTCATCTTCATCGAGAGCTCCCTCGCTATATCCTATTTGAGCTAGAATTTTTAGATCTGTCCGGCTAACGGTTTCCTCATTGGGTGTCCGAAGAACCCTGCTGAAGGAATTAATAGGAACTAGGACTGGCTTCATCAGTATCACCATCCAATGGATAAGGTGTGCCGAAGGGATAGCCAGTTTTTTCCAATATACCGCTCCTATAGTCTTAGGAACTATTTCAGAAATAACTAGAATGGCCAGTGTCAAAACGCCAGTAAAAACACCGATCCAAACTTCTCCAAAAACTTTTGTTGCTGCGGAACCTCCCATGGCAGCACCGGCTGTATGCGCTATTGTGTTCAGAGTGAGAATTGCCGCGATGGGTTCATCGATGGCCGTTTTCATCTGCCCCAGATAAATGCCAGCTTTGGATTCGGTTTCTTTCAGAAATTCTACGTAAGAAGCAGTGACCGATAGCAACACGGCTTCAAGTATCGAGCACATAGCTGACACACTTAGCGAAATTCCGACAATCCAAAGTACAGTGATCATAAAATGATTATGGACATAGATGGCACAGATGCAAGGGGGTAAAGGGCTCCAGGGATTTGTCCAGGCCGAAGACGTGGATGGTTAGACTTGGATAAATGTTTTAGAATGTGGGACAAGCTACAAGCAGACGATGATGTCCCTACCAGAAGTAGAGGAGTGATATAGCTGTGAAGGTCTGGGTGATACTTTTGATGATTCTGGTATTTCCAGTCGACGGACTGACTGGTCAAATAAGAGGTTCTGTTGAGACTGGCAGTGGTGTTGCTGTATCAGGCGTTACAGTAGAAGCTTGGACGCAGTCCCAAAGGATAGCTGCTGTTCTCTCGGACAGTGCGGGAGTTTTTGTTTTTTCAGCAGATATGGAATCGCGTATAGTTCGTCTGCGTGCGTCTGGCTTGGGTTTTCAAGTGGCTGAAATGGATATTGATCGTGCGATTAAAGAATACATTATCGTACTAACTGAAGATCCACTGGTAATTGATGGTTTGGTAGTAATGACGAATCAGAATATGTGTCAGTTTCCTCAGGGGGAAGTAAGAGCCAGGTTTCTGTGGGAACAGGCAAGTGGTAAATACCATGGGCTAATGGACACTCTAGGGATTGCTAGTTATTTGGCAGAAGCTGACACTGTGATTTCGATCTCAGACCTAGGAACTCTTGAACTGCCAGATTTAAATCTGAATCAAAGAGGTTCGTCGTCATTGCTACGGTTCAGTTGGACCAGAAGAATATCACGACAGGGTTATGCATTTAGCACACGAGCCACTGATGGAGTGGAGGTGTATGAATCGTGGGTGTATCCCCCCCTAGAAGCGGATTTTGCACCTCATTTCATAGATGAATTATTTGGGGAACGACATTATCTCAGAATTTTAGAAGAAAATTCTGAGGGATGGAGATTGTCTTTCTGTCCTAAGGATGATCGCGATCCTTCGATCAGTGGTAGCATGGTTCTCGCTCCCGACACAACTGTGGTCCGAGTCAGGTGGACTCATAAGACGCCAGAACCATTGGAAAATTCTGGTGGTACGGCATTTTTCCCCCCTGTATTATTAGACGGAGAAATTTCTTATCTGCTTCCGAGAGAAGCAATAATCTGGAAAAGCCTACCAACGGGTGATTACCTACAGAGATATCAAAGGTATGAGGACTGGCACGTGGCACCAGGTGATTCGGTGCCCTTACTCCCCATAAGACATGGCCCCGGTGGCCACTAAAAAAGTGAAGTGACAAATTTCGGAGTTTCACTTCACACTTGTCTGTGGGATCATACAAGCAAGCTAGCTCAAGGGTACCAGTCCAGCTTGGGACAGCAGAATCAGAAGTGCTCTCTTGATGCCCCTAGGTCCATTTTGGTTGATGTAGTATTCATCTGGCGAATGAGAAGCCACACCTATTCCTCCTCCCCCGATTGTGATTGAAGGAATTCCTAGGGAAATAGGAATGTTTGAGTCGGTAGAACTTCTGCCCAAGTATGGGGGCAAGCCCAGTAAAGTAGTGGACGCCATGGCTCTCTGGACGATGAGTTCAGAAGAGTCGATTTCACCAGAAGGTCGATCACCAATCAGTTCAATGTCGACCTCTAAAGGCGGGCCAGACCTGCGATTGCCATTCATTTCTTCAACAGCTCTGTAGATGGACCTATGAAAAATACTGTCAATCTCGATGAGGCGATCCTGACTTTCAGATCGCATGTCGACTAGCATGGAGACGTTCGCTGGAATTGAGTTGACTGAAGTCCCTCCCTGAACTGTACCGATATTGAAACTGGTTTTGGGTCCACTCCTCGTATATGCATCCGCAGCGAGTTCAAAGTAGTGCACTGCACGACTCATAACGTGTGCAGGGTTGATCAATCCAAAGGCACCCCAAGAATGCCCTCCTGGACCACTGAAGGTCACCAAGTAACGGTGTGAGCCCAGACCTTGATGGGTCACACCGTTGTCGTTGGTTCCGTCTACAGAAATAAAACTTGAAATCTCCAACTGACTGTCATTGAATAAATGCTTTACACCCCTCAAATCTCCCAAGCCTTCTTCACCCACTGTACCTACGAAAAGGATATTGTCGTTAGTCGCTATATTGCTAGCGTTCATCGATCTAAGAATAGTCAGAAGAACTGCTAAGCCTCTAGTGTCGTCTGCTATGCCGGGCGCTTTGAGGGTGTCGCCCATTTGTTTTACCTGTACGTTAGTACCTTCGGGGAATACAGTATCGAGGTGTCCAGATATTACCATTGTGTTTGGGTTTACAGCAGAGCCCTTTCTGAGAGCTATGACATTGCCGACCTCATCGATGTAGCTATCATCTATTCCTATTGAGTTAAGCATTTCTAGAAAAGCCAAGGCTCTCTCTGCTTCAGCAAACGGTGGTGCTGGGATTTCGGTTAAGGTTATCAGAGTGTTCACAGTTTCTTCGTCATGAGCGTCTATGTATTCAAATGCTGCCACCACGCGACTGTCTACCATGACTTGGCGGACCGCGTCTATGATTTGGTTTTCCTGCGCAATTAAGGAGGTGTTGAAAAATGTAATAAGGGTTAATGGGAGCCAAATTATTTTGGTGGCTTGTGGAATCATCTTATTCTCGCTCCTTTTTGTCGGGATATACTTATAAAGTAGTTAGTAGTTAAGTTATATCTATGGGTCAATAGATATGTTTTAGTATTAAGTGGGACAGGAGAA
>Ga0315316_10000326_pt1 | contig 30801 bp, 24 predicted proteins | sample M160m3416metaG_FD_203702 | JGI IMG/M metagenome (GOLD analysis project Ga0315316, IMG submission 203702) | Ammonia-oxidizing marine archaeal communities from Monterey Bay, California, United States - M1 60m 3416 | ecosystem: Environmental > Aquatic > Marine > Intertidal zone | place: USA... | reverse complement strand
CGCGAAAAAGACTTATCATTTCTTCCTCAGGGAGTAGCTGACATTGGTGCAGCAATTATAGGACCAACACAAAAAGGTCCCGCATTTGTTCCAACAACTATCAGTAACTTTTCTGAGTTCGAAGAAATGTTTGGTAATTTAGATAAGCGGTATTACACACCTTATACCGTACAACAATATTTACGTTCCGCAGGAACAGTTACAGTAGTTAGGATACTTGGAGTAGGTGGTGCATTACCAGATATCATCAACTTAAAAGGTACAACTGCTAAAGGTGAAACAAGAACATTAGCAACATTAGCACCATCAAGAGGTGGAGCAAGTGGTAAAGGTGATTTAACACTTAGCACAGGAAGTGGAAATTGGAGTTCATATTCACTTACAGTTGATGGAAGTGATATTAGTGCTTATACTAAGAATATTTCATTTAACACATCAAGTGCAGACTATATTGGTAAAGTATTTAGTAGAGATCCTCAAGTATATAAAGAGGGTTCTACTACTGTTCCAGTATATCTTTACAAAGAATTTAAAGGATTCGCATCTCATACAGGATCTGGTGGATGGGCAGCTGGTTCAGGACCAAATAACGCAGCAACAGGTTCGTTTAGTTTTGCTAGAGGTGGAGGTTCGGGTGATGCATTTGGTGCAACAGCTGCTGCAAGTGATATAATCGAAATTGGCATGAGTGGTGTAAAAGTAAGGCTTACCAGTTATACTGCAGATGCAGATAATAATACTGACAATGATCCATCAGACGACTTTCCAAATTTTTATTATCTAAACCAAGCCACAGAAACGGCTATGGTAGCTGAAGTTGTCTCTAAAATAAATACATTATTTCCAGATGCTTTAACAGCTAGAGTTGATAGCACTGCTACTACCATGCAACTTTCTGCTTCTGAAGCAGGAACTGGTGGTAATAGTTTCACTATGACAACGGGTTCAACAGCAGATGGTTTAAATTCTTCTGTTACACTTACATTAGCAGGTGGTTTAAACAATGCTTCTAATGTTACCCTTGAAAATTCAACACTTGATTTTAATAGTGGTGCTTCAGCATATGATTCTGAGGGTAATGCATCAAGTTGGACTGGTAATGTACCTTATAGTACTGCAAGAACACCATACTTGGCATCACAAATGATGGCAGGTATTAGATACAACTTATTTAGAGTTTATACACGTTCACATGGAACGGATATGAATAGTAAATTTAGAGTTGGTATTTCAAATGTAAAAGCTGCAGGAAGTGTAGCTGGTAGTGATTATGGTTCATTTACATTAAGTTTATTTAGACATAATCCTGGACAACAAGATGATGGAACACCAGAAGATGGGTGGGATGACTTATCATTCGATCCAGAATCACCTAATTATTTTGCAAGACGAATTGGTGATAGACACGTAACGATAGACAGTAATGGTAAATTAACATATTTAGGTGAATGGCCAAATATGAGTAAACATATTCGTGTTGGTGATTACAAAGCTTTGCAAGGACAACCAAAAACAGTTGTACCAATGGGTCACGCAGGTATATTACAACCTGTTAAAAATTCACCAACAGCTTCGTATATAGCATCACAAGAAAATACAACTACCAATGAATTTGATAGTAATATCTATTATGGATTTGATTTCGCAAAAGCTACATATGATAACTTAGAATACTTATCACCAATACCATTTGAAGTTGGACCTGGTGCAAATGTGAGTATGTCTCTTGAAAATATGTTAGGTCATGCTGATGCAAGTTCATTAGGTGATACTTATTCAAATGCAACATCTCCAATAACATTATCAGGTTCAGCAATTCAACAAAGAAAATTTGTTGTTCCTTTCCAATGGGGATGGGATGGAGATATTCCAGGAAATCCAAAACACACAGGTACTAGTATAAGTGCAACTAACACACAAGGATATGATTGTTCAACTGCATTGATGAGTGGTTCAATTGCATATAGAAGAGCAATTAATGCAGTAAGTAATCCTGATGAGTTTGATATTAACTTGTTAGCAACGCCTGGTGTGATACATAGATTACATCCAAAAGTAACAAATCATGCAATTTCTAAAATAGAAGCTAGAGCTGATGCTTTTTATGTATTAGATACTGCAGCAATTAGTGATAGTATTGCTACTACAACAAATACAGTAAGTGCTATGGATACCAATTATGCAGCAACTTATTATCCCTGGGTTAAGATAGTAGATTCTGATACAAATTTACCTGTATGGGTCCCACCATCAGTCGTATTACCTGGCGTAATCGCATTTACTGATAAAGTGGCACACGAATGGTTCGCACCAGCAGGTTTGAATCGTGGTGGATTAACTACAGTATTAGAAGCTAAAACAAGATTGACTCACGCTGAAAGAGATCAACTTTATGAAGATAGAGTTAATCCTATCGCTACATTCCCTGGTCAAGGTGTTGTAGTTTTCGGACAGAAAACATTACAAGCTAAACCATCAGCATTAGATAGAATTAATGTTCGTAGATTGTTGATTGCATTGAAGAAATTCATCGCATCAGCTTCAAGATACTTAGTATTTGAACAAAATACAGTAGCTACACGAAACAGATTCTTGAATATTGTTAATCCATATCTTGAAAGTGTACAATCCAATAGTGGTTTAAGTGCATTTAGAGTAGTAATGGATGATACTAACAATACTCCTGATGTAGTGGATAGAAACAGATTAGTTGGACAGATATTTATTCAACCTACAAGAACTGCTGAGTTCATTGTGTTGGATTTTGTTGTTCAACCTACAGGCGCATCGTTCCCTGAGTAATTTGACTTATAACATACGCTGACGTATAATAGAAAACCCCGACTTCGGTTGGGGTTTTTCTTTTTCTATAAAACTACTATAAAACTAAGAAGAACTATGTAATATTCATATTACATATTTTTTAATTTTTTGATATTTATATTAGAAGATATAAAATGCTTTTAATGGAGACAAATAATGCCTGACATCTTAGATACCAATGAACTGTTTTTTACGCCGTTTGAACCGAAAACAAAAAACAGATTTATTATGTACATAGAGGGAATACCCTCATATTTAGTTAGAACTGCTGGTCGTCCTCAAATTCAGTTTGAAGAAATGACTTTAGACCATATTAATGTTAGAAGACATTTAAAAGGTAAAGGAACTTGGCAAACCATTGACGTTATGTTATATGATCCAATCGTTCCAAGTGGTGCACAGGCAGTCATGGAATGGGTTCGTTTAGGACACGAATCTGTAACAGGTAGAGACGGATATGCAGATTTTTATAAAAAAGATGTAACATTTAATATGTTAGGTCCAGTTGGTGATATAGTTGAAGAATGGACATTAAAAGGAGCTTTTGTACAAGCTGCAAATTTTGGTGAAGTATCTTGGGAATCAACTGAACCAGCAGACATCACCGTAACACTACAATATGATTACGCAATATTACAATTCTAATTTAATAGGAGTATAAAATGACTGAATTTATAGCAGCAAATTGGGAATATATTTTGGTAGTTATTTACGCATTAGAAAAAATCGTAAAAATGACCCCGACAAAATATGACGACATCGTTTTCGATATGATTCTTAAACCAATTAAAGAGAAATTCGCACCATCAAAAAAATAAATTGTAATTTCAAAAATTACTAATATAGTTATAATAAACAGGTTTTAAATCTTAATGATAACAATCAGAGGAAATTCGCATGGCAGAAAATAATTTTCCATCGGAAGAAGTAAATCTTCCGTCTAGGGGATATTTATATCCAAAAACTAACCCACTTTCATCAGGTAAAGTGGAAATGAAATATATGACAGCAAGGGAAGAAGATATTCTTACTTCACCAAATCTATTAAGACAAGGAATTGCTGTTGATAAACTTTTAGAATCTCTAATAGTAGATAAAAAAATAAACTTAGGTGATATGATAATTGGTGATAAAAATGCCCTTTTAGTAGCAGCAAGAATACTTGCTTATGGTAAAGAATATAAATTTGAATATACAGAAGATGGTAACACCGAAACAGCTACTATTGATTTAACTACATTGGGTGATAAAGAAATAGATTTTAAGAAGTTTACAAAAGAAAAGAATGAATTTTCTTTTACTTTACCAAATGCAAAAAGAGAAATAACTTTTAAAATTTTAACACATAATGATGATAAGATGATTGAAGCTGAAGCAAGAAAATTAGAAAAAGTATCAGCTCAGTTAGTTAAAACAATAACTTCTCGTATGAAAAAAGTAATTACATCAATTGATGGAAATTCAGAACAAGCAGCTATAAATAATTTTGTTGACAATGAATTTTTATCAATGGATTCTCTTGAACTTCGTAAACATATGGCTAAAATAACACCAGATGTAAACCTAAATACTACAGCAAAGTTTGATGATGGTAGAGAGGAAGAGGTTGCGGTGGAAATCACCGCTCAGTTTTTTTGGCCTTCAGCCTAAAAACAAATTAGATATTCACGAAGAGATATTCAATCTCTTACATTACGCTAAAGGTGGTTTCACCTTTACAGAAGCGTACAACTTACCTATAACTTTAAGACGTTTTTATCTGAAAAGACTTAATAAAGAGTATGAAGATAGAACTAAAGAATCTCAAAAACAACAACAGAAAATAGAAAAACAGTATAAAATACGTAAATAGAAAAACTTATCTATTTGATATTTATAATTGAATCAAATTATTAATTTCTGGAGTAATTATGTCTGGACGTATAGGCAAATATACATATAAAGATAGTGGAGTGCTAAAAGAGTTTCTTGGTAAACTCGCTAAAGCTTTAGGTAAAAGAGCTGGTAATAAAATTATGACCAACTTGAAAAAAGATCCTGAAATGGCAAGACTTATGAAAGCTATGGAAAAGGATGCCAAAAAAGTTCATCAAAAAGCACAAAAAGATAGAAAAAAAGATCCTGAATTAGACAGACTTTTAAAACTTGCTGGAATATAATTTAATCTAAACAAAACAATCACATGGAATAGAATATGGCGAAGAAGCGGTATAACGTTGAAAGCGATAAACAACAAAGACACTTTTCAGAAGAAATAGGAGAGTTGGCTAAGAATGCCAAAGGTTTAGAGGATGTATATGCACGATTAGCTATGAATTCTCGTAAAGTAGCAGATTCTACTGAAAAAGCAAAAGATAATTTTCAAGACCAACTTAATATTGGTAAGAAACTATTCCAAGCTAAAGGTAATATATTAAAACACGATATACAATCATTAGATTTAAGTGATGAAATAAAAAAAGCTAAGAAAGATGAAAAAAATTACGACCTTGAAGGCTTGAGAGCTATGAATAGGAAAGTAAAAGTTCTTCAAAAAATACAAAGAGAAGCACAAAAGCAATCAGGTCAATTTAATGATATGGTAGATTCCGTTACTAATATGGTAAAACAAGTTCCGATTCTAAGTGATTTGATTGGAGGACCTTTATCTACAGCTGCTGGATTTTTGAAAGATATGTATGCAGAGGGTTTAGGTGAATTAATTAAAACTGAGGACTTTAATAAAGATTTTGCTGATACTATGAAAAATTCTGGGAAACTGATTGGGAAAATATTTTCTGCACCAATGGGTTTATTAGCAGTTGGTCTTGCTACGATGACAGCTTTAGTTAAAGCTGGGAGAAGATTTGGTGTAGCTTGGAAAGATATAAGTTTAGAAATGATGTTTTTCGGTGATGAGGTGGAAGCATTAGGAAGTGAATTTGGTAATTTAGAATCAGCTTCTATAGGAACATTGTTTAATATGAGACTGATGGCTCTTACTACAGGAGTATCTGCTGAGAATCAAGCTAAGATTATGAGTGCTATGGCAGCAACTTCTGATTCAAGTAATGAAGCACTTCGTGCTCAAATGAAATCTTACAGACAAGCAGGTGTTCCATTTAAAATGGTAATGGATGATGTTGCAGCTAATACAGGTTTATTTGCACAATTTAGTAAAGCTGGTGGAGATAATATTTTCAAAGCAGCTACGAAAGCAAGGGAGTTGGGTGTTAATTTAAGTGATGTATCAACTATAACAGAATCTATACTTAATTTTGAATCATCTATAGAAGCACAAATGCAGGCTTCGGTTTTATTAGGTAGAAATATAAATCTTGATAGAGCAAGACAATTGGCATTTGCTGGTAAACAATCTGAAATGATGGATGAGATTCTTACACAAGTTGGTGGTGAAGCTGAATTTAATAAGATGAATGCTATACAAAGAAAAGCATTAGCAGATAGTGTTGGCTTAACAGTTGAAAGAATGAGTGCATTGGTTAGACAAGAAGATAAAGCAAAACAACACGTTGTAGGACAACATATGGCATGGATTGGTATTGGTGCAGCAGTAGGTGGTATTTTAGGTATGATTGCTGGAGCAACAAGAGGTACTGCAGTTAGTATGAAAGGTATAGGTACTGGTGGATTTTCAGGTGCAATGATTGGTGCATCTGTAGTAGGTGGTGGGTCAATGTTACATTCTGCAGTTCAAAATGATTTTGTTCAAAGACCTGGACAACCACCAACTCCATTTAGTCCTGATGATACTATTATAGGTATGAAAGGTGGTGGCGGTAAAAACAAGATGATGGAATTGATGGAAAGAATGGTTGAAAGTAATAACAAAGTCGTTTCAGAAGTTAGAAACTTAGGTTTGGGAAGTGTTTAAGGTGAGGAGATAATATTATGGCTAGAGATTATGGAAGTGAACGACAAGAACCAATGACTCCTGAAGATGCTAAAATTTTAGAAGCTGCTAAAAGAACGAGAGCACAATCAGAGGGAGTTGTATCAGATAAATATTCACCATCACTAACAAAACCAACTTTATCTACAAACCAACCAATAAAACAAGGATTAATATCGTTAAAATCAGATTTATCAAAAGGTGTTGGTTCAAAACAATCACCACAAACTTTTATAGATGGTCATTCAAATGTTCTTGTAACTGGTAAACAAGAATTTAATAGACCACCAAGAATTAATCCAAGAAATTATGATCCTCCATTTACATTTACAGATAGAAAGAGTGGTAGAGTAAGAGTAACAAATTTTGATGATACTCCAGGATATAGACAAACTGATTTTGATACACTTCAAAATCTTACTATTTTTGATAGAGCTAAATTTAGTAAAGATACTTTTAAAGATACTACAATTTCTATAAATAGTGATACTAAATCTTTACAAGATTATTATGATAAAGCACTTAAAAATAATGGTGCTTTAAGTGCAAGAGATAATAGTAGATTAGGTTTTGATGAACCATTTATTGTTAGAGCAATAGGTGATAGATGGGGACCTGGAGGATTGGGAGCATTAGATGCTGGTTTTGTGAGAGGTGGATTTGTTACTGCAGCTTCAAGAACATTAGCTGATGTAGAAAGACTTACCAAATATCTTTTAACACCAAGAGGTATAGCATTTGTAGCAAAACAAAATCTTTTACAAGCTCAAAATTGGATGGATACTAATAATCAACCAAGACAAGTAAAACTTACAAAACCTTTTAGTTCTGAAACCTCTTTAAAAGACTTCACCGATGCAGGTACAAGTGCAATAAAAGCAGCACTTGGGTTTCCAGATGGAAAACCTCAAAGACAATATAAAAATAACGGTTTAGACCAATTAAGAAGAGATAAAAAGGGTAACATTATTAATCCTGGTTTAATAGGAGGACCGGGATCAAATGTGGAATTATTAGATGGTAGTGATATAAGGGCTTGGAGAGCACTTTCAATTTTAGGTTCTTTACCTCCTGGAGCTCACGCTGTAAGACATAAAATACCTGGTGGGTTACCTGAAAAACTTCTCAACATTGGTTCAGAGTATTTATTTCAATTAGGAGATTCTCTTGTAGATTGGGTAGGTGAAGCTGCTGGTTCACTAGGTAGTGCAATTACCGCTATTCCAAAACTTTTGCATGGAGCATCAAGTGATTATAATCAATGGTTAGAAAGTATGAGTAATACGAGCTGGCCTGGTGCAACGATGAGGTGGGGTGGTGCACAACACCTTAGTGGTATGAGTCCTCAAGCATCAATTTCACTTGGATTAAGAGTACCACAAATAATAACTGTTCCAACGGTATGGATGGGAGATATACTTGGTGCTGTTAAAGATTTTGCAAAGAGTATAGCAAATCAAATGAAAGCTAATTTGTCTGCAAACCTACCATCAGTCAGAATTAGTGCACCAAAATTTGGAGGTCCATCACTTAACATAGGTAGTAAAATTTTCGATGCAGCATCAAGTGTTGCTCAATTTGTGGGTGGTGTTGGTAAAAATATTGCAGGTTTTATAGATCTTGATGTAGATTTTCCATCATTAGGTAGTTTAGATCCACTTGGTGGAAAAGGAGCATTTAGAATCCAAGTAAATAAATCAACTTCGAGTGGAAAACCTAAATATAATGTGCACGATGGTTATGATACAAGAGCAAACCGCGAAGTGTCAGACGCAAAGAGAAATAAATTGGTAGGTTCAGTATTAACTTTTCATCATTCAAATTATTATCGTATGTATGGTGTTGCTATGTCTACTGCTGGTACTGAGGGATTATCTTTTAGTAATTTAGGACGTACATTCAAATCAGATGAAACAAATAATCCACCTACATGGGTAACAACTGCACAACCAAGATATTTAGCTGATGGACCTATTATAAATGGTTATGGATATTTAGGTAAAGATATAAATTTAGAATTAAGAAGTAGATTTATAAATGAGGATAAAGATAAAGCTGTTCTCTTAACCAATTATTATAATAGTGAAAAACCAGGACCTTTAGAGTTATCTAATATGGAAGATAACTATGAAGTTTTAATAAGAAAAACAGATAACTTTAATAGGAATGGTTTCCCATTAGATGACCAAACATTTTCAGGTATAGATTTTGGTTTTTATTATCCAAATACACAACAACATGGTTGGAGAAAAGACGATGATAATATAGCTGGAAGATTGAATGTTGTTCCAATAAGAATAGATAAAGGTATAAAAGCACAAAAAGGTAGTGTATCTGATGATTTGACAAAACCACCAGCTGATTCGTCAAGTCCTACAGAGGAAAAATATCAATTTTTAACGTATGGACAAATTCCAAGTAGAGAAAATGATAATGTAGGTTCTGTAGATAAATCACCAGCTAGTGTAGGTGCTAATTTAAATCATGGTTTGCAAAGAAAAATAGGTGATCAAGGTGGTTCAGCAAGATTCGCTGATGATACTAAGGGTGATGGTATTGGTATGATAGCATATGATGGTGATAGACCAACATATAAATCAAACCTACAAGACCATGTTAATTTACATCCATATGGTGGACTTAAAGTTAGTGCAACTGAAGATGATCCTAAAGGTATTAATAACTCAGAGACAGATTTCGTTCCATTTAAATTTAGAGATACAGTTAATGGTAAATGGATTATATTTAGAGCAATCCTTGAAAGTATTTCTGATACATCATCTCCCGATTATCAAGAAGAAAGATATATTGGTAGACCAGACAAAGTTTATGTTTATAGAGGATCTGACAGAAATGTTGCTGTTACTTTCAAAGTTATGCCTAAATCAATTCAAGAATTAATTACTCTTTGGGATAAATTAAACTTCCTTAAAGGATTGACTTATCCATCAATCGAAAACAATCGTATGATAACACCATTTTTTGAATTAACATTAGGAGATTTGTTTGAAAACCAACCAATGATTTTTCAGAGTTTAAATTATTCAATAGATACTGCTTCCACTTGGGAAATTCAACCTGGTTTAAGATTACCAAAATTAATTCAATGTTCAGCAGATATGAGATTGGTAGATAAGAGATTGCCAGTTACTACAGGTAAACATTTTGGTTTAGATTGGCTCAATGGTGATTTAGAATATGGAACATTTAATCAAGACCCAAGACTCGCGACTGCTCCATCCCCTGCTAGAAAACGATATGAAAAATTATGGGGTGAGTTAAATAGTGGAATGGGCATAACTCCAGAGATTGCAAGTCAACTTAATGTAGTGGGTAAATCATATGCAGAAATGAAAGATCAACAATTGAGTAAGTTAACCGAAGACTTTACAGCAGATATACCATTTGCTCCAGAAGACTTAATTGGATAGGATATAAATTATGAATAGATATAGTAATACAAGTGTAAAATTTAATAAAAAAGGACAAAGAGTTTTAAAACCTACTTTGTATCCAACTATTCCTATTTCTGATGAAGATAAATTTATTAGACCAGTTTATGGTGAAAGGTTAGATAATCTTGCTCATAAGTATTATAAAGACCAATCTTTATGGTGGGTAATCGCAAAAGCAAATGGTTTAGGTAAAGGTAAAACTGCATTAAATCCTAATTTTGAAATTCGAATACCTGGAAATATAACTAAAATTTTAGACGATTTTAACTCTTTAAATAGATAAAATGATTCAATTAAATCCAATTCATCCAGTAATACAAAAAACTTTACAAAAAAAGATAAGAATATCAGGTAAAGAAGATAAATCTTTAGAAGACAGTAAAAGAACTGTTTGGGCTAAAATGATATCAATGTCTATACCAAATCAAAAAATATTAAATCGTAATAAATCATTGAAAAATTTAGAAAAAGTATACGATACAGTAGAAAGAGGAGAATATAAACCAATAGTAATTTCGGGTGGACAAGAAACAACCGAAGCTCTTCCTGAAAAAGATGGTCTTCAAGCAATAGCTGGTAAAATGAAGACAAAATTTAACGAAGTTTATACAGGTAAGTATAATCGACCAATAGCGGGATTGACAGGTATTACTACACAGATTCAAGGAGATTATAAAGCTGTTAGAACGATAGATATTTCTTGGCAGTGTTGGGATTTTGAAACTTTAACTGCATTGACACCATTCTTTTTACATCCTGGAGCTTCTGTAGCAATTGAATTTGGTTGGATGTGGCCAGGTCATAATCCATCAAATTTTGTGTATGACAATTGGGGTGAAGTAAATGCAAGTTATATTACCAATCAATCTCAAAGAAATATTACAGAAGGAAAAGGTAATCAAGAATTTTTATATGGTTTAGTTAGTAATTTTAATTGGACTGGTAGAGATGATGGAGGATTTGATTGTACTACTAAATTAGTTTCAGTTGCAAGTAATATTTTCGGACAACCTATGGGAAATGATACGGATGTTGCATCAGCTTTTGAATTAAGTGAGGAGATGAGAGAACAAATAGCTTATGAAAGAAGTTATTGGAATTCATTTGGTGGAACTAATCCTGGTACAGCAGGCGATGAAGTTTTAAATCTTTCACCTACAACAGATAGTATTCAAAGGTCAGTTATGAATAAACTTTCACCACAAATAACTCAACAACGTCTTTCTGCAGCAACAGCAGGTATAGAGGATATACCACCAAAATTATTATTTAAGAATCTATCAACTACATTAATAAATATGAAATATAATTTTGAATTTGATTATGCAAGTTTAGGTTTGTCATTTCAAAATAAAAGAACAGAAAAGAAAGATTCACCATTCGATAATACAATATTAGTGGGAGAAGAGAACCCCGTACTGGATTCGATTGGGGACATTATTAATCCAAATTTTGAACGTACTAATCCTTATGTTTCATATGGTTGGTTTGAAGACAATTTATTAAATAGAGTTGTTGCACAAATTGCACAAGTTGATGGAGCACCACAAATAGTAAGAAAAATAAGATCTGTAGAACCTATATTTGAAGATGGAAGACCTACTGGTGAATTTGAAAGTGTAAAAATAAGAAATGACGTGCAAAATCTTAAAACATTAAATGGTGATGAAGTTATAATACCAGGTCAATTTGATTTTGATAGAGAATTTTTAGCTGATGATCAACAAGCTAGTACTAGGTCTGAAAATAGAAAACGTGGCGGAAAAGGTAAAGCTATGTCTAATTTAGCTAGACAAGTAAGAGCTTTACCAACATTTGCAATATATCATCAAGAAGAAGTAGAACAAGAATTTGTTGATATTCCAGGTAGAGCTCAATCAGGCGAAAGACCTAAACCAACTGTTACAAATCAAGGTTATTTAAGAAATTTATTAATAAATGTTAAAATTATAGAAGATTCTTTTTCATCTGCAAATACAGTTGAAGATGGGTTAAATACTTTATTATCAAAAATTAGTAATGCATGTGGTGGATTTTGGGATTTTAAAATAACAGCTGATGGGGATGGATTATATGGTAAAGTTGTAGAAGCTGGAACTACAGTTACTCCTGTTAGAGAACTACTTAAAAATAAATCTATGAATGTAGTAACAGGAGAAATTCCAGAAACCTACACGAATGATGGATTGATGGTTTTTCCAACTTGGAGAACAAATTCAATTGTTTACGCCTCAGAATTAACTTCAAGAATACCATCAGAAATGACAGCTGCTATCGCATATGGTAATAATCTAAGTTCACTTGAAAGAGGAGCAGAAGATTCAGCCGCAGATAGAAGAGGTAAAGCTATTGGAAAACTATTTTCTGTTGAAACTGAAGATAAACTTTTAAAAGATACTGAACGTGTTTTTGGTAATACAAAATTTAATGCATTTGGATATAATGAATTGCCAGATAAAAAGGGTCGTGTTAAAGAGTTAACTACGGATGGAGGAGCAAATTTAAATGCTGAACATATAATACAACGATATACAAATTCAGAAATTTATGACATTTTGACAAGCGAAGTGAGTATGAATATAAAAAATGTTTTTGGTAGTAAAACTGCGCCAAAAACGTGGGAAGCAGATTATAGATATTTATACAATGATACTGGTAAAATGAAAAAACATTATCAAAGTGCTTCTATGTATTTTTTAAAAGGGTTTCCAAGTTCATTAGGAAAAACGGAAGATGTTTTAGTTCCCATAGATCTTACAATAACTATTGATGGTACAGGTGGTATATATGCAGGAGAATGTTTTACTTCAACACATCTATCGGATAAATATTTAGAATCAACGGTATATCAAATAATGAATGTTAGTCATCAATTAACTATGGATGGATGGAAAACTACATTAACTGGAAAAATGAGAATAGATCACGCTCACGGTGCTGTCGCCGATCCAGCTGAAGAAATAATAAAAATATATGAGGGTGTAGAAAAAGGAGCTTTAGATCCACCATTTTTAAGTTTTGATAATTATCTTGACTCTGTTAAAGGAAAGAAAAGTCCTTACAAATTTGATATAGAGGAGCAAATAAAGAAGAGAAAGGAAAGAAAATCTTCTACCAAACCTGAAGATTTATCTATTGGTGCTATAAATTTTGATGATAATACAACCATATTCAATCCTAACAATTCATCAAGACCTACAGATGATAAATGGTTAGCAAAACGTAGAGCAGCTAAAGCTAAAAAAGAACAATGATGGCTATTTTAGAAACAGATATTACAATAGAACAACTTGAAACCAATAGTGGTGTAACACAATTAAAAGAATTTAAATATTTTTCCAATCAAGATTTGTTTGTCCCAAGTGGTATAACATATCACAAAATAGTTACTAAATCTAAAGAAGTTATATATCAAACATTACCTAAACCACAAAAACATTCAGAACAAATAGTAAGAGTTAAAAATAAAACTATTTTGGAAGATTATCTAGAAGCTAGTACAAAAAAACCACAAAGGTCAAGATATTTTACAGATACAAAAGTAAAACCAAAAGAATCAGATTATCAAAAAGGATTTTTTCAAAGATATTTTATACAATTAAATTCAAATGACAAAGCACCAATTTTAGAAATCACTAAGAAAGATTTTAATTCGGTAGATTCTATGTATAAAAAAATTAGTATGAGATGGTCTCTTAGTAAAGATATTAAGGAACAAGAACAATTAAATTACAATAATGTTCTTAGAACAGAAAAAACATTTCCACAAATTAGAATGAAAATATATAATTTTGTTGAATTTGGGAAAGAGAGTTGATATTTATAACTAAATTAAGGTTATAAGTGAAATTCATAGAGAATAGTTCGGAATTTAATGCTTTTTTGTACGAATATGAAGAAGCAAATGAAATTATCGCAATCCCTATTCCTACCGATCACAAAAAACATTCAGTAGAAACAAAACTATCCTTTCTCTTTTTATTAGTTGATGGTAAAGGATATGTCCTCACTTTCAATCATACTGATGCTATGTGTTTACAGTTAGGTGATTTAAGAGTATTGAATAATAAGAATAAAGAAGTGTATACTCTTGACAAAAAACATACACATCATCTCACAAAATTAAATAATCTTATTGATGTTAATCTACTCAATTATTGGAATACAGGTGAGAAAACTGATTTTGATTTGTATTCTGATGATATAATCCGACATTATCATATAAAGCATTATGAGAAAAAAGACATAAATGCATCTATTCCTATAATGAGATTTACCTCACACCTGTATAAAATAGCAACAGGAATGCAGGTTATCGTCTCAAAATACGACACTCCTGACATCTTGACATACAACAATGATATGTTTGACAACTTTACATACATAGAAAATAATGGTTTACAAACGACTAATGGAGTGGTATATTCAGAGTATAATCCATTCACATCTACAGGTCGTCCATCCAATAGATTTGGTGGAATTAACTTTGCGGCACTAAATAAGAGTGATGGTAGTAGAGAAAAATTCATTAGTAGATTTGGTGGTGAGGGTAAATTAGTTGAGTTTGATTATGATGCATATCACTTACGACTTATCGCAGAAAAGGTTGACTATAAGTTCTCAAGAGAATCGGTTCACCAACACTTTGCAGATAAGTTTGATATAAGTTATAAGGAAGCAAAGGGTCTGTCATTCCAATACTTGTATGGATTTATACCTGATGATATAGCAGAGAGTATAGATTACTTTGGTAAGGTAAAGGACTTCACTAACAAACTATGGCAACTCTATAAGCAAGAGAATTTTATCAAATCAGATATTTATAGTAGACAAATAAAAGGAAATGATTTTAACGCAAATAAGTTATTTAACTATTATATTCAGTTACTTGAGACAGAATCGAATGCATTAGTTATAAAGGATATTAGGAAGATAATGGGAAAATATAAAAGTAAGTTTGTATTATATAGTTATGATTCATTTCTGTTTGATATGCACATTGACGATGGACTACCACTTCTTACAGAGATAAAAAAAGTTTTAGAGAGAGGTAAGTATCCAGTCAAAGCTGCATGGGGAAATAATTATGATGAACTTATTGACATAACGGAGAAGTTTGTTGATTAAACTTAAAGACTTATTAACAGAAGCACAAGTTGGTCCAAGTTGGATAGATGGTGAGTGGTATCCCGCTCATACAAAATCAGTATTGAATTGGGTACGGAGAAAAGAATACATTCCTCTTACACCATCGGTTGTGGAGAAAGCACTTGGTAAAAAGATACCTGTAAAATCATTTCACATTACAGGACCAGATGGAATACGACAACTCAAAAATGTTCTTGGAAGAAAAAAATCAATCTCAACATTTACACAAACTCATGAATCTGAAGCATTAGCTAAAGGTCGTGGTGTTCAAACAGGTATGGGTGGTATCATTTGTTATGTAGAGGGACATTTATTAGCACAAAGAAGTATGGATTTTGATACAACACCTGATAAACAAGGTCGTAGATGGGTAAGTTCTTTTCACGTGTTTGATAAGGATAAGATGATATGGACAAATGCTTTAAAGGCTTCAAAAGTTGATTTTGATAGTATTGATGGAAAAATGGGTAAGATAGAAAGAGACTATAAAGATAAATGGATAGAGGGTGATATTAAGTATGATGAGTATAAAGCAAAAGTTAAAGAAGAACAAGGGCCTTTAGTAGCAAAATATATAAAAGATTTTATTAATGTGGCAAACAAAACTCTAATCAAAAATAAAAAAATATTCAAAAAGAGTTTGATTGATTCCGATGTTAACAAAAAAAGTGCTTGGTGGAATGAAATTGTTGTCTATGATACAAAGATAATTGATATGTTTGTAATGCAAAGAGTATTGGATAATAGTCCACTAGCCAAACTTGAAATAGAAAAATTATTATCAACAGCAAGTGGTAACAAACCAATAACTATTGGTGCACCAGCTCAGTTTAGAAAATGGTTCAAAGAACGAAAAGGTAAAATTCACAAGGGTTAATAATGGATTGGAATAAATTTTTTAACGATTTCGCAGATAAGTACTATTCAGTACCTGACTTCACTAATGAAGAACACGTGTATGCCCTACAAAACTATCTAATAGAACAAGGTATGGTAGTAGAGGATGTTGACTATGCTATCAAAACTCTTTTGGGAGAAGAATTACCAAGACCAAAAAATGCTTGGAATGAAAGAGAGATACATTACAAGGAAGAAAAAGCTAGGAAAACTGTTAAAATTTATAAATCATCTTGGCCTGATGGAGAAGCACCAAAGGGTGCAAAAGTGCTGAAAGGTAAAAGAGGGGGAGAATATTATCTTGGAGATCCTGATACAGGCGAACCAGCAGATGATACTGATTCTGATATGGATTTTGATGATAGAGGTATGGATGAACCTGATGATGAACAAACTACAGGTGAATTATCAGATGATCCAAAAGAATTGAGAAATACAGATAGTCAATTAGTTGAAACTCAATTAAGATTGAAAAAAGGTGATGAGCAGGATAAAGGTGGATTAGGAACACCAGAATCTAGAACAGGTGAAACTGTTACAGTATATGCAGCTAAAAAAGTTCAAGAGTTGATAAAAAAAGGTATGAGTTATAAAGAAGCTAGAGAAGAGGTTAAAAAAGAGTTATTAAAAATAGCAAAAGAAAAAGATTCTTTATTAACTAATGAGTGGATTGAATCTGGCTTAAATTGTTTAGATTGGATAGAAAATAATTATGGACCGATTGAAGATCTTGAAGAGATAGTTTGGGATACACCACAAGGTAATAAACTGATTGATACTACAGGGCATGGAACTTCAGCTGATATGTTTATTAAAACAAAAGATGGTAAAAGAATTGGAATTTCTTTAAAAAAGAACTTTAAAGTTTTTATTGTTAATGGTGGGTTTGACACGCAAATTAAAAATGTTGCTAAAATGTTAGGTATCGATCCTGAGGAATTACCTGAAAATATTCGACCTGGATATTATAATAAAAGAAGAGCAGAGGTTTTAGATGATGGAATACCTAAATTAAATCAACCAAATGTAGAAAAATTAATAAAGAAAAGATTAAAAAAGGCTTTAAAAGATCCACTAGAAGCTAAAAAAATATTTGGAAAAGCACATGAAAAAAGAATTAACTATATTGCTGCTCGTAAAGCAGGTATTAGTTTAAAAGCATTCAAAGAATTATCATCTGAAGAACAACAAAAAATGATTGGTAGTTTAACTCCCAATGATGTATATGATTCTGTAATTAATGCTAAACCTCTAAAGGGTGATGATATAAAAGTTATAGCAAATATTGCTAAAATTTCTGAAGTAAATGAAATAACAAAGTTATATACTGATTTAAGAGATTTAGATAATGAAATGGCTGATAATCTAATGGAATTTTTAAATGATGGTGAAAATTTAAATAAGTTTAAAGAATTGGTTTCGACAGAAACTCATATAGAAGATATACTATTTGGTTCAGAGGGTGATTCTTTAGATAAACTTGAAGTTTTATACGGTGAGGATAATGGAGTTTCAATGTCACCCGAAGCTATTACAAATTTATTTGATATGAGTGATTTATATGGAAAATATAAAAATGCTAAGACTGAGGAAGAAAAAGAAGAAATAAAAAAACAAATCCAAAAACAGGTGAAAGAAAAAATGGTAATTACTAGAGAAAAAGGTAAACCTGTAATCGCTGTTAGAGTTAAAAATCCTAACCCTCCACCCTACGAATCTATATTACCTATTTTTGGTATGGGAACACGAACAAAAGGTATTGGAGCTTCAAATGGTTTAGAGATATATCAAAGTTCTTTTGGTAGTTTGGCATTTAAAAATGGCAATACTGATATTGAAAATTGGGATGAAGGAGATAGGAAAAAAGTTGTAAATGATCAAGTAAAAACTATATTAAATGATATAGAGGATGAAAATGTAGATGTAAACTCAGAAGAGGGTATGATTGAACTTAGAGAAAGAATAGAGTTATTAGAAAGATGGGATGCAGGTAATTCACTATTAACAAGATTAAAAGATAGGTACGATTTATAATGAAGACACAACTATTAGCAACATTTTGCAAAAGGAATAGATTATACGAAACAATAGATTTGATTATAGCTTGTAACGATATAGTATTCGACAAGATATATGTATTTCAGAACGAAAACGATTATCATCAATTGATATGTACATACAATGTAGAAGCAACTGATGACTATGTTGAAAGTTCAGTAGATACTATTTCCATACATAGAAAGAAACAATCAAATTCTTTATACACAATTAATGCACTTAATGAGTTAGTTAAGAAACTTAACAATGGTGTATTAGACAATTCATTTCCAATACCCTGGGAGAACTACAGAAATCGTATGTTATTGACAAATGAAGAGGGATTATATGAAATACCAACGAGGGTATATTCGATAATACACACAAAAACTTGGAAATCTGACATAGACGAAAAATAAAATGAATTTAAAAGAACACATAGAAAAATTTGACGAATTACATCCAGAGTATTCTGAAGATATTGATTATACTGATAAATTATTTGCTGGTATTGATGAATTGGAAAGTGTGATACAAGATAGAGATAGGATTATTGAAAATTTAAAGAATGAGTCAACTGAATTAAAAAATCAAATTCTTGCATTACAAAAAGAGAAATCTAATATTTTAGAAGAATTAAAGAAATCTGGCTGGTTGGAAAATAAAGTTACCTTATCATCAAAATATAAAGGTAACATTAAAACAATTCTTGGTGAAATAAAAGTTGTAGATACAAAGATAATATCTATGTTAACAACCGTTGGAAGAAAAAAACAAGCTAATCAAAAATTAACTTGGAAAGGTTGGTTAACCATACCAGAGAATAGATATCTGTATGAAATAAATGAAAGTGTAGCTAAAGATGTTTATAATGCTACTACTGAATATATACGAAGAAATTTTGAAGATAGAAAAATATCACGAGGTGGTGGAGCAGTTACAGAAAAAAATTACTCATTAACATTTAGTGGGAATGCTGGTGGTGGTAGTCTAAATAATCATGTAACAACTAATTTTAACCCCGATACTTATAACCTTAATTTAGGATTTACTGTTTCTTATTGGGTTAGACCAGATGAAATAGGAAATACTATGTTTGCATTCGGTAGAAAGCATGCCAATAACCAACGATTTACATTTGGTATTAATAGAAAACGTCAATCATTCTTCGGCATTGGTTCAAATACAGGAGTAAAATCTTGGGTTAATATGGACACCCCAGTAGAAGAATCATTGTTAGACGAGTCTGGTGACTATTGGAATTTAAAAACAGATGGTACTTGGTATCATATAGTAGTAACGTATGATGACCGCTCAGATACATCTTCTAGTACGGCTCGTAAAGTATATGTAAACGGAGTACTTCGTCAGACAGACAATTTCAATTGGAGTAACACAGGTGGTTCAACTGATGGTATGATTTTTGGGGGGCGCAGAACATCAGGCAACCAATATGACAACGGATGGGCTTGTGGTCTTCAAGATGTAGCTATTTTTAATACAGCTAAAGATTCTGATTGGGTTGCAAATGTATATCGTGGTAAAAGTGAAACGGATTTATCAGGCGATAGTGGTATTGTAGGATATTGGAGATTTAATGAGGGTAGTGGAACTACAGCTTATGATTCATCAGGAAATGGTAATCATGGAACTTTGACCGCTGAATCTGGAGATACTACAGATTATCCAACTTGGTCAACAGATAAACCATAAAAAATAAAAAAATAAATTACATTTTGGGGAATATATACTATACTTATATATGTATGAAAACAGTTACAAATAAATTAGTAACAATTAAAGAATTAACGAATAACAAATAGGAGATATCTAATGGATATTAACGCATTGAAGAAGCGTCTAGGTCAACTTCAAATCACAAACAATCGCACATCAAATCTTTGGAAGCCGTCACCCGGCACAACTCAAGTAAGAATCGTACCTTATAAGTTTAATAAGGACAATCCTTTTATTGAATTGTTTTTCCATTATGATTTGGGTAGAAAATCTTATCTTTCACCAATGTCATTCGGTCGTCCTGACCCAATCGAAGAGTTTTCTCAAAAACTCAAAGCTTCGGGTAACAAGGAAGACTATAGATTAGCTCGTAAAATCGAGTCTAAGATGAGAACTTTTGCTCCAGTAATCATTCGTGGTGAAGAAAGTCAAGGTGTGAAGTTTTGGGGTTTTGGCAAAACAGTTTATCAAGAACTGCTTTCCATCATCGCTGATCCTGATTATGGTGATATTACCGATTCAATGAATGGTCGTGATATTACTGTAGAGTTCAAGACAGCAGAAGAAGTTGGAGCTTCGTTTCCAAAAACAACAATCAGGGTTAAACCAAATCAAACCCAGATTACAGAAGATGCAACTCTTCTTGAGAATCTTATGGATAATCAAAAGGATATCACAGAAATCTATCAGGAACAAACCTATGAGGAACTTACTGAAGTTCTAAATAATTGGTTGAATCCAGAAGAGGGTGATGAAGAAGAATCACAAGAAAAATCTGTAACTGAATCTAAAACTTCACCAAAAGAAGAAGTTAAAGAGGATGTTTCAGCAGCATTTGACGATCTGTTTAATAACTAATAGAAGACGAATAAGTTGGGGAGTGTGAGTTCCTACTTTCGCTCCCCTAAGTTATCTAAAATTTAGGAGAAATTTATGTCAACAAGAGACGATTTGGCAGGGCAACTTGCCGCTAGTCTAAATAAAACTTTTAAAGATACCAAAGTTGCATACTTTCTTGACGGTAGTGATACAACACCTACAGATATAAAAGAATTTATTTCTACGGGATCTACATTATTGGATTTAGCCATTTCAAATAGACCAAATGGTGGAATAGCAGTAGGTAGGATATCAGAACTTAATGGATTGGAATCAAGTGGTAAATCTTTAGTTGGTGCACATCTTTTAGCTGAAACTCAGAAAAAAGGTGGTGTAGCAGTCTATATTGATACTGAAACTGCAGTAAGTCAAGACTTTCTGAAAGTTATTGGTGTCGATGTAAGTAATATGTTATATCTACATTTGGAAACGGTTGAAGATATATTTTCAGCAGTAGAAGAGATTGTAGCAAAAGTTAGAGAGTCAGATAAAGATAGGTTAGTAACTATTCTTGTAGATTCACTTGCAGCTGCATCAACAAATGTAGAGATGGAAGCTGACTTTGATAAAGATGGTTGGGCTACATCAAAAGCAATTATTATTTCAAAAGCATTAAGAAAAATAACCCAAATGATTGGTAGACAAAGAGTAGCTCTTGTGTTTACAAATCAGTTAAGACAAAAGTTAGGTGTGATGTTTGGGGATCCTTGGACTACAAGTGGTGGTAAAGCACTACCATTTCACGCATCTACAAGAGTTAGATTGAAAAACAAAGGTCAAATCAAAGATAAAAAGAATCACGTTATTGGTATGACTATACTTGCACAAGTTGTCAAGAATAGATTAGGTCCACCTTTGAGAAGTTGTGAGTTTCCTTTATACTTTGAGAGTGGTATTGATGATGTAGGTAGTTGGTTAAAAGTGATGAAAGACCATAAGATTGTAAAACAAGCTGGTGCATGGTATACACTTACAGACCACTTAGGACAAGAACACAAGTTTCAATCAAAAGAATTCGGTGATAAACTATCAGATCCAGATTTCAAATCATTCGTTTACGAACAAATATGCGATAAAGTTATACTAAAATATGATATGAAAGATTTGGGAATTGATGACGTAGTTGAAACGGAAGAGGTAGTTGGTGAGTGATGTCGAACTCCAGATACCTTTCCATCCTGAATGAGATAAAGAAAAAAGGTGGTTCTGTTAACTTTCAGAACACAAACAAAAAAGTGCTAATAGTCGACGGTTTGAATACTTTTATAAGAGTGTTCAGCGTAATGCCGACTCTAAACGAAAACGGCGTTCATGTTGGTGGCATTGTTGGTTTCCTTAAAAGCATAGGATTTGCAATCAATATGTTTAATCCCACCCGTACTATCATTGTATTTGACGGTAAGGGTGGGAGCAATCGCCGCCGTAAATTATATTCCGATTATAAAAACAAACGTAGAACGTCTTATAGAGTTAATAGAGTAACTGGATTAGAAAATGTAGAAGACGAAAGACGTAATATGTTAATGCAACTTAGAAGAGTTGCAGATTATCTTGAATTATTACCATTAACTACTATATCTGTAGATGGTATCGAAGCAGATGATGCTATAGCTTATATTGCAAAGAGTGTAATACCTGATGGTGAAAAAGTAATTATGTCAACCGACAAAGATTTCCTACAATTAGTATCAGACGATATCAAAGTTTGGTCTCCCACAAAAAAGAAATTATATAACAAAGAAGCAGTTTTAGAAGAGTATTGTGTAACTGCAGAGAATTTTATTATGGCTAAAATATTTGAGGGAGACAAATCTGATAACATAAATGGTGTAAAGGGAATAGCTACTAAAACATTAGTAAAAAACATACCATCTTTGGGAGATCAGAATAATAATTATAGTTTACAGGAGATATATAAATACGCACATAAACATAAAGATGATGATGGTAATTTCTTTATCAAGGTATTACAGAATAAAGAATTACTTGAACGAAATTATAAGTTGATGCAGTTAGAAGATGTAAACATAAGTGCTTCAACTAAAACTAAATTAATTGACACAATCAGAGGTCCTATCAGACGACTAATTAAATACAAATTTGAATCTAAGTTTATGGAAGACAGGCTATTTCAGAACCTACCAAATGTCAGTAGTTGGTTAGCTCAAACATTTACCACGATGGATAAATACGCGGAGCAAACTAATGGGTAGAAAAAAAATGTATTTTACAGTAAAAGAAAAAAAAGATGCACAGAGAAAATGGCAAATGGATTACTATTATAGAAATAAAGAAACCATTCTGAAGAAAATGAAAGAGAAGTATAGACAAAAGAAATTGAATTTATCTAAAACACAACTTACGAAAGATTTATATGGAGAAAAATAGTTCTTTAGTTGAATTTGGAACTTCATTCCAATCTAAAGTTATAGCATCGTGTTTAATTGATTCTATGTTCTTACAGACTATTATGGAAGTTCTTGAGCCAGAATATTTTGAATCAGATTCAAATAAATGGTTAGTTAAAGAAATAAATAACTATTTTCTAAAATATAAAACTACACCTACATTGGAAGCTATTAAGATAGCAGTTGATGATGTTGAAAATGATGTATTAAAGATATCAATTATAGAAGCACTCAAGGATGCTTGGAGACATAGAGAAGCTAGTGATCTACAATTTGTTCAAGAGAAAACATTAGATTTCTGTAAAAATCAAGTTCTAAAATCTGCTATTATGGAATCCGTAAGTTTATTAGAAAATCAAAACTATGATGGTATAAAAACAGTTATAGATACAGCTATGAAAGCTGGAACTCCTGTAGATATCGGTCATGATTATAATGTAGGTATTGAAGAGAGGTTGACTAAATCTACAAGAGTTACAATAAAAACGCCTTGGGATATTACAAATGATATTATGGATGGTGGTCTTGGTGAGGGTGAATTAGGTGTTGTAGTTGCGCCAGCAGGTGTTGGTAAAACGTGGTTACTTCAGAGTATAGCTGCAGGTGCTTTAAAAAGAGGATTTACTGTAGTTCATTATACATTAGAGTTGAATGAAACCTATGTTGGTTTAAGATATGATACTATTTTTAGTGGTATAACTACACAAAACATTAAGTTTCAGAAAGATGAAGTGAAGAAAATCATTGATTCTATTGAGGGAAAAATGGTTATCAAATACTATCCAACAAGAGCAGCAACTGTTAATACACTTTCAGCACATTTAAAACAATTAGAATTAAAGAATATAAATCCAGATTTAGTTATTGTTGATTATGCAGATATCTTGAGAGATAATAGTGGTATGAGAGAGGTGAGACATCAGTTAGGTGCTGTGTATGAAGATTTGAGAGGATTAGCTGGTGAGTTTAAAGTTCCAATATGGACTGCATCACAAGCTAATCGTTCAGCGTTAGAAGAAGAAGTGATAGAAGCAACAAAGATTGCAGAAGCATATAGTAAGATTATGATAGCTGATTTCGTATTGAGTATCAGTAGAAAAGCTGAAGATAAGTTAAGTCATACTGCAAGATGTCATATTATTAAGAATAGGTTTGGTATTGATGGTATAACTTATCCAATGAGTATGAATACCAATCTTGGTAAGATAGAGATTTATGAGTCAACAACTCAGCCAGGTAAAGAACAACAAGGTAAAATGGATAATAGTGAAGAATTTAAGAGACAATTATTAGCAAGCAAGTATAAAGATATGAAAAATAGTGAAGTCGAGGGCTTCGAATAAAACTAAAAAGAAAAAATTATTTAAAAATCATAAAAATTTTAAATAGTTTGTTTTTAATCTGATATATATTATAGTTATCATTGTATAAAGTTTATAGGAAGTATGAGGAGCCAGAAGTAGATGGAAAAGTTTAAGTTATCGGAAAATTTCGTCAGTAAGTATAAGAGAAAGAAAGCACCTTTCGGTTTTAATGGTTTAGGTGAATTAGTTTATATGAGAACATATTCTCGTATTAAAGACGATGGTAAGAACGAAAGGTGGTGGGAAACAGTTCAGCGAGTTGTAGAGGGAACTTACTCTATGCAAAAAAACCATATCGACAACTATCAGTTGGGTTGGAATGCATGGCAAGCTCAAAAATCAGCACAAGAAATGTACGACAGAATTTTTAATATGAAGTTCCTACCACCTGGTCGTGGTTTATGGGCTATGGGAACACCAATCACCGAAGATAAAGGGTTATATGCAGCACTAAACAATTGTGCATTCGTATCTACTTCCACACTTAAAGAAGATTATTCAAAACCATTCTGCTTTCTAATGGATGCCTCTATGTTAGGTGTTGGTGTCGGTTTTGACACTAAAGGTGCTAATGAAATCGTAGTAAAGGGTATAAATAAGAGTAGAAACAAAGAAGTATTCGAAATACCTGATACAAGAGAGGGTTGGGTAGAATCACTTAGACTATTATTAGAAAGTTATTTTCATGGTACGTCAGCTATAGATTTTGATTATAGTAAAGTAAGAGTAGCAGGAGAACCAATCAAAGGTTTTGGTGGTGTTTCAAGTGGTCCTGAACCATTGAAAGAAGTCCACGATGATATCAGAAAAGTATTAGAGGGTAATTCAGGTGAACCAATTACAGTAACTACGATCGTAGACATAATGAATCTTATAGGTAAATGTGTTGTAGCGGGAAATGTTCGTAGAACTGCTGAGATCGTTTTTGGTGACCCTGAGTCAGAAGAATACTTAGATTTGAAAAATTATAAGGTAAATCCACATAGAGAAATGTATGGGTGGACATCCAATAACTCTATCTTTGCAGAACTTGGTATGGATTATACAGAAGCTGCAAAACGTATTGTAGATAATGGTGAACCAGGTTTTGCTTGGTTAGAAAATATGAGACACTACTCAAGAATGAAGAATGGTGGTGATAATAAAGACCATAGAGTAGCTGGTGGTAATCCTTGTCTTGAACAATCACTTGAATCATATGAGTTATGTTGTTTAGTAGAGACATTTCCAAATAATCACGATTCGTTAGAGGATTATCAGAGGACACTTAAATATGCTTATCTGTATGCCAAATCGGTAACACTTGGTAGAACACATTGGTCAGATACTAATAGAGTTATGTTAAGAAATAGAAGAATCGGATGTAGTGTAAGTGGTGTTGCTCAGTTTGTTACTAATCGTGGATTAGATGAGTTTAAAAATTGGTTGGAGGATGGCTATGATACAATACAAGAGTGGGATAAGATGTATTCAGATTGGTTTGCAATACCACGTTCCATTAAAACTACTTCAGTTAAACCAAGCGGCACAGTTTCCTTATTGGCTGGTGCTACTCCAGGTTTACATTATCCCGAAAGTCGTTTTTATATTCGGAGAGTAAGAGTATCTAAACATTCAGAGTTAATAGAACCATTAAAAAAAGCAAATTATACAATAGAACCTGCATTTGGTTCAGAGGATTCTACATCTGTGGTTGAAATTCCAGTTGATGTGGGAGAGGGAATTAGAACTGCGAGTGAGTTATCTATATGGGAACAATTCAGTTTAGCAGCATTTATGCAACGACATTGGGCAGACAATCAAGTAAGTTGTACAGTTACATTCGATCCAGAAGCAGAAGCTGATGAAATTGCACCTGCTTTAAACTACTTTCAATATCATTTGAAAGGTATTTCTTTACTACCAAGACACGATTATGGTGCTTACAAACAAATGCCATATGAAGCGATAGATGAAAAAACATATCATTTTGAAGCAGAAAGACTTGGTAAACTTACTTTCGGTGTAATCAAAAACGAAGAAGCAGAAATAGACAAATTCTGTAATAATGACACTTGTGAAATACCAGGCGAAGAAATAAAATAAAGCTTGACAAGTATACCTTTTTATTCGTATATTCTAACATAGAAAATAGGGAAATTATAACCTAAATGTATCAAAACATCTTTTATCAGTTTAAAAGACGAAGAATCCACATATGGGATGACAAAACTGGCTATTCAGTTCATCCATTCAGTCAATACGCATATGTTAAGGATCCTAAAGGAACATATACATCTCTTTATGGTGATAAGGTGAGAAAATTACCTATTAGTAGAGTAGATGAGACAGATATTCCGTTTGAATCCGATGTTGCACCAGAGATTAGATATTTAGTTGACAAGTATACAGATTCGGATGAAGTATCTGAGGGTCATCGTATTATGTATTTTGATATTGAAGTTGAAGTTACACAAGGATTTCCTGATGTAAATAAAGCTGACAATACTATTACTTCTATTGCTTTTTATGATGAATTAACAAAACAGTATTATTGTTATGTTCTTGATGTAGAGAATAAGGTTAGTGCAAATCAGTTTGGTGAAACGACTGTTATCAAATTCAAAGATGAAAGAGACTTACTAAAGGCATTCTATACAAAATATCTTGAGATATCACCAACAATCATTAGTGGTTGGAATAGTGATAGATTTGATGTTCCTTATCTTTATAATCGTACTCAAAGATTACTAGGTAAAGAAGCTGCTAATTGTCTTTCACCAATTGGTATAGTAGAATTTCAGAAACATAGAGGAACTTATAAGATTGCAGGTGTATCTTCACTTGATTATCTTGAGTTATATAAGAAACTTTCATTCAATGAAAGGTCATCATATCGTTTAGATGATGTTGGTGAGTTAGAAGTTGGATTAAAAAAGGTAGCTTATGAGGGAACACTTAATGATTTATATGATGGTGATAGAAATAAATTTGTTAAATATAATATAAATGACGTTATTATTCTTGAGAAACTTGATGCAAAGTTAGATTTCATTGGTATTGCTAGAGCTATTTGTCATTTGGGACACGTTCCTTATGAAGATGTTTATTACTCATCAAGATTTCTTGAGGGTGCTATTCTTGTATATCTTAAAAAGGTTGGTATTGTAGCACCAAATAAAGTTAAGGCAAATAGAGATTTGATGGGTGGTAATGATAAGTTTGCAGGTGCATATGTTCAGGATCCACAAAAAGGTAAACACGAATGGGTGTATGACTTGGATATTACAAGTATGTATCCATCTATTATTATGAGTTTGAATATATCTCCTGAAACTAAATTAGGTAAGTTAGATAGTTGGGATGTAGAACCATTTCTCAAAGGTGTTGACAGAACATATACTATTAAAGATAAGAATGGTAAAGAGAGTGCTAAACTAACTACAGGTGAGTTTCAAAACTTTTTGAAAGACAATAATGTATCCGTATCTTCTAATGGTGTATTATATACACAAGATAGAAAAGGTCTTATACCAACATTATTAGAAAAGTGGTTTGACGATAGAGTTCAGTTTAGGAAGTTAGCTAAAAAGTTCGCTGATGAGGGTGATAAAGAGAAATATGCATATTTTGATAGACGACAATACATTCAAAAGGTTGTTCTAAACTCATTGTATGGTGTGTTGGGATTACCTATATTTCGTTTCTATGATTTAGATAATGCAGAAGCAACCACCACTACAGGTGTTGAGTTGATTAAATATACCAAGAGAATGTCTAATCATTATTACAATTCGGTGGTAGGAGACAAAGAAGATTATTGTATTTACATTGATACAGATTCGGTTTTCTATTCTGCTATTCCTATCATTCAGAAGAAATATCCACACGTTGATATTAAAGACGAAGCTATAGTTACAGAAAAGATATTAGAAATCGCATCTGATGTTCAGAAATATTTAAATGATTCATATGATTTATTTGCTAAGAAGTTTTGTAATATAGATGAACATAGATTTGAGATTAAGCAGGAATTGATTGCTAAAAGTGGGTTATTTGTTACAAAGAAACGATATGGTATGAAGATTATCAATGATAATGGTGTTAAAGTGAATAAACTTCACGTCAAAGGTTTAGATATTGTTCGTTCAAGTTTCCCTGTAGCATTCAAAGAATGTTTAACTAAAGTTTTAGAAGATATATTAGCAGATGTTCCAATGTTAAAGATTAATGAGTACATTCTTAACTTTAAGAAATCTATGAAACTGAAAAAATATGATACAATTGCTATGCCAACTTCAGTTAAAAATGTAAAGAAATTTATATCAATGGGTGAGGGTATTCTTATTGCTAAAAAGGGAGCTCCAGTTCATGTTAAATCAGCAATTAACTATAACAATTTTTTATTGATTAATAAACTGAACAAGAAATATCCTGCGGTTGGTAATGGAGAAAAAATTAAGTGGACTTATTTAAAAGATAATCCGTTCAAGTTTGATACTATATGTTATAAGGGTCATGAAGATCCACCACAAGTATTAAATTATATAAAACAATATATAGATACAGATAAAATTTATAAACAAGCACTTAGTAAAAAAGTAAAAATGTTATATCAAGCATTAAAATGGGAAGAACCAAACGATGATTTTGGTTTCAATAAATTTTTCTAATGGATAAGTATATTTTAGCAGTTGGGTGTAGTTATACAATAGGTCATGATAATGTAAATAATCCTATAATGACTACTTTAAAACATTATGAATTAGATAGTTGGCCTTCATGGTTAGGTAAATTAACCAATAGAACGTGTGTTAATTATGGTAAAAATGGTGCTGGTTCATTTTATATGGCTAATAAAGTCTATGAATTAGTTGAAAAATATAAAGATAAAGATTTCGTTGTTATGGTGATGTGGTCAGGATTACATAGATATGATATGATTAAGAATGATAGATGGATTCATAGTGGACAAAAACAATTTGACTTTTTTAAAAAAAAATATATTATATATTTATATGATAATCTAAATGCATATTATCATACAATACTTAATATGTTAAATGTTCAAAATTTTTTAAAACAAAAAAACATAAAATATTTGTTTTTAACTCATAGAGATATTCTATCTGAATTTTATCAAAAGCATGAAAAAGTCAGTTATTTAGAAGAATGTATAGATTGGGATAATTTTTATTTTCATGACGGATTTAAGGGTTGTATGGAATGGTGTGTTGAAAATGATTTTAAACTTAATGAAAGTAACCATCCTTACATAGAGGGTTACAGAAAATATGCAGAACATCTTTATGATGTATTTAATGGAAAATTACTTTAATTTGGAGAAATAATATGATACTTATATATATGTATATAAAGGAGTTACAAAATGGATAAACAAACGTTGATGGGATTTGTCAACAGGTTCTACTTAGGTGGTCAGACACAATCTGCACCTGTAGTTTCAACAAAAGATACACTTAGTTGTTCATTCATCAATTCAGCAAAAAGTTGTGTTGGTGATATCGTTCTGGCTAAGAATGGTTTCGGTGATTATGAAATGGGTCTCTATGAGATACAAGACTTAATCAAGTTACTTAATGTCTTAGATGGTGAGTTAGTTGTTGAAGCTGAAGAAGTTGGTGATGTTGTCTCTCAGTTGGTTATTAAACAAAAAACTAATAACACTAAAGTTAATTACGGATTAGCCCGTCTTGATGTGGTTTCCAAGAAGCCAGATTTGACGAATGTTCCTGATTTTGATTTAGAATTAAAGATAGATAAACACTTTATCAGTTCTTTCATATCAGGTAAAGGTGCTTTGAGTGATGTTTCTACTTTCGCAGTTTTATCAGATGGTGTAGAAGCAAAGATTGTTATTGGTTATAGTTCTAGTACACAATCAAACAAGGTAACTATTCCTGTAGAAGCTAACAAAATGTCTTCTCTTGATGATGCTATCTTTTTTGATGCAGATACTTTCAAAGAAGTTCTAACTGCAAATAAAGATTGCGAATCAGCAACTCTTTATGTTTCAAGTCAAGGTTTGGCTAAAGTTAGTTTCAAAGTAGATGATTTCGAATCTACTTATGTCTTAGTGGCAAAAACTACTGTAGACTAATGGAACAATATGTAGATAAATCAAAAGTTTATCTGCAGGAAATAGATAAGAAAACTGCGAA
>Ga0315316_10000325_pt1 | contig 30828 bp, 25 predicted proteins | sample M160m3416metaG_FD_203702 | JGI IMG/M metagenome (GOLD analysis project Ga0315316, IMG submission 203702) | Ammonia-oxidizing marine archaeal communities from Monterey Bay, California, United States - M1 60m 3416 | ecosystem: Environmental > Aquatic > Marine > Intertidal zone | place: USA... | reverse complement strand
ATTTATAGAAGATTTAAGAATTAAATATAATTTAAATAAAGAACATACTAACGATATACGAAAAAAATTATTTAATGCTGTAAAAAAAAGGATTATAACTAAATCGGGTCAAGTAACATATGATGCTGTTCATGGAAAGGTGCTAAGTATAGAATGTATGAAATATAATGATACAGAAAATAACTTTTTAATAAAAGTATAATAAAGTTAAGGTGTGTTAATAAATTAACAAATAATATCTATATTATTTATAATCAAATGCACAGTTCTTCACCGAAAAATAATTTAAAATTTAAGTGTGCTGCTTTAGTTTATCATAAGAATATTTTTGAAATATATCAAAAAAAATGGATTACAAAATGTATAGACTCTATTATAAATCAAAGTTTTATCGAATATGATATACTTGAACTAAATTATGGAGTAACTAATTTTTCATTATTTCCAGCAATTATAGAAAATAAAAAATATTTTTGGAATAAACATTTTAATAGCCACCATGAAGCAAGAGGTTTTTTATTACATAAAGCATTTCATGAAATGGGATATGATGTTATCTTCAATGTTCAATTAGATAAATTTTATCATTTGGATAGATTTCAATATCAAGTTGATGCTATTCAAAGAGGATATGATATAATTAGTTCTGTTAATCATCTATCTAATAAAAATAAAAATAAACCTCAAGATTTACTGAATATTACAAAACATTTAGAAGATAAATATTATTGTAGTCAATGCCAATGTTCTTATCCTCCTGTATATAAACAAATTCATCAACTTTCTCATAATATGGAAAAAATTAATAAAAGTGATGATATATTTCTTGATTTATTACAACATTGTTTTATGAATATAGATAAATTACGAAGTAATTTTGGAAAATTTGACAAATTTGAAAAAATGGATGACTATAGAGAATGTATTATTAATTCTATAATGCATACAATACAAGATCGTGACCAATCTAATATAGATCTAACTGTATTAAAAAAATTATGTCATTATATCTTGTTATTTATCTTAATGATCGAAAATAACTCGGAAATGACAGAACAATTAAATATCCGTTGGTTTATTGATAATAATGTTAATATAATTGAAAGTGCTAGTGTTTGTCTTAATCGCAATGTGTGGAATGAAATATTAGATGATAATAGTAAACGAAATAGTGATGATTTAATTAATAAAGAAATGGGATTTCTTTGGAAAATGTTAGCTAAAACTCAATTAAAATTTAAAATTATTACAAAAGTGTTATTTAAATATCCGGAAGATGAAGATTGTGATGATATGGATATTGATATTGAAACAAATCCAATGAGAACGGAAGATTTACAAAAAAAAATAAAGTTATATAGATATGAAAAGGAATTAGAAAGATTAGATAGACAAAGAAGAAAAGAAATTAGAGCAAAAGATGATCAACATAAAAGACAAATGAAACTTAAAAAACATCAAGAAATGATTGAACTTCGTAGAAGACAACTTCAGCAAGCACAAAATAGTAATAACTCTTCTTTTAAATTTCCAGCACTTAAATCACAAAATAATATTGATATTACAGATCATGAAGTTAAAAGACAAACTCGTAAATTATCTCGTCAAGAACAAAAAAAATTACGACAACAACAAGTTCAATCTAGAAGTAGAAATTATAATACCCATAATATTAAAGAAATTAGACTTTAAGTATATTTGAAATAATTTTTTATTAATGTTAATTATTTAACTAAAATAAAAATTTATTAAAACTAATTAAAAACTTATTAAAGAATTTAAAGTTGGACACCAGTTAAAGCGTTGACAATTCTTGCTGCTCCAGATTTTTCTTCTTCTGGTTTATCTTCGAAATCTTCATCATATTCATTTTCGAACATTTCTGGTTCTTCTTCTTCATAATCATCTTCGAAACTTTCCATTCCTGGAAGTTTTGCTACAAGATCAATAACTTCGAATTTTCTGAGGCAGTAGAGGACTGCAACTGCGACAACAATGCCGACAACAAGGCATAAAGCATTTTTTGGTGAAAAGACACCTGCGATTTTTTTAAGCATATTCATGTTTTATTATATACTAATCAAAGAAAATTTATATTCAATAAAATTAACAAAAATATTATTAAAAATAACTAATGCTATAGATTTATAAGTTATTTTAGAAGGAAATCAAATAATTTATTTTAACTATATAAATTTTTTGAAAAATTGTATACACCTATATTATATAGTTTAAATGGATACTTTAGATTTAAAAAATCTTTCTAATAGAACTAAAATTATATTGACTAAAATTTTAAATACTTTTTTAGAAGAACATAAAAATGATAGAAGATATTCTGAATTAATTATAAGTAAAAATAATCAATTATTAAAAACACAACTCTTTATTATTTTTGGAGATTCAAAATTATTCTCAAAATCAATGAATTATCTTAATATACCTAATTCTAAATTAATTAAATATTTACATAATATTAAAACTTTTTTTGATAATGATAATTCTACTAAACAATCTAAAGGAATCGATTTTATTTTAAATAAATCAGGATTAAACGATCAATACTTTGATATAATTCCGTTATTAGATGATTATGAACAATTATATGATAATATTAGATATAATCAAAAAGTTATTAATTTTATTAATGAATCATTTCCCCAAACATTTAAGGATGAAATTATTGAAATTTTTAATTCATTAGTTAAATTTGATAATCTCTATAAAAAATATAAAGTTTCTATTATTGAAGAAAAAATTAATACTATTAAACAATTTTATAATACTGAAGATAAAGAAATATTTATTATTAGTCAAAAAAGTATTATTGAAAATAAAATTACCAATTTTTATACAAATTTATCAAATAATATTCAAGAAACTAATATTGACTTTAATTTTGATGAATTTAAACCAAATGATATTTCTGTTATGCAAACACTGGATTCCTCAGCAGAAGAAAATTGGAATCAAATCATTTCTGAAACAAGAAAAGTTGTTTATGATACAAATCCTGATAAATATTTTGAAAATTTTGTAGCATTATTTAAATATTTTAAAGATACTGAAAAAAAATTCAAACTTGATGATAAAAATATTAATGAATTAATGGAAGAAATTCAAAATTATAATACTTTTATAACAACTCAAAACGAAATTTTAAATAATATGCCTTATTACAATAATGAAACTGATAATAATGAATTTGATAATGAAAATTTTATTAAATTTTTAAAAAATATTCCGGAAAAGAATAAACGCTTACTTAAAGATATTAAAAACAGTATTACTACTATGATTTCTACATTATTTACTAATATTAATTATAATTATCTTAATGGTTTTAAGGAATATAATGTTAATGACACAGGTTATAATACTGATAATGATTTATTTAAAATTCAATGGTTTGATAAAAATATTGATAAACAAAGAGTTTCATATAATGTATTACTTATATTCGTACAAACATGTGCTAAAATATTAATTCATAAAAATAATATTAATGAATATCAAAATATTTTACCTATTGGATTATATCCAGATAAAATCTATAAATATGAGTCTGATTTGTATGTATATATATTAACAAAAATTTTTACAAATGTTTTTAAACAATTTACAGAACAACAATCTTGTATGGGTGATAATTGTAAAGACTCTGTTATATTAATGCTCACATATATTAAAATATTACGAACTTTAAAACCAATTATTACTGATGAAAATAATGAATTATTTAGAATAATAAATGAAATGGAATTAGAAGATTTTAATTTTTTAACATATATTGAAGGACAAATAAAAGGAACATCTACTATTAAAAGTATTATGGATAATATGATATTTAATATGGATTATTATCAATTACCAACTAGAAATACATCTTTAAATAAAAAAATAGAGCAACAAAAAATTAATTTTACTCATAAAAATTTTATTAAAGAATGTATTGATGAAAACAATGAAAAATTAAGAAAAAAATATTTATCAACAAAAACTAGTAATAATTCTTTAATTAAAAAACTTATATCCGCAGAAAAGAATGATGATAAAGAATGGAATATTATGATGAATAATAATTATCAAATTTTTATTGCTTACTTTTCTAATATGTTTCATAAAATTAAACTAAATTTTTCTGATGGAACTAATTCACTTTATTCATTTGAAAATTTCAATAAAATGAATATATGTGTTGGAGCATTAACTGAATATAAACCTTGTTATGAAACTAATTACTATATTTGGGTTAAAGAAGTTTCTAATTTATTGCCATTAGAAAATTATATCAATATATATATTGATGTATACAAACAATATATTGAAAAAAATTTATATAAAATTATTGACAATAGAATTATTTTAGTAAATACCAAAGATGAACTTAAATATTATAAAACTCTTAAAACACAAAAAGAGCAAAATTCATTTATTGAATTAGTTTTACAAAAACAAAATATTACTAATTTAACTTCTAATATATCATCTTTTTTTAACTTTTATACTAATGAAAAAAAATTTTATGATAATTTATATAATATTTGTTTATCAAATGAAAATGTATTTAATATTATTATTAATCATATCAGTAATTTAGAACAACAAATTGAAAAAGAAGAAGAAGATTTAAGTGCGATTGAACTCTTATTAGAAGAATTAGATGATGATGAAATGGTTGAAGGTATCAATAATAAAAGAAATCTATTAAATATTAAAAAACACTTTTTAAACTTAATTATCAGTAAAAAATTTGAAAATAAATTTGAAAAAAGTGAACTAGAAACTGAACACACTTTGGAAATCGAATTAGTTAAAGCTGAAATTAATATTAAAGAAGAAGAAGAAGAGATTGAATTTGGCGATGACGATGATGAAGAAGAAAGAGAATATGGTGAAACTGAAGAACCTGATGATGCTGATGAAGCTGATATTGCTAATCAACAAATGGAATTTGATGATTTTGAACAACAAACTCAAATCGATATTCAAGATATTATTGATAAACAACAAAGAAATAAAAAAGAATTATTAAAACAATGGGGTAATACATTATCAAAATATTTAGACATCCAAAATGGAAAAAATGTTATGGATAAAATATTACAAATTATTGATAATATTGAATATAAAAATAGTAATCAAAAAAAAATTCATGAACAATTTGCTAAATTTTTAAAGAATGAATATTTATCCACAAATAGTTTTAGTGATATTAAAAAATTAAAATTTGATAAAAAATTAAGAAAAACACATTATGAATTTTTAAATAATATTGAATATGATATTTTCAAAATTTTATTAATTTTATACACTATTACATATAATTTAGATCAAATTGTTAAACAAAATATTGATATTTGTAATATTCCAAGGATTAAATCTTTTATTAAAGAACAACGTAGTAAAAATACAGATTCTAAAGTTAAATTAAGTAAATTTGTTACAATTATTAATGGTAGATGGAATGGATTTACAGGAACTATTGTTTCAAGTAGTAATGATGATAAAATTATTGAAGCAAAAAAGAAAATAATTAATAATCTTAAATCTAGTCTTTTATATTATAAAAAATTAAGAAAAACATTTTTAAATGAAAATTGGTTATCTAAATTTCCAAAATATGGTAAAAATGATATTATTAATCGTAAAAAAGAGGAAAATCAACAAAATTTCTTAAAAATACAAATATCAAAATTTGAACAAGAATTAGATACATCAATTGCTACTATTAAAAATACATTAACTGAAAAAATAAATGAGTTTAAAAATAATTATATTTATGTTACTCTTGATAGATATGGAATTAATACAAATAAATACGTTCCACATATTAAACAAATTAAATTAAAATTACAAGATGTTGAATTTTCTAAACTTCCTACATCTAAACTCGCTTCCTCCATTACTAATAAATTTGAAGAAGTAAAAGGTAATTTATCTGGTAAAAAAACTTTAGAAAATAATGTTAAATGTTTATACTATATTCTTGAAATATTCCATAATTCATTGAGTAAAACTGATTTTGAAGAAGCATTTGAAAAAAATTACTTCATATATGTTTATAATTTTGCTTTTCAAATATATATAAAACAAAGAGCTCTTGAAAAGAGAAAACTTATTATTGAATTAGATAATGAATATAATATTAATAATTTAAAATTAAAACTTAATACTGGTATATTAAATAATAGTACAAAAAGAAGACTTTTAAAACAAATTGCTATTTCTGAAACTAAAGACAAAATTTTAAATATTGAAGATAAATATCATTATTTATTTGAAACTTATGATGATAAAAAACCAAGAAAAGAAACTGTTACATTATTCAAAAATTTATATATCAATAATAAAGGCACTATTTTACCTGAATATGAAATTAGTGTTATGAAACAAATTTCAAAAAAACAACAAATACATAAAACCAGATTAATTAAAAAACTTAATAATCAATTTGATTCATTTATTAATAATGTTAAAGAATCATATAAACAACCTGAATGTGATATTATTAATATATTAAAAAATATGTAAATTATTTTTTTAAACTTGCTTTAATCAATCCAAGAAATAACGGTCTTGGATTGAATGGAGTTGACTTAAATTCAGGATGAAATTGTCCCGCAATAAAAAATGGATGTTCTGGAATTTCAATTATTTCTGGAAGTAATCCATCTAAAGATAAACCTGAAAATATCATTCCTTTTTTTTCAAATTTTTCTTTAAATTTTATATTTACTTCATATCTATGTCTATGTCTTTCTTTAATTATTGACTTTTTGTATAATTTATATGCTAATGAACCTTTTTTTAATCTAGCAACATATTCACCTAATCTCATTGTTCCTCCTAAATTTCCATTTTTTTCTACAATATTTTTTAAACCATCTTCACTAATCCATTCTGACATAATATCTACAATAAATGAATCTCCTTTTTTCCCAAATTCTGCAGAACTTGCTTTCTTGATTCCTAATACATTTCTTGCAAATTCAATTACAGATAATTGGAGACCTAAACAAATTCCTAACATTGGTATTTTATTTATACGACAAAAAGTAATTCCTTTAATAATCTCTTCAATACCATTTGTCCCAAAACCACCCGGTATTACAACACCATTTACATTTTTCAAAAGATTAAACATATCATTTATTTTACGGGAATCTATCCAAATTATTTTTATATCACATTCATATTTCCAACCAGCATGTTTTAATGCTTCTATTACTGAGTAATAAGAATCTTCTAATTCTACATATTTTCCTATCAACCCAATTAAAATCTCTTTTTTCTTTTTTGTAATAGATTTATTTAAAATATGCCATTTTTCAAATGTTGGAATTTGAGAAATACTCAAATTAAAATGATTAATTATACACTCTCCTAATCCTTCTTTATGAAACTCTAATGGAACTTTATAAATTGAACTTACATCTATTGCCTGAATAATATTCTCATAGTTGATACTTGTATATAATGCCAACTTTTTACGAATTTTATCATTTAATTCATATTCACAACGAGCAATTAATATATCTGGTTGTAATCCACTTGTCATTAATTGTTTAACTGCAACCTGTGTTGGTTTTGTTTTTAATTCTTTTGATGCTTTATAATACAAAATATAAGTTAAACAACAAATCATAATTTTTTTTTTACCATATTCTAAAATCATTCTTCGAATTGTTTCAAAATAATAACTTGCTTCATAATCACCCGCAGAACCACCTATTTCACAAATAATGAAATCATATTTATTTGAATTTTTTTCAATAAATTCTCTAATAACACTCACAAAATGGGGCATAAATTGAACTGTTTTACCTAAAAATTTACCTTTTCTCTCATCATTTAAAAGATTCCATAATAACTTTCCTGATGAAATTGAATTATCTCTACTAACATTTATTTCTCCAAATCTTTCATAATAACCTAAATCTAAATCTGTTTCAGCACCATCATCTGTTACATATACTTCACCATGTTCTACTGGATTCATAGTTCCTGGATCAATATTTAAATATGGATCTAATTTTTTTATAGTTATTCTAGTATATCCCATTTCTTTTAACATCGCAGCAATACTACCACTAGTTACACCTTTTCCTAATCCAGAAACTACACCACCCACTACAAAAATATAATTGCAAGATTCCATATACTTTTTATATCTAATCTTGATATTAAATATTTAATATAATTTTTTATAAAATTGGGACTGACTTTTTATATTACCCTTCTAATTGATGCTCAATACATAAATTTCTTCCAGCATTTGTTTCTTCACCACAAATATTACAAATTAGTTTATCACACGCATATCCACTAATCTGAAAACAACATCTACGAATATCATCTAATAATACATGTTTTCCACAATTACAACGTATTTCATTTGCTTGTTTAAATTCAATATATTCATTAATAATTTCTATACAATCTTTACTGAAAAAATCTTTTTTATATATTCTCTTAACTGCTTTATCAAATTCATTTATCCGCTGATAATTTTTTAAATCTTCATATGTTTTCACATTAACAGAGATAAAACTGCTTACTTCACTCATATTAATTAAATTATTATAATTGTTTATCGTTATATAAAATCAATTTTATTAAAAATTAAAAAATACAGTCCAATTTATAATTTTTAATAATTTATTATCTCATTTTATGTAAAATAGTTGTATTATTGCGATAGAAAAAAAAAGGCCTTCATTTATAATTATTTACTTCTTAACTTTTTGTTTATTAGATTTTCTTACTTTTCTTACTTTTCTTACTTTTCTTACTTTTCTTACTTTTTTACCACCAATAGCATCATATTCACCAGAACCACCATCTTCTTCTTGTTGTTTAATTTGTTGTTGTTTAGTTTGTTGGTATTTTCTTTGTTGTTGAACTTGTTGTTTTTTTTGTTGTTGTTTGAGTTTTTGTTGTTTGAGTTGTTGTTGTTTGAGTTGTTGTTGTTTTTTTTGTTGTTTGAGTTGTTGTTGTTTGAGTTGTTGTTGTTTGAGTTTTTGTTGTTTTTTTTGTTGTTTGAGTTTTTGTTGTTTGAGTTGTTGTTGTTTTTTTTGTTGTTGTTTTTTTTGTTTAGTTTGTTGTTTTTTTTTTGTCATCAAATATTCTTTCAAATAAGTGAAATCACCATCAATATTTTTAAAACTTAATTGCTTATTTTTCTCATTTGTTAAACTTTTTATTAATACTTTTTCTGAAATACTCATAATGTTACAAACTTTTGGAAATTTTTTCCATAAATTAATTAAAAATGTATTCTGTATTTCTATAATAGAATGTATAGGTATTTTTGGTCTTGATTTTATTTTTTGATTTATTTTTTTATTTGTTTTTTGATTTGTTTTTTTATTTATTTTTTGATTTGTTTTTTTATTTGTTTTTTGATTTATTTTTTGATTTATTTTTGTTTTTTTTGAAAGTATTTTTGGGGATTTCATTAATAAATTATCAAATTTATTTGAAGGCATTAATTTATTTGAAGGCATTAATAAATCATCAAAATTATCTGAAATAATCGGGACAGCCCCACCTCTATGTTTTCTTACAGATTTTCTGGTTCTTCTTTTACCACCTGTTTCATTTATATTGCTAGAAGATTCTGCTGCTGTCTCTAATAAACCATTAATAACATCTGACAATCCGATGTCTGTCCAAGCCACATTAAAATTCCGAGCTCTGTTTAAAAAATTGGGGTCTGTAGCGGTACAATTTCCATCAATTTTTTTTCCATTAAGTTTCCAACAGCTTTCTGTCATCTCAGCATCGGATATTTCTATATTGTTTATGTTGTTTCCATCATAGTTATCATATAGAGTAACTACAAGTGTTTTAATAACTTCTTTTATTAATTCTTTTCTTTTTCTATCTGAAATATTGAATAAGTCCAATAATTTTGCTATATCCGGACTGTTAATCATACGAGAAGGAAATCGACGTGGCGGTCTTCTATCGAACCGGCAATGATCTAAATAATGACCAACAATTATTATTACATAATAGATAAAAAACAGAAGATTATTCGGAGGATCATTATTTAATACCAAATTGCTTATTCTAATATCATCCACATGTGGAAGCCAGAAATATGATACTCCCCTCGATAATGTTTGTATTGTGTTCTCATCTATATTTGGATTTCCAGCAAAACATTTTCTCATCAAAGTTAAGTGAAGAGCAGAACTAGCCATTTGGTGAGGACTCATTGTTCCTACATTAAATTCATTATTTAAATTTGGATATAATTTCTGAAAACCTTCTTGTGTTAGACCAAAAAGATAATCCGCAGATCCTTCCTCATCTATTCTCATTATAGACTCAAACATAGTCGATAAAATTAACATAACCAGAAATGATTTATTTTTAAAAATTTTTGTAAAAAGAGGTTTGTTTTTTACTAGTTCAGATTCCATAAGGGCTTTAATAACAAGAACTCCGCCTTTTAAACTTCTTAAATGATTTAAACCGCCATGACCACATCTGGGAATGTCACCCCCAATATTCCATTGACCATTTTTTGGATATTGTATTTTAGAAATATTATTGAATATTTGCTCAGAAAAATCTGTAATATATTGTATAACGTAGTCCTTATCATCCTCTTCTCCTGTATCAAATGCGGCTAACTCAATATTATTTAAGTTATAGAGGTATCCTCTAAAATAATCTAATGCTTCTTCTGTATATGGTCGTCTTGAGATCTGGTTTAATTCCTCAATTCTTGGTAATATCCTCACAAATTGATCACCAATGCGTTCTTCATTGAAAATACTAGAATCTCTCCTGGCAACTGGATATGGTGGAGCACTTGCTTCAACTTCTAGTGGTGGAGCACTTGCTTCAACTTCTAGTGGTGGAGCACTTGCTTCAGGAAGATCACAACCACCACAAGGAGCACCGGCTCCAGCTATAAGAGCATTTACATCAGCTAACTGTGATTGCCTATAAGCATTTACAGTATCATTAATAATTTGAGTTGTTTTTTGTTCAATAGTTAGATTTATGTTACTTAAAACATCACTATCAATCAATTCACAAGTAATAACTAATACTTTTTGGTTCTGTTCAGCAATTGTTTCTCCTAATTCACTCGTATTTTCCGAAACTCCTAATGCTGCATTCCAGCGGGGGGCTGCTGACGATACGTATTCATAATTTACATCTAGGATTCTTAAATAACTACCGAATGGTAATAGTACTTCCTCTTCTGTTGTGAAATTTGTTAACCTGTCATTTTCAGAATTATTTAAATATATAACTCTATTTTCTTTACGAATTTTTATTTTATATATACAACAACTATGTCCGTAATTACCACCTCCATTATATTTCTGAAAATGTATTGCTACAGCAGGGTTTATTGATGTCGAGGAAAAGGCAAATTGTGGAATATCTGTACCTATCATCTCTTTAAACCTATGAGGTGTTGAACCTTCTTTTAAATTTAGTAACTTAACACCTCTATATACCCATATTCCTTCTTCTGGGAAATTATTAGTTTCCTCAATAACAGATTGTCTAAAATTATTCTGACGCCCAGGTTCATCAGAATAAAGTTTTAATAGTTCTGTAAGGACATCATAATAGCTAGGTGGCTGGCCATTTTGTTTTGGTTGATATTGGATCTGACTAGAAATCGCCTGGTGAGGGAAACCGAGGTTATAAAAACCTGCCATAATATCATTAAAACCATCTGTAGCTGTTGCTGTAATTGTGTATTCATTTAATTTTGGCGACCCGCCAAAAGTATATACTAACAACCATTGTTTAGCAAGGTTATAATGGCCTTGGCTTACCCAATTGTACATTTTTGTAGCCCAAGTGTTTGGATGATTACCAATAATATTTTGTACTTTTGTTAATCCGCCAACCGTTCTTTCGTAATTAAAAACATTTTCATACATTGTAAGATCGCGAATATCCAAAAAATTACGGATATAAGCCCCTTGTGGAGTTTGTATAAAATTTATAATACTGTTAGGAAAATCACTATCTTGCCAACCATTTGCATTTCTGGGCATTGAACTTAAATTACGATCGTCCCGACATGAGTCAGGTATGTTTGCAGCGTTTCCAGTCAATTGCTGTCTATTTGCGAAATTGATTTGTTCTGCGAAACATGGTCCTTGACAGCCGTTGCGATCTACACTTGCGCTATTATAATTATAACGTAATTCAGCATTTAATGCTTCAAGATTCGTAGATCCTGGTGTTCTATAATCTATAGCACCTTTATTAGTGAATAGAAATTCTACTGCTGATCGCGCCCAGAATCTCATTGAAATACGTTGTGTAGGATCGTTATAAAATGTACAATTAATATCCTTGTCTTTTAACATTTTAGCTAGAAAACATAATTTCATTTTACTTTTCCAATGTTTAAAATACCCTTCTCTCTGTGTATTCATTGCTAAAAAATTGTCTAGCAAAGTATATAAAAATGGATAGTGTACATTAGATATTTTGATTATTGGTGATTCTGATAAGTCTGAGTTATAGGTCCATCTACGTTTTTTACATTTTGTTGTCATATTTATTAATAAATCTCCAGACCTTCCATTGTATTGAGTATTTCTAGTTTCAAGAACTAGGTCCGAAATATCAATTGAATGCATACATTCAAATGGTGTCCAAGGATTATCTGGATGTTTGTCAATTTTTAAAGCAATTGATGAAACTCTCATACAGTCCTTACATCTGGGTGGTGTAAATCTTGGTCCTCTAAAATAAAATTGAAATGGATTAAATATATTTCTATTTGGAAATTCATAAGGCATTGGATTATTATTAAAATCTAACCTATGTATACATCCATTATGTTGGTATAAATTTCCGTATTCATCTGTATAAGTGGTTCCCACAAAATCTCTACTGGGATCAATTAGCGAAGTTAATCCTAATGAATTTAAATTAACTTCCAACATAATTTTCGAAAAATCAGCTATAGTCCAACCATAACCATTTAAGTAATAAACTAATAATGAATTTACAATAATATCATCTTTTTTATTTAAATTTATGTATGGCTCAGGTCTTTCTATTCCACCATAATTTGACTCATGTTCATGTAATCTACAAATCAGATGCATATCATAATCAAAAGAAAAAAGCGTAGGAGTTAATTCAAGCATCGCTTTTGTTCCAGCATAAAAAGGCAAACATTTACCACCACTAACAACCAATTTTACCCGATTTACATCGTTATATCTGCCTACAAATCCCCCCGCTCTAATATCGATAATTAGGTTATTAACAAATGTTTTGTAATCAGGTCCAAAACCATCATCCTTTCTTGAACATAATATTAATGCTGCTATAATTGTGTCGGTGTTGATCTGCGAGGTTCCATTGGCTAATATTTTATTTACATTTTGAATTGCGCGTATTAGCAGTGTATCAATAGTAAGATATAATCTCTCTTCTATTTTTGCTGTAGCATCTCGTGTAGAAACTGCATCGCGTTTCTGATTTGCGGGATACGGAATTATTACGCCTCCATGTTGTTTTGTTTTTTTGTTAAGTTTTTTTACAGTTTTTTTTGTAGTTTTTTTTTTATTTATTTTTTTGATTATTGATAATCCGGTTTTTGTTTTTTTTCCGGTATATTTATAACCTTTTCGCAATTTACCAATCTTACCACCTGTTTGATGTATTCCTGAATGTTTTCTGATAGGCATATTATATTGTATATACTAGTATATAATATAATATAAAAATCAGGTTAACATATTATTTTTATATAAATTAAAAGATGTTTTCTTATATATTTTCTAATATGTTTTCTAATAGGAATATATATAAATATAACATAATAATCCAGTCCCTTTACTTTAAATATTTTTAATCTAGAATTCTGGATCTCCTCTTTCCTTTCGGATTTTCCGTATTAGTTTCCATTTTAGATCATTAAATTTTTTATTTTTTTGAACTGTTTTTGGACATATATTTACGTGCCATTTACAGTGTTCCTGTTCCAAATGTTGTTTAGAACGATTAAGAACTAAACTTTCTTCTGAAAGGTCTAAATAAATATCTGGCTTTACTGTTTTTTGAAGAACTGTAATTACGTTAGTTAAATCTTGAGATTTTTTTTTTTTCCATACAAATTTTGTTGATGTCATTTTCTTATTCTTATTAATTTAAGAGATAATTATATTTTATATAGGTAATTAAATAATCAATTTTAATTTTTAATATCGTTTTAAATTAAAAAATCCAGTCCAATTTTATATATTGTTAATTAAATTAAACCATTTTCATAATGTGAGTTTCTTGATTCTCCTACTGATTTAAAACTAGTAAGAGAAAAAGAATTTGGATCATTCAATAGAGCCATTTCTGGTCCAATATCTGGATAATCTTCAGTTTCGTTTTCTGATTCATTTGTATTAAATGCGGAAAACGAAAGGGGAACAAATTTTTTTGAAAATGTAGGAAAGGATAAATCCTTTTTTACGCAAAATCCATATTTATCATTTTTGAGAAAACAATGCATACAGAGATAATCTTGTGGAAGAAATATGTTATGATCTTTTGTCATAATTGGTCTTAATGGAATTTTAAATTCAGAAAGACATTTATTACAATAAGTTTTATCACAATCCTTACAATTTTTAGTTGCGTGAGGAACAAATTTATCCTCACATTTACCACAAGTTACATATTGAGAATAATGAGTATCACACACAGGAACTTTTTCTTTTTTCTGTTCTACATTAAATGCGAAAAGATAATCACAACAATGCTCACAAACATATTTAGTACATTGTCCTTGAAAAATACTATTACTTACAAATTTACATTGTGATACAACCTTTCGTCGTTTATTACTTACTTCCTCTACTTCAAGAGTTCTTTTTGTACCAGTAATATTATTAGAAGTCATATTTCAATATATCGTTAATATAATTAAATAACATACTACTTATTCAATTTTAATTTAAATCAAAATTGATTTTCAATAAATTGTTAGTAAAACTAATTTAAGATGAAAGGTTCTGTTTTAAGCAAAGATAAAATATTAGAACGAGTTGAAAGAGGTGATATTAAAATTTCACCGTATTCAATCGATAATGTCTGTCCAGCAGGTTATGATTTAACTTTATCAAATGAATTTAGATATTATAAAACAGAAATTAAAGAAGTTATTATCAAAGAAGATACAGATTATACAAATTATACTGAAAAAGTGATTGTAGAAGATGGAAGTTATCTTACTTTATTACCTAAAGAAACTGTTTTAGGAATTACTACAGAAAAAATTACATTAAGTAATAATTTATGTGGATTACTTAATGGAAGATCCAGATTTGCCCGAATGGGATTATTTATTCATATTACAGCATTCTTTATGAATCCGGGAATATCTAATAGACAAGTTTTAGAAATTCATAACTCATCACCATATGTATTAAAACTAAAACCAGGAACTAAAATTTGTCAATTTATATTTTTGAATATGGATGGTTCTGCCAAATATTCAGGTAAATTTATTAATCAAGATTTATAAAATTGAAAATAAGCATTAAAAACTAAATTAAATTAAGTTTAGTGATGGGAAAGAATTTGGATAAAGTAGAAATTCCAGATAAATTAATTCAAGATAAACAATATATTTATAAATTATGTTTACAGAAGAAAAAAGAATATATTGGTTTCTTTGAAAATAAACAAACAGTTGGTAAACTACCAAAAAGATTATGGAAACATATTAATAAAAGAGGCGCAAAATATACTAAAAAATACAAACCAAAAATAGAGGAAAATATATTACAATGTACTATTCACAACGCTAATACGAATCCATTCGCACATGAAATGTTTTATACATTACAAAGAATGAATTATCGTGGTATTAATAATGTTAGAGGTGGTCCATTTACTTGGGTAAGAGATTATGATACCAAAGAAAAAATTGTTATTAATTTTTTTATTGATGAAATGAAAAAGGGATGGAATAGTTTTGTAGATTGTTATGAAACATTTAAATTATTTAATTATAATGATTTTTATGTATATCATACAGGTATAATACCATCAAAATTAAAATATCGACAACAAATCAATTTATTTAATTATATAACAAATCATATCAAGGAGAAAAAATTTCAACAAAAATGTAAACCTAGAGATAAGAATACTGTCTATGTCAGACTAGAGCCTGTTTTGAATGAAATAAAGCGTTTGCGACGTGACAATGAAAATCTTCGTAAAAGAAAGTTAGATGACGATAGTGATGATGATACACCACCAAGTAAAAAAAGAAAAATTTAATTTATAGTATATTTATGAGTTAATTAAAGAAAATAAATTTTCTTGTGTTAAGAATATATACCTCCAATATATCACTTACTAGAAGAAGAAAGAGATTTAGAAATTAAAAGAGAAGATAATTGACGATGACCTATTTTGAACCGCCCACTATATTCAAAATTTGTTTTTGTTTTTTCATCATTAATTATATCTATTATTTTATCTAAATCAATATTGTTTTGTTTTGGAAGGAGCATTAATAAACTTCCTCCAAAATACATTACTTTTCCTTTAAAAGCAACTTTTTTATTTCGAGTTATATTTTTTACATAAATACATTCTTTATTTATATTATTTTCTATTACAGAAACATTTCTTGGAGCACCCCATTCAAACCAATTTTTTTCGTTAAATTTTCTAATTTTTCTATTTAATAAAATTTCTTTATGTTCTAATAATAATTTGTTAATTTTTTTATTATTACTTGGAAATTCTGTAATATAAATATATTTATTAATGTTATTTTCATTATTTAGAAAATTTATATTTCCTAACTCCTTATTTTTATAAACACTTTCTTTGGCAGTTATCATTCCTACATATATATTAAATAATTTACTAATTGGAATTTTATCAATGATTTTTGATGTAGAAAAGAATAATAATCCACCACTTTTATTTATGAACATCAATTCATTATTAAATAATACTGTTTTTTTTAGATTTTTATTCTTACAATATCTAAAAATAATAATATCTATTGTAGCATTTTCAAATAAATATTCATTATTAGGATGAAATATATTAGTTATATTTCCATTATCCATCATTTTCTTTATTGTTGGAATAGCACTTGTTAATTTAAAAAAGTCGGATGGTATTATAAAAATTAATTCTCCATTATTTTCAAGTAAATCTACACATTTATTAATAAAATCAATATATAAATTACCCTTATTAGTTCGAATATATGGTGGATTACCAATTATTGTTTTATATTTATTAGTAATATCTGTTTTTAAAAAATCATTAAAATTAATTATATCAGTATTAATAATAAAATCAATCGTGTTATCTATTTCATAACATTCAAATTGAATATCTTTCTTTTTATTCAATATAAATTTAACTAAGTCGCCTCTCCCAACAGATGGTTCTAATATTAATTTAGGATTATTTAAAATTAATTCATAAACTTTCTTTTGAAGGATTTTATTTTTTGTAAAATATTGACCTAATTCTTTCATTAATTATAATACTTTTATTATTTTTATTATAATTTTAAAATTGATTATTTATATTTAATAACAAAATAAAAAACAATATCTAATGATTTTAGTTTTTACAAATGGAGTATATGATTGTAATAATAACATATTTTATGATAATGAAAATATTCCAGCAGAGACCATTAATTTACAGAATGATTATGACTCAGATGGAAATATTATTGTACGACATCATTTTGAATTTGATTTTATTCAAACAAATGAATCTATTCTTATTCATAATTTTTTACATTATCAGAAACACCTACCATCCGATATTACCAATATTATTTTATCTTATTGTTCTAATTGGGAATTTATAGAAACACCATATTTTGATCGTTTAATGGAGGTTAATTTTGAAGAAAAGGAAAGAAAATTATTTTATATATTTTTAGGAAGATTATTTCATCATTTTAGTGAAAAAGATAATTGGGGTATTATTCCAATTATTTATGGACAAGAAAATACAATAGAAACTATTTTAGAACATTTTTTAGGAAATTATAAACTATGTATTGGACGATACGGAATTGAATGTGTTATGCCTTCTGATTCAATATGGAGTGGATTAGTTTCTATTATTGGTTGTGAAGGAACTTCTACTAGGGCAATGGTAAATACAATTAATGATTTAATGAATAATAGAAACCATACATATGGAAGAAGTATGTATAGCGAACAAACTTTATTATTAGAAGATCCAAAATTCATATTTTTAGCAGAACCAGAAAATGAAGAGTATGCGGAATTTCAATTTAATTATTTAGAAGAAGAAAATGTTTTAGCATTTGGATTTAATACAGTCATGACTGAAGTCGAATATATTAGAAATGGAATTTATAATGAATTTACATCTCTAATAAGAAAATCTAATATGGCTTATTTGGAAGCGTGTAATCTTTATGAAGATAAAGATATGCTTCTTAATTCATAAAACATAAGTATGAATAATATTAATTGCTTTGTAGTAGTTAGATTACCATCACGACCAGAACCACGGATTTATCCAAGATATCCGCATCATCCTGATTTTCCATCAAGACCTGAATTAGATGGTTCTCGTCATCCCCCAATTAGTCCGCCAATAAGTCCTCCAAGTCCACCTCTTAGTCCAAGACAAATATTTCCTCCTAGACAAAATATCAATTTTAGAATAATTGGTGTTTTTTCTAGCGAAGATAGAGCATACGCTCATTTAAATAGAGTCAATCAAAGACATATGCATTTGTATAGAGTCTATGGTCCATTTAGACTAGATTCTATATTTGATGTATTTGATACAAGTCAAAGAGAGTTTTAAAATTGACATAATATAAATAATAATAAAAAAATGTTTAATAAAGATCTTTTTAATCTTATTTATAGTTATACTTTCGATAAAAAAGATTATAAATTTTTATCGAGAGAAGATAGGATAGAATTTTATAATAGAATAAGAAGATTTTCTGATTTTCAACAAATTATTGAAAATAAGAATTTATTTATTAATAGTGCGGAAGTTGTATTAGTATATGAAATTTTGGATAGTTGGCATGATAAAGAATTAAAAGGTGAAATATTTACTGTATATATGCCTAATTTAAAAGATGCTATTGTTTGTAAATTAATGAAAATGATATATTTTTGAATTATAATTGTGGTAGTGCTAAATCAATAGCACAATAATTAATTCGATGTAACATTTCACTTTCAATTCTATCAATTAATTTTAATAAAAAAAAACCAAACAATGCTCCAGCATGACAAGCAACTAAACCATCTCTTCTAGTATAATTAAAATCAAAAGTTAATAATTTTGCATAAACATTAAAATTCCATGAAATTCTAGTATTTGGATCACTTAAATTTATTTTAAAATCTAAATCTAATTTCTCACAATTATGATCAACTTTTTCATAAAGTTCCGTAAATAATTTTTTATATGTTAATCCATTTTTCCAATCAATCAAAAATAATAAATCAAAATTAATATTATCATTTGTTCCTGCTAAATTTAATCTAGGAATTGAATATGATAAATCAATTGAATCAATTTTTAATATATGTATATATGTATTTAAGATTTCTAAATAATTAGAGTTGGAATTAAATAACATATATAAACCTGAATTATTATTTAATGATAATTCATTCATAAATTCAGGTATACACCTTTCTTTAAATAATCTCCAATGTGTTTGTCGTAAATATTCTAATTGGTGTAATGATTTAGTAAATCTTCTGGAATTTAATGAATTCAGCAGATAACATAATTCATTTACATCGTTTTTATACATTTGGGTACAATAATTCATATATCTATCTTTTTGTTTTTTACTACAAAACATATATTTCAAAATAATTTTTATTAAATCATATGGAATAAAATTATATTTATTGAAAATTCTATATACACAAATTTTATGTTCTTCGTAATCATCATTTAATAAATAATGTTTTACAAATATTCTAAATTTATCTATATTAGTAAATGATGGTGGAAATGGAGCAAGTATATTAGTATAAATTGTAGCCATATATAGTAAATCTATTATCTTTTATTTAAGATATTTTTATAAAAAACAAAATTGAATATTTTAAAAATGAGTAGATAAACTGAATCTAAGAATAAAGTTATGGTTAAAACTAAAGAAGATCAAGATAAAGAATTTCAAGTTGTAAATCGAAAAAGAAAGAGAGATGAACTAGAAGATGGTGATGAATCCAGTTCTGACTCTGATTCTGATTCTGATAGTGATTATGAGGAACCACCACGTAAAAGATTAAAAAAGGAATTAGGTAAACTGCCTTCTATGAAAGAAATTAGACTAGGTTTGGATACTGTTTATGCAAAATTGGGTCCTCGTCTAAAAGAATGTCATTATCAATCCGCTTTACAGGCTTATTTAGAAAAAATACATAATGTACAAGTATTCAAAGAATATCCGTTAAAATTTAAAGTGTTTGGAACTCATATTGGATATAAAAGGCGTCATTTTACAAATTATAAAGATTTTAAAGATGATGGTAAATTTTATAATTATATTGATTTATATGTTAGAGGTTCCAATGGAAATATTATTATTGAATGTAAAAGAGATGAAACTTATAAACAAAATATTAAATTTCCCTTTTTTACAAAAAAAATGAGTGGTAAATTTAAACCATCTGAACCTACATTTGATCAAATTCAACGATATCATGAATTATTAACTGAAAATAAAATTCCCTATAAAGCATTCTATCTAATTAATTTTCCTTCTAAAAAACGTTCAAGAATCGAACATCATTATGTTATGAAAGTTCCTTCTTTAAAATAAGAAATAAAACTGAATTAAATTTTTTTAAAGCAATAAACTATATGGAAAAACTTTTAGCAAATATTATTACTAAGAATTTTTTTAATATTGGCGAACATGCCACACATATTATATTATCATATATGTCTCAATATAAAAAAATCGATTTTCCTGAGTTACCAAGTGATTGGGAATTTATCACTGTTTTTGCAAATCGTTATTTTTATAAACTCTCATTATATGAAGATAAAATAGAGTTATATTTTAGTTGTAATAAAGATTTAGATATTTTACCTGATAATATTGCTTTTGATTTTGCGATTCAATATTCTATATTCAGATATTGTAAATATTATAAGCAAATGATTTTAAAAGGTTATTCTGTTGATGCGGATGGATTTCAAGAATATTTTAACGAAGAACATGAATTTTTCATAAATCATTTTTATATTAGAACATTTTTTAAATTTTTAACTGATAATTTATCAAAATTTAATGTTATTATGGATAAATATGAATATTTAAGAACTAATAAATATTTTTGTAAACATTGTAAAGAATTATTTGAAAGTGGTTCAGGAAGATCTTGTGATTGTCAACTTATTGATGAACAATCTAGTTCAGAAGATGAAGATACTTCTAATTGGGAAACTGATAATGAGGATGGTGATAATGAGGATGGTGATAATGAGGATGGTGATACTGAAGCATCAACTAGTGATGATTCTAGTTATACATATGAAGAAGTTGAAGAAGTTGATTAAATTATAAATCCAATTTTAATTTATAGCGATAAAATATATATTTACTAAAACAATGGAAGAAAGAATGAACCAATTACGAAAATATATGAGCGAACCAATTCTAAAAAAACTAGAACTAATTGAAAAAAGATTACAAAAAGTAGAAGAAATATTAAATATTGATCAAGACAATTCAGATGAAATCATTCCTATCAAAAATTATCCAAAACCAAAATTAACTACAATTAAAAATGCTTTTTTTATTAACCAAAATACTAAATTAAGTGATGTTAAATTAAGATGGGAACCGATTGATGATGTTTCAAGATATATTATAGAAGAACAATGTTTAAGTCATGGTGAAGAAAATGAGCAATGGTATAGAAATCGTTTTACTCAAGAATATTTAAGAGATAATTTTGTATATTTACCTAAATTTGGTACTAAATTTCATCAAGATTGGAGTACAATTGGCTCAAAAACTAAAATGACTGGAATGATGGGTAAGTTTAGATGGAGATATATTCCTATGTATTATAAAGATGGGGAAGAAATCGAAGGTACTCCAAGTGAACCATCTGATATTTGGGAAAGTCCAGTTATTAGTATCGAAATTGGAATTGAAATAATATAAAATTGAATAAAACCTAAATATTATTTAGTATAAAATGGTTAATATTAGATATTATTTAAAATTTTTTAGATGTCATACACAAAGAAATAATAATATGATTATATCTGATGAAGAAATTGATAATCATAATCAATATCAATTTGTAAATTCAATTGCTAATCATAATTTAGTACAATTTGTTTATACACCAATCCCACAAGTAAAAGAAAATCAAAATCAGCAAGAACTTTTTAAGTTTTTAATGACACGAATTGATACACCTAAACATAGAATGTATACCATTACTTGTCAAACAACTGGTAAAATTATTTTTTATTTAATTAAAAAAGTTTGTTTATTTAAAATGAAAGAAAATTATGAAATTTATTTGAATTATACACCCTTAAAATGTCCTTTTATTGTTAAAGATTTAATGAAAATTATTGAACATTATTCGGAACATGGATTTAACGAAGAACCAGAAAATGGTATTCTAATTGGAAATATTTATTGTAATCCTAATAAAAGTGAATTAATTTTAAAAAATGCTAAATTATTAAGAAAACATACAAAGCAAAATATTAAATATTCTGCAGTACACGATATATATAAACCTCCACAGAATAATACTAAATTATCTTGGAAAGAATGGATTAATTATCAATCTGCTGGAATTATAAAAACTACAGTTGAAACAAATATTATTGATTTAAGTCCACCTACAACAAAAATTGATAAAGATATTAGTGAAGTTTATATTCTTAATAATGAAAAACCTGTATGGAATGAAACAATGCAATCTTATGTTTTAAATTTTAAGGGTAGAGCAAAAATGGCATCTACTAAAAATACTATTTTTTTAGATAATAATGATGCTCGTATAGGATTATTTGGTAAAGTACGAAAAGATGTATATGCTCTTGATATTGGTCATCCTTTATCACTGATTCAGGGTATTTGTTTAGGAATTACATGTATGGGTAAAATTTAAAATTGAATTTACAACTATTATATTAATTTATAAAAATTATGTTTTCGCGTTTATATAATGCATTCAAACAAAATTTCCGGACTATTGAAGTACTTGATAGTTTAGATGAAGTAGAAAACGAAGAAACAGAACAATCATTATTTACAAATAAAATTTTATCAAAAGATATGAATTTATTTGTTTACCAACCAATTACAATGGAATCTTTTAGTGATACTTATTTTAAGTACACTATTACTCGTGATCGTAACTTATTTAAACGAACTGTTTATACGATTATTTGTAATGATACAAAAGAAAAAATTATATATTTAATTGAAACTCTTAAATATAAACATAAAATGTATGAGATTTATTTAAATTATACACCTAGAAAATATGTTAATTATTTACCAATTGATCTAGAAAAAATTATATATAGTTTTGATGGAGAACATTATAATAAAGATACTAAAAATGGTTTACTCATTGGTAAAATTATAACTGATAATGAAGTCTTTACATTAGACCTTATAGAATCTGAGTTACTTAAAGATTATGAATATGAAACATCATATAATAATATGAATCTTGTTCAAAAATCACCTACAGAAATGCGATGGACTAGAAGACTTAAAGATACATTCATTGAAATGAAAAATATGAAAATCGATCTAAAAAATAAAAAAGTAACTGGTAATGTAAAATGTTTTACAAATAAACAACCTATATGGAGTGAAAATTTACGTACTTATCTTTTAAATTTTCATGGTGGTGCTAAAGCCGCATCTAGTAAAAATACTATTATTAAACAGTTTGATAGTAAAGAAGTAGCTATATTTGGTAAAATGAATAAGAAAGAATATCGTTTAAGTATTAAGTATCCATTTTCTTTAATTCAGGGTGTTTGTTTAGTTGTTGCATGTATGAATAAATAAATCAAAAATAAATTGTTTAATTAATATATATGATGTTATTTGATTTCTCTTTCGATAGTAAGTTTTTTATGGAAAATCCATTATGGTTAGCAATAATCACATACTTAGGCATATGTTTTGTAGTATATGTAACTAAGCCACAATATTTCTTTAATGGTGAAGATGTTAAACAATTTGGTTGTTATGGAAAAAATGAAACATTATTTCCATTTTATATTGTCGCACTAGTTGGTGGCATTATGACTTATTTTTGCTTTAGTATAAGTAAAGGACCTAAAGTTGCCCAAGAAAATTAATTCATTTTATTATGGTTCAGGGCTAATTCTTTATAATAATCTTTCTTTTCTTGAGGAAGATTTTTCCAAATTTGACCTTTTAATTTACTTAATTCACCAAAAGTCAGATTCGGGTTATTTTTTTTAATTTCTGTTTGAATTTCTTTATTACTTAAAAATGCCGCATATGGATTAATTTTGCGAACTTTTTTATTATTATTTTCAAGATTATCAACGAATTCAATCATATCTGTTAGATATGTTTGTGTTAATTCTTCTTTATTAAGTTGTTCAAATTTTTCATCTAAAGTTTTGAACAATTCATCAAATATTGGTAATACTTGTTGAATAATATGTTTACTGAGTAGATTATGTTTCTTTTTATCTTTCATTGTGATATTTACTTATTTAAAAGTAATTCAATTTTAAATAAAATTTCCTCCCGTAGATTACATTGTAAATTAAAATATAAAAATGAATTTCTCTCTTATAATTTAAGTTAATTAAATGTCTATGAATGCTATTAGTTTATTTTCTGGAGCAGGTGGAGATACTATTGGATTAACAAATTCTGGTCTTAATGTAATTGGATATTCTGAATATATTGATACTTTTATAAAAACACACGAAAAAAATCACCCTAAATGTAAATTAATTGGAAAAGATATTTGTAAAATCGATAATCAAACTTTTGAAAAATATACAGATAAATTATCAGTTTTATTCGCAGGATTTCCTTGTCAACCGTTCAGCCATGGTGGAAAAAAAGAAGCCTTAGATGATCCAAGAGGACAACTTTTTTTTGAATTTGTAAGGGCTACTAAAATTATGAAACCAAAATGGATTATAGGAGAAAATGTTGAAGGGATTATTAATAGAAAAAATCCAAATAAAACTCGTTATGTAAAAGATATGATTTGTGAAGCATTTGAAGAGATTGGATATACAATGTATAAACCATTTATTCTTAAAGCAAGTGATTTTGGAGTTCCACAAGATAGAAAAAGATGTTTTTTTGTTGGAAGTTTAAAAAAATATAATTTTACAGAAGATTGGTTTAATAATCAAAAGACAGAAAAGGTCGGTTTAAAAGATATTGTAAATTTTTCTCTTGAAAGATCTTTATTAATTCAAAAAGAAGATGAATTACATGATAATTACGAGAATTTAAGAGATAGAAGACTTATGGCTAAAACTGTATTATTGAAGAAAAAAAAATATACAAGAAAATTAGTTAGATTAATATTAGAGTTTATATATCCATTATGTGCTGAAATAGAAACTTTAGTAGAAAATATGAATGATTCAAGTGAACCAACTCTAAAACCACCAACAATGTTAGTAAAATGTTTTGAAAGAAAAAAGAATCATGGCTTATCATATCGTACAAGGGCTTCTGGGACATTTAGTGAAATTGGTGATATTAATTTACCAACAAAAACAATTTTATGTAGTTATTGGAGAATGCCAAGATTATTTATTCCCATGCGTAATAAAATAGGAATATATTTAAGACCATTTACAATTGATGAATTAAAACAAATTCAAGGATTTCCAAAAGATTATATTCTTGAAGGAACTTATGCTGAACAAGTTACACAATTAGGGAATGCTGTTCCACCTAGATTAGTTGAAATAGTAATGAAACAAATAAGAGAACTTGACTCATTAGAATAAATAAAAATAAAAAATGAAAATAATAATAATAGATAAAGATATAATATGTCAAATAAATTCTCTGAATTATCTAGACAATTAACAAAAAATTTAAATTCAAAAACAAAAAAAAATGAGGGAATTTTTTTTACACATCCAATAATTGTTAAAGAAATTGTTGATTATATCGATAATAATAATTTAATTAATACTAATAAGAAATTTAAAATCTTAGAACCATCTTGTGGTTCTGGGGAATTTATTAATTATATTGATAATAAATGGGAAAATAAAGAAATTCATGCTGTAGAATTAAATAAAAAAATATATGACGCTGTAAGTAAAGAAACTTATAAAAGTTCTGTTCAGTTTTATAATTGTGATTTTTTAAAATGTGAGTTAAAAACTAAATTTCATCTTATTATTGGAAATCCTCCATATTTTGTTATGAATAAAAAAGATGTTGATGAAAAATACTATCCATATATTCATGGAAGACCAAATATATTTGCTATTTTTATAATTCACTCATTACAACTTTTAGAACCAAATGGAATTTTAGCATTTGTTTTACCAAATACATTTTTTAATAGTCATTATTATGAAAAAATAAGAAGATATATATTTGATGAATTTTATTTAATTAATATTATAAACTATCAACGTGATGGAAGATTTATGGAAACTAGTCAAAAAACATCAGCATTTATTATTCAAAAAAAGCAAATTAATAATTTTATTCTTACATTAAATAATCAAATCATTTTTAATGATGATAAACAAAAATTAATAAATTTAAGTGAAAAATCTAAAACTTTAGATGAATTAAATTTTAAAGTATTAAATGGTACTGTTGTATGGAATTATCAAAAAAAATATTTAACAGACGATTCAAAAGAAACATTATTGATATATGATACCAATCTTGAAAATAATGAATTTAATATTGTTAATTTTAAAAACGAACAGAAAAAACAATATATTTTAACTGATGGATATACTGAACATTTTACAGAACCTTGTATTGCTATTACACGAGGATATGGTAATGGTGATTATAAATTTAATTACGCATTAATAAATTTTAAAGAAAATAAAGAATATGTTCTTGAAAATCATATATTATGGATCAAATATAAAGATATTATTAATAATGATAAGGATAAAAACAAGGTCATAAATAAATTAAAAAAAATTATGAAAAGTTTTGCTAATCCTAAAACTAAAGAATATATTGAAACTTTTTCTGGAAACAATGCTTTAAATACTAAAGAATTACAATTTATTTTACCAATTTATGGATTTTAATATCTAGTCCCCTAAATAATTAATATTAATTAATTACTTTTTGGCTCTCTTAAAGAAATTTGCCATGCTGGACCAGCACATCCCTTATGATTTTTCCATCTTAATAACCAATGTATTTCATAACCTTCTTTAGCACATGGAAAAATCAAAGTATTACCAGAATAACTTACGCGAACTTCTGGTTTCATAATAATTTGATCATTTATTATCTCCGAGTTAAAACTTCCTTCACAACATGTTAAAAATATTTTATCTTGCTGTTTATCTAAAATTATTTTTTGTATTTTTTCAAAATCAATATCAGTAATTTTTGTATTTTTTAAAAACTCTTTAATTTGATTATTAATAAAAATTTTATATGGATCATTATTAGGTGTTTTTTTACTATATTCGTAAATAATTTTTTGAAAAAGATGTTTATAATTAGTATCATTTAAATTATATTCATCCCAATCTGGTTTATTTTCTGTTAATTCTATAGCAATATCTTCTGGAAATTTATATATAAACTTATCATTATCAACGTCCTTTTTATATTTAGCAACATAACTTTTTTTTTTGAAAATATTAAATTCTCCTTTTTTTGCCCAAATATATTTTGAATAAAATTCTGGATAATCTGTAATTGTAGTTACACCATATTTAAATTCAACTTTAACTTCACAGATATTATCTTCTCCTTTTAAATATTTTAATAATAAATCAAAACTATTACTTCTACCTGCTTTTTGAATAGCAACTATTTTATCAAATTTTTCTGAACAATATGAAGAAATTTCTCTTTTTAAATTTTGAACAAGACTTGAATAACGATTTTTAAATTTTTTATTTTCAAAAATTTTATAAAAATCTTTATTGTTAATTATTTCTATAATTATTTTTTCTCTATATTTATTTACCATATCATTTTCACATTTTTTACATTTTTCCCAAAAATATTTTAAATTATTTGGATCATTAATATCTAATTCATTAGAATTAATAGGTTTATCAATATCTACTTGATTCGGTTTAGGTTTAGACTTTTTTTTTACCTCATTTTTTAATGGATCATAATTTTTATGCATACCACAATATTTACCAAATTTTGCTTTATAAGTACATAGATTACCTTTATTTTTACCTGTTTTTAGTATAGCTTTACAAGTCATTATTTAAAACATTATATATATATACATATATTATCGTTAATTTAAGTATATATAAAATTTTTCAATTTTAACCAGTATTATAACTTAACATTGTTCTAATCTAGTAATTCTTTCTTTAAGTTCATCTATTTCTGCTTTATATTTTTTTTCCATATTAGCATAAGCATTAGTAAGTGCTTTAACTGATCCAATTAATTGAGCAATCATAGCATTATTGTCAATTGATTTGAAATCAGCAATTGTTTCTAATTTACCAGTTTTTTCATCTAAAAATCTGTTGAATGAAGAATTAACAGCATCAGGAATTTCTTTTTCAACTTCTTGGGCTAATGGTCCAAAATGAATTGTATCTTGTAATCCACAAGCATTTCTATAAACTTCATTGAATCTATATTCATAAACTGGAATATTACAAATATTTTGTAAACATTGAGCAGATGATAGTGGTTTAATATCAGTTTTAACTCTTTTATCAGAAGTTGTAATATATGAGATACATCTAACATTACCATAAACATCTAATGCTTGAGTTGGATTAGGAGTATTAATACCAACTAATCCTGTATTTCTAATAACCATTCTTTGAGCACCTGCTGTAAAGAATTTAAGATCATCATTATCAGAACCAGGACTATCTTCCGCATTAACATATGTATCTTGGTCAATATCCATAACACCTCCAAGAGTTCCCCAAGCTGGACCAGCACCAAAACCTTCAAAACAATTTAATTCTGAATTAAAACGAATAAATCCTCTATGGGCATTTGTAGTCGCAGTTGGTCTTTGAGCGGTTGTTCCAACAGGAAGTTTCCAAGAATCAGTACCTGTAGTTTCCATATCAACAGTTGGATTATCGAGACCAATACCAATTTTACCAGTAGTAGTAGTAATATCACCACCTTGAGTTCTAAGAGTTCCAACTAAAAATTCAGCATAACTATAACCCATAGTAGCATGATCAACAATATTTCCAGCACCAGGATCACTTAATAAGTTATCAAAAAGTCTCCATTTAGAATCAGCCGCATGACGATAAATACCTGTCCATCTATTAGCACTATCTTTATAATATTTACCAAAAATACCAATATCAAAAGCATCAGTAGTATTTTCAGATGCAAGCATAATAAGAGTATCTTGAATTTTTAATTCATTTGCTGCGGAACCAGTATAAATAATATTACCTTGTATACGAATATCACCGGCAAAGAATGCAGTACCCCCAACATGTAAAAGTTGTTGAGGTGCTGTAATACCTGGTCCAATTCCCCAATAACCAACTGAATCAATACCACCTTTTCTTTGTCCTCCAATTTCAAAATCAATACCTTTGCCTGCTTTAGAATTAATATAAGTAAAACCAGCAGTATTTTGTTTAACAGCATATGATTTAGATTCAGCACTATTTGCTGTTTCATGAGAGAAATTATTATGCATAAAGATACAATCATTATATCCAGCATCATCAGAAGCATTAATATATGAACCAATCCATGCGGAATGAATACGAGCACCAAAACCTTTACCCATACCATCAATTTCAAATTGTGTTCTTTGATTAGTACCAGAACCATATGCTGGAGCACTAGTATTAATACCAACCCAACCATCATTACGAACTCTGAATAATTCTTTAGTAGAATATCCACTATTAGTAAAATTACTCGTAACACGAAGAGCATATTGAGTATCTGTTCCTAATATTTTAGTTGCGGCACTTGTTTGGACACTTAATCCATACCCATTATTTTTCATTGCTAAAAGTTTACTATCTCCATTAATAATTCTTGTAGCCCAATCTGTTGTATTTTCAGCATCAATATCAAGACGATATGCTCCATAAGTAATACCAATACCTACATGTCCTGTAGCACTAGAAATTGTCATTCTAGTTTTTTTTGGGGTAGTAGAAGAATTAACACTATTTCTAAAATGTAAATCTGTTGGAAAATGAATTTCATCAACATCAACGGTAGAAAGTTCTAATATAGATTTTGCATATCCCCAAGTAACACCTACATCAATAATATTATGCCAATCATCTTGATGAGAGGTTTGTCCATGAAATAATTTGTATCTTTTATCACTTGTACTAGCATCACGATATAAACCAGTATATCTATTATTTGTACCATCATTATATGAAGCAAAGAAACCAATATCAAGAGCATCACTAGTATTACCTTCACCGAGGAAAATTAAAGGATCTTTAACCCAAATTGCGGTTGTATTAACATATGTTTGTGTTCCAGTTACATTTAAATTACCTAGAATAGTAAAATTACAGTTGGCAGTAAGAGTTCCAGTTATTCCTGCTCTTGATTGTATCCAATCAGTCCAAACATAGTTATTT
>Ga0315316_10000323_pt1 | contig 30978 bp, 27 predicted proteins | sample M160m3416metaG_FD_203702 | JGI IMG/M metagenome (GOLD analysis project Ga0315316, IMG submission 203702) | Ammonia-oxidizing marine archaeal communities from Monterey Bay, California, United States - M1 60m 3416 | ecosystem: Environmental > Aquatic > Marine > Intertidal zone | place: USA... | reverse complement strand
GAAATTATTTGATTTACTTTTTATTCTTTTAATTATATTAGGCCTATCAGGTTTAGTTGGTTGTGCTAGTGGAGGAGGTAGTGCTGGACTAGTTCAAACTACAAATACAACACCAACACCAACACCAACAACAACACAACCTTATCAAACAATAGATGCATTTGGATACACATATGATACTATGCATGGAGATATAACAGTAACTTATAGTAGCGGTAGTTATCTAGATGATAGTAACTTCCCAAAAACAGACAAATACAAGATTGCTGACTATGGCTTCTTTCAAATAACCACCCAAGGTAGGCATGACGGAATGAGTAGAAATCCGCAGGAAACACAAGACGCAGGCCCTTTTTCAAATGCTGGCGTTGTTCACAGAGCGGACCTCAACGGAGATGGCCACCAGGACTTTTACTATGAAGGGTTTTTTGAAGGCGACAGAGATGATATGCCTCGTTCATATTTACATGCATTTTTAAATGATGGCAATGGGCACTTTGTTTATAGTCCAGAACTGTTTGCAGGAGGCACATCACCTTGTATTAATTATGATGACTTAGATTATAAAACAGACCCTAGTCATGAATGTGGGTATGTAAGACACTTACAGAGAAGCCTAGTTGCAGACTTTAATGGCGATGGTATAGATGACTTCTTTAAGTCTAGTATATTGCATTTAAGCAATAACGGTATATTAGAAAACAAAGGCCAAAGCAATTTGCCAGACTGGATGTTTGCTATAGACAATGATCCCAACAGTCAAAACGGTGCATACTCACATGATATTGTTGCAGGTGATATAGACAACGACGGTGACTTAGATGTATTTGGAAATTGGCATCATAATGATGATAATACTCCTGTTGGTATGGGTGTTATACTAAATGATGGTTCAGGTAACTTTAGCAATACTAATTGGAACTTTTATAAAATGCCTGCACCTTATGAAGTAGGTGCTTCAGAAATGCTTTGGAATACAACTGCCGCTATTGGTGACTTTGATAATGATGGTTATGTTGATGTTTCAGTCGGTTGGTTCAACCCTGGACAAGCAAAAGCATATGGTTTTGCTGAAACATTTGAGAATAGTGCTGGTGCAGTATTTTGGAATGACGGAAACATGGACTGGTCTAAAGTATGGACTGAACTACCTAGCAATTACTTTGGTGCAAATGGTAATGCTAACGATATGGAAACTTTAGATATCAACAATGATGGGTATCTAGACATTGTGCTGGCATCAACTAAGCATGAGCCATACTATAATGGTAGAGTTATACAACTGTTTCTTAATAACGGTGATGGCACATTTACAGATGTATCAGAACAATATGGTTCCATAACAAAATATGTGGATGGCTCAGGTGATTGGTGGAACGGAGAAGGCTCGTTACATATATTAGACTTTGATGCTGATGGCGACTTAGATATAGTTGATAGTGTTAATGGAACTTATGTTTTAATTAACAATGGTGGTTCTTTTGAACTATACGATAACTTTCCTGACCAAGGAGAGTGTGGTGGTTGTAGATACTATCCTATAGAGATAGACGGTAAATGGCAGTATGACTTCATTGGATACACACAAGAAAGCACATATGATACACATACTTCAACGTTCTTTCAAGTATTAGACCCACCTATGGTAGAAATGATGCATGATATCACAACAAAACCTTTAGGATATGCAGACAGTATTTTTAGAAGCACAATGCTACTTAACGATTTGAGAAATCAAACTAAAGGTAATAATCTTTTTGGTAAAATAGTAGATGATACTAATATGATAGGTTACAGTCATAGTGGCCAAAGAGGAATAGGTATATTTGTTGCTGACTTTTCTGGAACTAATGAAGGTATTGTATTAGGCTTAGATTGGGAAATGTTTAATTCTCATGTAGGAATAAGTTACAGCACAAATAATTTTGTTGGATACAACAAGACTAAATGGTATGGCACTGGTAAAGCAGACTTAGAAACAGAATCCTTTAATCTGTTTGGAGAATTTACACATAAGTTTACAGATACATTGTTTGCTAAAGTAGGTGCTACAGTAAGCATAAGTGATGTTAAAGCATTTACAGAACAGGATAGTGCGTTTAACGTGCATGTAAATGAATTTGATATGACTGTGGGCAGTTTGTTTGCAGATATAAGTAAAGGATTCTCAACAAGCATAGGAACTACATTTTTAACATTAGGTGCTGAATACTATGAAACTAGAGAAGTTGATATACTTTTTTCAAACAATCCTAATCTCAATAATAGTGATTTAAATTATACCCACAAAGAAGATTTATATGTAGGTAAATTTAGTTTTTATCACACATTTAATCATTTATACTTCAGTGCAGAATTAGATACTGAAGGAAGAGAAATATATCAATTAGGTTTTAGACTAAACCTTTAAATTTTGGAATAGCAACTTCAGTTGCCCATTTTTCCTGTGCCCAACCACTTAGATGATGACAGTTATCGTGGTCTGGTTGGTCTGCAGAATTACTGCCAAGTCTTTCATTATCCCATTGTAAAGCAAAAGCAATACCTGGGTTCAATAGATTTGCTTCCGGAACAAAAGACCAATCATTGTATAACTCGTCAAATACATTACGTTCATGCTTTTCATGTTCCCACTCTTCATCATTAGATATTTGAACACTTTGCATATAATTAAATGTGTTAGGTGCAAATAAGAACTTTACATTATGTCTTTGCATTTTACTTACGGCACTCTCCATTAGAAAATATTGTTTATGTGCTTCTAAGTCATCATCGTATAAATTTAAGTAATATTGTCTGAATGCGTAGAACTGCTCTTTGTTCATATGCCAATGTAGTTCAGGCCATTCTTCATTTGCTTCTTCATATGTTGACATAAGATTGCCAAATGTAACAAGACCTGTAATACTTTGTGCAATAATTGTAGGGTCAAAGTCAGGATCGTCTTTAGCAGGGTGGCAACGATCATTATCAAAAAACTTATCTACTGAATAATCTAATTGCTTTAATCCTAATGTAGGACTATATTTTTTACCTTTGTGATTCCAAACTACTCTACAAGCAGTAGTCCAATTAACAAGTATGTAGTCTGCTTTAAGCACGTCTATAGCATAATCTATCTGTAATCTTATACCAAAGTTGTCACAACCTACTCTCGCAATGTTATGATATTCCCAACCAAAGTGTTCTGCTATAAAATGCCCGTGTTCTGTTTTAGGAAAACTAGGGTCTCTACTGCTCCAACTACAACCACATACAACTAATCTCATACAAATATTTAGTTAAATAGTAGTATGGAAAAAGTGTTTATAGGAGACAACTATTATGCTATCGTAGAGTTACCATGGAATAAATCTCCAAATTTAGATCATATAAAAAACGATCTTAAAAGCGGAAAGGCAATGTTAGCAATATGGTTCTCAACTGAATCTATGTTTTATAAGCAAAAAGATTTTGTTTTGAACACAGAATACGACACATATGAAACTAATCCATTATATAGATCAGAACATGAGATGATTGCAAATCTGTTATTTAAATATAACTTAGATGAATATGTATTAATAGATAATAATCCATATAATGAAATCCGTTTTTCTAATAATTGTATTTATGTTCCGAACTATGCTCGTAAAAATTGGGAAGAATGTGATGCTAAGGAATCACGTGATGCTGTCTTTAGTAGTTTTAACAGAAGGCCTAGTAGGTCAAGACTTACAATAGTAGATCACATACATACAAAAGACTCTGTTTGGAGTTGTGGAGAGTTAGATGAATATCAAAAACATCAACTGCCCCAATTTAATCATTTAGATTTACCTAAAGTAGTCGACAAAGAGTTTACTCCGTTAGGCACTGGTATGGTTACACCTTATTGGCTATATCAAACAGCATACTTTCATATCATCAACGAAACTGACACATGGTATGATCCTAACTATCTATTTGTTACTGAAAAAACATATAATTGTATTAACAGTAGAACACCTTTTTTAATGGCAGGGCAACCTTACACACTTAGACATTTAAAAGAATTAGGCTTTAAAACTTTTTCTGATTACTGGGACGAAAGTTATGATGAAGAGTTATATACAACTAAACGTATAGATATGATTTGTAATTTAATAGATACAATAGAAAAAGATTATATGTCTCTATTTAATGAGGTGAAAGATATTTGTGAATACAATTACAACCATTTAAGAACTTTTGATTATAGTCTTGAAAGTAAACTATCTACTTTTGGCTTCAAGTAAGTATTAAAGTAATACTTTTGTGCCATGGGCGAGATGTGATAATTTAGACTAGCACCAGGATTTTTAGAATAATCAGTCCAGCCTTTAATTTCTTCGTCATGCTCTCTTAACATACTAGCAACACCTTGAACCCTGTTTACTCCCGGTATAAAGTCAAAAAGCCTTTCCCAATAGTGTGCGTTCTCTCCTTTGTCCTGTAAAAACAGTAATGTGTTTGGACTCATTAAGAATGGTATATTGTTTGTTTTAAGATCTAATACAGCACTTTTTAGATAATGTAACTGCTTGCCTAGTTCTAGTTTACTATCATACCAATACAGATAATACTTTTTAAAACTCTCAAACATTTCTTGTGTAATAGGTAAACCTTGCACATACATATCTGATGTTGAGAAGTCCTCCCAATTTAATTCGTCTAACATTGTTGTAATACTGTTAAATGCTAATGGAGGATTACAATCAACTACATGTTTTCTATTTACTATTTTGGTTGGATTTATAGTGTAGTCAAAATTTTCTATACTGAGTGTTGGATTGTATGAATTAGTTTTGTTGTGTTGCCATTCTATTCTAGTAGGAGTAGTCCAATTTATAATTACTAAATCAGCCTCCATGTTTATAGCAAAGTCTACTTGATTTCGTATTACAAAGTTACTCGCACCAACTGTTGCTAAGTTTAAATAAAATGATTCCTCATATTCTCTGGTAAGATACTCAGTAGTCATAGCACCAAACTCAGTGCCGGGCAGAGTATCGTCTCTACTGCTCCAACTACACCCGCATACTGCAACTTTCAACTGCTCTCTCCAACATTAGTCTTTTAAGTTTATCTTTACAGCCTAGACAATTACAAAGGCCTACTGTATTAACTAATTTTTCTATAGTATTCTTTTCTAGAATTCCTTTCACGTCATAATCTGACATACTTTCAACACATATCATGGTAACCACCTCTTCCTTGCCTTTTTAGTCATGTAGTCAAATGCTACATCTATTGCTGTTTCCCCTTCCGGTAAAAAGTAGAAAGGTATTTTTAAATCTGCAAATTGTTTTTCTATTGCTTCGTCTATGTCTAAACTTCCTTTTTCATCTTGTGCTCTACCATTTTGTATAAACACATCAGGTCGTCTAAGCATAAAGTTTATATTAACATATTTATTATAGCACTCTAAAGCAAGTTGATCAATAAGGTCACTATATAATGCTCCGTCATACAGTTCTCGGTATATGCCACTAAGCAATACAGGTGAGTCTGTAACTACATAGTCGACTTTGTCTACAAGTCTTAGTATCTTTCTATGCTGGTGTGCTAACATATATAATTGATCTTTTAGCATAGGAACATTGTCTTCCCATACGCATTCTTTTGCAAACTCGTTTACTAATTCAACACTATAACCTGCCATGTTCATTTTGTAATATAATCCTGCGGCCTTAGTGCTCTTACCAGAGCCTGGTCCTCCATAAAAATTTATTACCGTAGTCTTCATCTATTTAAATCCTATTTGCATATATCTTGTGTAAGCAGGTGTTTCCAATGTTCCAATATAAAGAATCTTAGTTAGAGGATATTTCTCCTGCATCTCTTTAACAGTATAGCATACATTTATGTGGCCGTCAAACTCTTCTTTGTTATTTGTTTGCATAACTATAAGTTGATCACTACCTGCTGTATCAAACCAATTTGTATCCATATGTTCGCAACTAGTATTAATTACCATACCTGGTGATACTGCAATCAGTTCGCCACCTGTTTCAAATTCCATATGGTTAGTGTCTAATAAACTTGCATCTGCAACAACTCCTTTAAACTTCCAATCGTTTGCAACATGTTTTTGATTAAACTTTTCTGCTAGTTCAATACTATTAGCATCTATATCAATACCATATATACGTTCTATTGGAATACTTTTTAATAAAGGTTCAACTATACTTCCTATCCAGCAACCAAGTAATACTGCTGTTGGATTTGTTCTTGCTGTATAGTGATACAGTTTATCTAATAACCAACTCTTACTTGCTAGTTGCCCTTTACTAAAAGCATCACGTGGATAGTTACTATTCATTATTGCTCTTTCAAAGTAACTAGGAGGGATTTGCATAAACCCATTGTCTATGTAATTTTCTACATCATTCCAAGTATCTAATTTAATGTTTTCCATAATTTTCTATAAAAGGTATAATTGCTTTAAAGGTATAATGTTCGTGCCCTAGGCTATCAGGGTGTAAACCATCATCGCCTATACAATGTGGATATCTTTGTGATACCCATTCATACATTCCTTGCTTTGTAATTCTGTTATCAGTTTCGTAAACTAACTTATACAAATGACTAGTAGTCCAATGATTTAATGTTTGCTCCTCACCGTATTTGTTTGGCTTGTCTACATCATTTTGCATTGTTGTCCAAAAATAATTGATATTATTTACAGCACAAAAGTTCTTAACATTTAACATATTCCATAATGTTTCTTCAACCATTCCTAGTAAACTTTTGTTAATATATAAATGATTTGCACATTGTAATTCTGTCCAATGATTTATAAAGTTCCAACCATAAATTGGTATTTGACGGTTCTCATTAAGTTCGTAATCTTTAAATTGTTCTGTATGATGTAAATGCCTAGGGTTATTATACTTGCGTTTTATTTCTTGTCGCATCATACTGCTATCTTCACTTAAAACTGCAAATCTATTAGGACCACTGTATTCAACAATACATGTAATGTCTTTGCCATCATATGTTTCTAGCATTTTGTTGCACCAGTAAATTGCTTTTCTACTAATTAGATCGTTTCCACAACTACCTATACCTGCATGGTGAGATACTTCAGGATTATATTTTTCCTCTATATGTATTGGCCATGTTTTTAGCGAGTTAGGTTGTCCAGGTTGGTAACTGCTAATCTCACTAAAACTGCAACCGCTAGTTACTAATGCTTTCATATTTCACTCCTAACCAGGTATAGTCATTAATTTTACTTAACTGTTCTAAATTATCTTTGTTTGCAAGTGCAAACTGATTCCCCTCTAGTGCTCCTCTTACTGCTTCTGCAGTAAAGTCCTCATCGCCCCTAGTGTTTAGCCAAGTTTTTAATCTTTCTTGACTTTCTGCATCTCCATTAAGTGTGAGTTTCACACACTCTCTGAATGCACTCCTCCAAGTGCTATATGCATCTGTGTTAAATTTAGTAACACAACTGACCTCTGGCATAGACTTAAATCTATTACTAAGACCAGTTGTGAAATCAATCCCCCAAGTGTTTGCGTCTTTAACCATTTCTGTTGGAAACAGTTTGACTCCTCCATAACCGTATTCCAATCCATTGATTGGATTACTACTTGCCCATACATGGACAACTTCTTCATCATATACATCTGGTATATAATCAAAATTAAAACTTTCTGTAACTTCTGCATCTGCATCTACTACCCAAAACATTTTAGTATCGCATTGTTCAGCACATGCCTTATGTGCCTCAAAAATACCTTCTACTCCTCTTACATGTTTTACTATTAAATCTTTTTGTTCTAGTATGCTTATATGCTCTTCAACTCGTTGTAAATCTTCTTTGTAACTTAATACGAAGATTTCATTAAGTATAGACTCTGAGCCTATTTGTTTAATATATTTGAGATTTCTAAATTTGTTTTGTCTAAGTGTATCTGATGTAACGTCTGAATAGTCTGCATCTGTTGGCCAAAGTCTAAGTCCACCATAAGCATGAACTTTGTTTGTTCTTGGATTTTCTTTTTGCCAAGTGTGTATCTTGTTTACATCTAATATATCAGGCATAAAGCCTTTATCAAGCACCTCTTGATTCACTTTAATATCTGGGTCTATAGTCCAAACAAAGGGTGTTTCTATATCCTTTATTGCGTTTATAAACTCATTACGTTCTAAACTTTGCAAATGAATAACGGGCCATTTAGGCCTTAGGCTTGCTATAGTATTTATTTGTTTTAAATTTTCAAAACTGTTGTTTGCTATTTCTTTATCTGTGTATTCTTTGTTTAGTGCAGATTTTGGTATTAATCTAATGTTTTTAAACTCGCCATCTTCGTCTGCGAACACATGAACATTCTTTTGATCCCATTGTGTAGGGTAATAATCAAACTTAAAATCCTCATGTATTTGTGTATATGCATCAACAATCCACAGCATATCGGTGCTAGATTGCCCTGCTAGACGCACATAGACGTCGTTTAAGCCGTGTTTGTAATCCTCAGGCTGTAAGTGATACACCGGATATTCTATTTGCTTACATGCAGGCTCGCGTATGTATTTAGGTCTTCCTGTTGTCTGTGCTACTTTAGGACACAATTGAATACCAGCATAATCGTATTGTCTACCAGTAATTGGATGCAATTTTTGCCATACATGGGTCTTTCCATGATCCCATATCTTAGGAACAAATGTAAAGTCAAAGGTATCTAATACCTCTACTTCAGGGGAAACTACCCAAAACCATGATGCTGTTGTTTCTTGTCTACCCTTCTCTTCTGAATCAAATATAGGAAATACTAATTGCTCTCCAAATGGTGTAGTATCGTGGATATTAAATCCTGCATCTTTATTATTAGATGGAACCCAATATATGCCTCCCATCTCTTTTGGATACTTATGTTCTAATTGTGCTCTTACTTGATATACATGAACTTGGTCTTTTTCATTGTTGTTCTGCCAAGGCACAAAGTCAAAGTCACTATCATCTAATATGTATTCTTCATCTACTAGCCAGCAATCTTCTGTTACTGCACTAAAGTCACTAGGATTAGTTACTCTATGTATAGGATATGTTTTAGCATTTAAAACTAATGGATCTTTGTGAATGACTTTTTCTTCTGTTGATTGTTGAGGATACCAATACAGTCCTCCCATTTCTTCTGGATACTTGTTTGTTAATTGATTATGTATGTGGAATACATGTATTTTATCTGTGTCAAAAGAATCTGGTGCCCACTTTATACTTTCGTCTATTCTATATGAACTATCTGCTACCCAACAACTGTGATCCTTATTAGGATTTACTGAAGAATCATCTTGGTAGTATATTGGATACTCTGGTATAGCATTTAGCATTTCACTATGTATAACTATATCACCATTCCAATCTACTGGCACCCATCTTAAACCACCCATGCTTTCTGGATACTTATGTCTCAGTTGATCTCCAATATGGAATGTGTGAATGCAGTTCTGTTGAAACAACGGTGGTGTCCATTCTATCTTTTGATTTAATTCGTATTCGCTATCTACTATCCAACAGTCTTGGAACACTTCTGTATATTCATCAACATTGTCTACTTTTACAACTGGGTAACTTCTATCGCTTGTTGGATTAGTTGCAACGTATTTAATTGTGTCTTTATTAAAGTTCTTAGGCACCAATTTAACACCGCCACATCTATTGTCACTTACGTTAGTTATACCTCTAGGATACTTATGTTCTAATTGATTAGGTATCTTAAATATCTGTATTGTTTTTTGATCGTGTCTACCAGGAACAAATTTAAATACATCGTTAAGTTCATGTTCGCTATCAACTAACCAAAACATTTTAGTTCTACTTTTTCTAGCAGGTGCTTCATAGTCATTAATATTGTCTGTATAAAATACGTCGTATCTAACAGGCACAACATCATCTTGATATTTGTGTTTTGTAATATCAAAGTCTTTATGTATTAGTCTTATGCCACCACAACGTATATCCCATGCATCTGTGTATTCAGGTGGATATCTTTCTTCTAAATGCCCTTGCAGTTTAAATACATGTATAAAATCTTTTTCATGCTCTGCAGGCACATATAAAAGTTTACCGTTAAAATCAAACTCTCTGTCTACAATCCAAAACCAATCTGTCTTACTACGTTCTGCATACTCAGTATATGTTTCTACTGTAAACTCATCGTCATCAATGTAGAACACATCATAACTCTCATCCTCGATAGGACATGCTGGATGTATTTTAGTTTCTGCTTCTTTCCATTTCTTAGGAACTAATCGAATACCTCCCATTGCCATAGGATATTTTTCTGTAAGTTGATAAGGCATTCTAAACACATGTAGCATATCTTGTTCAAAAGGATTAGGTATCCAATCAAATGTTTTTATATTTGTTCTGTGTTCCTGATCAATTAACCAAACATACTCGTCTGGTAGTATGTCTCTTTGTTGCATATCATTTACATCTTTAACATATAGTATAGGATATGTAACATTTGCGTCTAAGAACTTGTGAAACTTCGTATAAGCAGTTTTCCAATCTTTTGGATACAGTTTTATGCCGCCTTCCTCAGCAGGGTATCTGTGTTCTAGTTGTCCACGTAAATGAAATGAGTGTATAAAGTTAGGTTCAAAGTTATCTGGTGCCCAATTTATATCTGCGTTTAGTTTGTATTCTTTATCTACACACCATACATGACTAGCATACGGATTTTTATCAAAATACTTGCCTGGTGTTTTAGTGTGTAGTATATCAAATGACTTTTTACAAACGATTTTGTTTATCTGTTTAATACCATCGTTTGCTCTTTTTGGTATTAATCTTATTCCCCCGTAGTTGTTCGAATCCCACTTCCATACATGTTCGTATTTTGTATCATACATCTCAGGTCTATAACTAAAAACATCATAGTCTATAATTTCTATATTAGGTTCTATAACCCAATACATTTTAGTTTTAGGTGAGACATCTTCAGCAGACTGTATTTGCTTTGCAAATGGTAATATCTCTGTTAGGCTATTATTACTGCCAATGTAAAATACATCAAACATATACTTAATCGTTTGTGTGAACTTTTACGCCGTAATGCTTCTCGAATGCTTTTGCGTCTTCTATATCATTGACTATTGGTTGGCCTTTGATATTTAGACTTGTGTTTACTAGCATGGGACAGCCACTTACTTTGTTGTATTCACTGAGCAACTTATACAGTTTAGGATGTTGTTTATGATTAACTGTTTGAACTCTACTGGTTCCATCCTCATGTATAATTGCAGGAAACTCCTCTGGTTTTTTGCACTTTGCAACGAATTGCATATATGGTGCATTGGTTATTCCTCCCGGCATGTCAAAATATTCATGGACATGCTTCTCTAGTATCATTGGTGCAAATGGTCTAAACTTTTGACGTTTCTTAATTACATTCATCGCGTCTTTGACTTTTGGTCCTCTTGGATCAGAACATAGGGTTCTATTACCTAATGCTCTAGGACCAAACTCTGCTCTGCCATTTGCTATACCAAATATTTCCCCTTTCTTTAAACTTGCTAATGCTTTCTTAATAGGATATGGACCTTCTATGTTGTGGCCTAAGTAAGGCCCATTCCAATTAATCTTCTTGCCTGTAGTATTATATTGATGTAGTGCCGCGGCACCTAAACTACTTCCAGCATCACCTGGATTGGGCATTATGTGTATATTCTTATATCCTAAATCAAATAGTCTACTATTTGCAACACAGTTTAATGCAACACCACCCATAAATACTAAATTCTCACTTCCAGTTACATCTCTGGCATATTCGGCATATGACATTACTCTTTTTTCTACTTGATTTTGTGCCGCATAGGCTATTGTGAAATCATCATATTCACTATACATGTCGCTTTTAAGTCCACGTTGTAAGTTACCACTGCCTCTTAAACTTTGTTTATTTGATATCCATGCATGGTGAAAAAAGAAATGATCCTTGCCCATTTGTCTACTAAGTCTTTTACCCTCTATTGGATCACCATAAGCGGCCATACCCATTAAGATGTATTCATCTTCCATAGGCTTTAGTCCTACTCTGTGAGTCATAGCACTATAAAATAAACCTAAACTACTAGGAAACCATACACTATGCAACTGCCTTAATTGTCCTTTTTTCCAGTGCCAGATGGTTGCTGTATCAAATTCTCCTATTGCGTCTATTACCATTACAGCACATTCATCGAACTCGCTAGTTAATACACCAGCGGCCGCATGTGTCTCATGGTGCCAATATTCTTTGGTAGGTATTCCTTTAAGTTGAGGATAAAAGTTTTTTACCCATTTTCTTTGAGATGGTTCTCTCAATGCTCTCCAATTTCTACCATAAACATTTCTAAGGCGTTTACACCAATCCTTCTCATGAAATACAATTTGGTCTGGTGTGCCATGCTCAAGGGCGGCATTTATTAATTTATTATTTAAAAATGGATCGTTCTTTTCTTTGCTGTATCTTTCTGAATGACTTGCAAATAATATGTCTTCGCCATCTATAAGAGTTACTGCCGCGTCATGGAATCCTGAACTTATACCTAAAATCTTACTCATCTATATATAAAAGGATCTCTTTTTCTCAATTCTTTAATTTTTTCTTTTAACTTCTCTTCTTCTTCTTTAGATAGGCTTAGGTCTTCACCTTCTCTGCCTCTTTCTTCATTGCCGTCAGCATTAAGTTCTGTTAATTCTTTTTGCTTCTTCTTAAAGTCTTTGTCTGTGTCTTTAGACATAGTTGCTCCTATAATACTCTAATAACTTATCAGTCATGGACTGATGAATTTTGGGGTCTACTGCGTGTTTAGTATTGCTCCAACCTTCTGTAAATTCATCCATTGCATCTTCGATTAAAGATGTGTTGCTTGTTAAATACTTATCTTTGTTAATCTGTTTCCATAATACAGACTGGTTTTCAGGGTTTATAGAATTATACATATTACAATACAAATAATCTATCCGTTTGCTTTCTAAATATAACTGTAACAAATATTGGTTAAGAATAGTATTTTGCTCTCCTATCTCCCAATCTGCTAAATGTAAATCTGCATATCTATAAAACTTTTGTAAATCTGTATTCTCACTTTGCTTGTCTAATGTATAATTACGTCTTTCCCCATCAAAACTAAATTCAAATCTTTCATGTGTTGTCCAACCTATTAATACAAAATCAGGCTTTTCATTTTGTTCTATATATTCTATTGTAGATCTAAGTATTCTTTGATTACCACCGCCTGGCTCTGCTATGTTTACAAGATCATGTCCTAATTCTTTTGCAAATAAAATACCTACATTTGTATTAGCCTCTGAACCTGCTATATGACTACAACCATTTACTAAGAGCATTCTAAATACCTCCTGCTTAAAATCTCTGCCAGATTGTATTGCCCTTTAGGAGAAAAATGATTGTAATGATCGTCTCCCTCTCCTTGAACATAATCATCATGGTCATGAGCAAATTGTTGTAAGCAATTATAATTTTTGCCCTCCCATTCAAAGTTTAAAAAGTTGTCTTCATGTTTAGCAGTATGATAGAAACAATGATACTGTTGATAAGAAGTTATATTATATTGCTGTATTTTGTATTTCCATGCATCTCTACATGAATCTAACATTCTATAATATTCCTGAGGCGAACGTAAATACAACCACCATAATTCTATTGCTTGTTTTACTCTTGGGTCAAAACGTTTAGGGTCAGTTATATAAGGTGTGTCAGGACCTGGCAATGAACGTTCACCAGGATGCTTTTCATCCTCATGTTGGTTACCTCTGTCTTTGAGATCTCCACTATTACGCATTATTGTTCTGCTTTGGTCACTCCAAAGAAAAACAAAATGTGTTTGATTTATTTCTTCTTGTCTTTTACTTTTGAGCCATTCACGGAATTCATGCAACATCCAAGTAGGACCATGTGCAGGTGTGCCTCTGTGAATTATTTCTAAGTTATGCTTTTGTGAAAATAAATCTAAGTATGTAGGTGTTGGTGGATACCATGCCCAATCTTTTCCTTTATGATGCTTCCGTTGTATTGTATCAAAACAATAACTATCACCAAAGAATGCTACTTTATCTATTTGAGGCATACATCAAATTCCATAGTTCAGGCAATGCTTCTCGCATTGACTCTTTACGTTGTTTATCTAACATCTCAGTATATTTCTTAAATGTAACTAATTCGTTTTCCCAATTATCTTTTCTATTCTCTTTTAGTGCTTTTATTGTTGCTTCTATACTTTGTTTGTTCTCTGGTCGATTAGCAAGTATTTTACTACGTTTAAGCCATTCCTCTAATCTACCTGCGGCAACTTCTCGCACTTGATCTGGGCAGTTTCTAAAATCTAAACTAGTAGGATAGTCGCAAATTAAAAATGTTAAGAATATTTTTCTACCGTATTCTTCTTCTAGTTCTTCAGCAAAGTCTAATAGTTTTGTAATTGTTAATACGTTGTAAATTTGTATTACAGGACTAAACAATACTGTTCCTACAACATTACTAGAACAATATGTTCTTAAGTTTTTCTCAACTTTGCTCCAGTGACTTGCTCCTCTGATGTATTCATTTTCATGTCCATAAGCATCTACACTTATACACATCAATACATTTTTAAATTGCTCTATTAGATCTGTAAAACGTTTTTGTATATTAGTCATATTGCTGTTAAACACTAATTCAATGTTTTTAGCAATACCCATTTCAACACACTTCTCCATTATCCAATAAACACGTTCTATGATTGTGGGTTCCCCTCCAGTGAAATATAATTTATTAACTCCTGGTAGCCACTCTTCAACTTGACGTAAAAATTCTGGATCATCTTCCCAATTTGTTATATTTTCAGCAAAATGACCCCATGTAAAGTTATCTCTTATAAACTGTCCTGCTTCAGGATCAGCATTTTCCATCTTTACATATTCTTTGTTTATTTGTGAACTGTTTTGAGGCTGGCACATTCTACACTTCAGGTTACACATGTTGCCCAGCCTAAAATCTAAATACATAGGTGGCTCTTCTACTCGATGTCCATTGCGTTTGCTTTGTTCAATCCTTTCAACAATTTCGTCACCTCTGTCACTGTATTCAAACCAGTCTCTGATGTAGTTAGTTCTATAACTCGGAAATCCCATATCTTCTAAATCATAACAATGTTCGCAACCTTTTACCACTTCGCCATCTAACATTTGCTTACGGATTTTACGCATATGATCGTTATTCCAAACAGTTTCTATACGATCTCCTTTATTGAGGTCGAACATACTACCATCATCGTTTTTAAAATTGTCCCGTGCGACACAACACCAACTAACAGTTCCTGTCGGCTGTGTCATTACATGTATCCAAGGATACGGACAAAATGTCTTACTGTATTCCATTCCAATACTCTTCTATAAATTTATATAGTGTAGGAAAAGTTTCTACAAAGTTTTCCTTCCTATATGTATCTCCAAATTTAGTTGTTCTTATGAATTGATAAAATTTATCCATATCATATTGTTCATTATTAATAAAATCTAAAGTCCTAGTCACATACTCTGGTTGCTCACCACTATAATAATTTGTTATCTTTTTCTTAACTTCTTTAGGTAAGTTTTTTGCAGACATGTGCTTAGGTTCAAACACCATATTATAATGAATATGCATAGGTATATTTTGTTTAACATATTCAGTTAATTCTTTCAAGTTACATATATTTAGTATTCCTATAGTTTGAAACAATGCAAACTCTATATTTCCTTCTAATTGCGTGAACTTATGTATATTTTCAAATACTTCATCAAACTTCCCAGGGTGTCTAATATAATTAAAACGTTCTCCTACATCATCTATACTGAAAAATAATTGCACTTTTCTAAAGTGTTTCCATAAATGAACTTTGTCTTCTGGAAATACACTACCATTTGTATTATATGATAAATGTATATTTTTCGCAAAACCTTTTTCTATACATCTTTCTAGTATATCAAAATGTCTTTCTATCAATAACGGTTCACCTCCAAAGAATTCAAATTTTACTATGCCACTTAACATAGTATCTAACTCTTCCCAAAAGTTTTCATTACGTTTAGGCCACATACCATTATGATTAAATTTTAGTATTTCAGATTTTTTACTAGGGTCTATTAATATTTCTTCTTTGGCCCATTGACTACTTGCAAAAGTTGTGCATATTCTACATTTACTATTACAAATATTTCCTAGTTTTAAATCTAATGAAGCCGGTTGTTCTGTTGCTTTAGGCTCATCAAAATCAAACATAAATCCATACCATATGTTTTCTCTTTGTCGTTTACTTTGTATTCCTGCTTCTTCTTCAAACCAACAGTTATTACATGCCTCTGGTTTCTCACCATTTAAAAATGCTTGTCTATAATTATCAAGCCATTCACCTTCCCAAACTTCTTTTAATGATCCTCCATCTGCTAAACTAACACCTGCATCGTCTTGCATAATACAGCAAGGGGCAATAGTGCCGTTAGTTCTTGCCTCTAAATTTACAAACGGTAATACACAGAAGTTCTTCATAATTCTGCTAACTCCGGATATACTTCTGCAAAATTTTCTTCACGTAAATAATCAAACTCTATATTAAATCTTCTAAACTCATCAAATAGTTCTGTGTGATCATCATCTAAAAATTGTAGTGAACTTTTATAACCTTCTGTTGCTCTGCCTATATGATCTTTAGGTTCAAGCCATGCTAAATGTTTTTCCCATTTATATTTTATTTCTTCTTTGAACTCTGCAGGTAAAACACTCATTCTAAAACGTGGGTTGTTTAATAAAACATTCATATACCAATCACCTGGTTTGATATATCCTTTGTCTACCCAACTCCTATGAAAGTCTGTTATATGCCAGGCGTTGTAGGCACTTACTGTTGCACTTACATAGAAATCAATCTCCGGTGATTCTTTTCTTAATCTCTCTATGTTGTTTTCAACATCTGCCCAAATAGTTCCTTTACGTTGATATTCTCCTCTGGCTCCTTCGGCATCTAAACTTGCACCTATACTTATATGGCTAAAGTTTTTCCATAAATCTAATACATCAAACTTTTTGTATTTTAATGTTGTAAAGTTTGTATTATAAAATATTCTTATATCAGTCTTACCCATTTCAACAAGTTTATTCATTACTCCCCAATGCTCGTCCATCATAATAGGCTCGCCGCCTGCCCAGTATATTTGCTCTATATGTTCTAACATGGGTTCAAACTCTTCCATAAAGCCATCTACGTCTTTACGAATTTGTATAATTTTTTCTGTAGGAGTAATATTAAAACTACTTTTAACTGCATCTTTAAACCAATTACTACTAAGTTCTGGTCCACAGTATCTGCAACGTAAATTACATACATTACTAAACCTAAAGTCTAAGTAAACAATAGTTAAGTCGTCTAAACTGCCATCTGCATTTGTTTTCTCAACTTTATCCCAATGTGGTTCTAACCAATCTCTATTACTTCTTACTCTTAAACTGTCATGTCCTTTTGCTTCTTTTTCATAACATCTTACACACTCTTTACATTTCTTACCTTGCAACATGTTAAGACGAACTTGTTTCATTCTTTCACTGTTCCAAACTTCTTCTAAACTATTTTCTCGTAGGTCACCTATATTATTTTCCCACGGTGAATCACAACAAAGCATTGTTTTGCCATTAGGCCACGGGTGCATATGAATCCATGGTAGGATACACATTACATCATCTTCGTGATCTTCAATATTTGTGCTGAATTCCATGTTCTTCCAATAGTTCTATTAATTCTGGGAATACTTCCCTCCAACCTTCTTCATGTCCTCTAATTTTATCTAACTCGTCATTATACCTACAAAAGTGTTCCCACTTTGTTTCGTCCCATTCATCATTATTGAACATACTTAATAATGTTCCGAGCTCATGTCTGTTACCCATCGTTTTTCTAAACTTATCATGTGCATGGCGTCTAACGACGGGAGGCAGGATTGCTGGTGATAGGTAATCAGGGTCATATACAAAGTTCATATCTACAGGCACTGGTGCCCAATCTAAAAATTCATCTAGGTAGATATAACTATATGCACTAACTGTTTGTGTAATTCTTACTGTAAGTTCTGGCACTTGCATTATTTTTTCTAAATTTTTCTCTACGTCTGACCACTCCGTAGGATATCTTATAAATTTGTTTCTGTGATCAAAGTCGTCTATACTTGGACATACTCTTGCTTCTTTAAATTCTTTCCATAGTGGAATTGCTTTGTCAGGCACTTGCGTCATATTAATATTATACCACAGTATAATATTTTTACTACGTCCACTTTCTACAAGCATATCTAAAAATTTCCAATGTGCTTTTATAAGTGTAGGCTCTCCACCATTTATATAAAGCACTTCTAAATTAGGTGCACAATTAAATAAGTCCTCATAAAAGTTTTTGTCTTCAGGCCATTGGAAATCATGTTTGTGATCTAACCAACTGTATCCGTCATTTACGAACTCCAAAGAGTCGACAATTTTTTTATAATCCGCGACCCACCTTGAACTACTTGCTGGATTACAAGTCCTACAACGGACATTGCATACGTTACCAAGACGAAGTTCAACAAAACGAAGATCCATAGGTATGCTACCATCCTCACTTGTAAGTCTGGATGCGTAATTGGGGTTAAAGTCCTTATAAACCTTGGACTCGTGGACACGTTTGCTCTCAATTCCTTTTCTTTCTTCATCGTAGCATCTTTTACATGCTTCAGGCTCCACATCATTTAACATCTCCTTTCTAATTTGTTTAAAATAATCACTATTCATATGTGTTTTTATATCGTGATCATTTAAGTTGAAAAATACATCTCCGTTATCTTTAAAGTTTCTGGCTCTATTTTTACCAGCAGTCATATCAGATATACAGCAAGGAGTAACACCGCCATGAGGATGTGTTCCTAAGTGTAGCCAGGGCAAAGGACAAAATGTATCGTCTTTAATGCTCATATAACTTTACCTTTTTCCATAGAACCGTATGTCATTGGATTGTCTGATGCTTTAATCATTTCCTTATTATAAAAGAAATCATGTTTCACAATTTCCCATAGTTCGCTAAATGCCTCTCTAAAGTTTTCTTTTCTATACAAGTCACCACTAACTATTTGTTGTCTAAACAGATTCCATCTATGTATTATTTCATTTTCAACTGTATCCGTAGGTAAATTACCATACGGTTTTACTGTTTCTACTCGAGGAGTTAAAACAAATTTTATTATACCATCTAACTCTTTACGCAAACTATCTTCAACTTCTGCATCTTGCAAAGGCTTTACTATACTAGGTTTCATTTCCTCAGGAAATACACTTGGGTTAAACCAAGTAGGAAACCTTGCTATATTATGGTAGATTATAAATGTAGGCCAACGTTCTCTAAATATTTTATGAAACTCTGCAAGATACATTACATTAAATGCTGTAATAGTATGACTAATACCTATACTTGCTTGTCTAGTTTCATTTAAAGTATGGAAGTAATCTAAGTTCTCACTTACTTCATCCCAATTTGCACCATGTCTAAGATATTCAAATCTCTCTTTAGTGGCTCCGTCTATGCTTACATTAAACCCTACACTTGCAAAATTATCAGTTAATACTTTTAAAAACTTTTTGTTTGCAAATGTTCCGTTTGTGCAAGTGTTTAGATGTATGTTTTTTGCAACACCTTTGTCTACTAGTGTTGTTACAAATTTTCTAAACTCCTTCATATAAAATGGTTCTCCTCCCATTACTTCTAATTGTGTTATAGCAGGTAACCATTCATCCATAGTAGTCCAAAACTTTGAACTTTCAAAGTCTAACAAAGGAATATCAACAACCTCTTCGTTGTAAGGCATGCCTCTGTCTTTTGCTTCTTTTACCCACTTACTACTATTGTGTGGGTTACAACTCCTGCATTTAAGATTACAAGTGTTGCTCAAAGTTAATTGTATGTCTGCAGGCATGTCTGGTTCTAATTGATAATTTATAGAACCATAACGTGCTTTTGCATATTCATTATACTGTTCTCTTTTACTCTTGTTGCCATTTTCTTCATCTGTCCAACAAGGAGAACAGTTATCAGGCAAGTTACCATCTCTGATTTCTTGCCTAATATTCTTGTAATATTCACTGTGGAATATTTCTTTTATAGAGTGCGAACCTAGTGTAACTTCTTTACCATCTTCGTCATACACACGATCACGTGCTATACAACACGTTCTTACATGACCCAATGGTTCATTACTGATGTGTTTCCACAACAGGCTACAATATCTAGGTTCACTCATTCTCTATCTCTAAGCCATATGTCGAGTGTTGCCGTAATGAATTACTTCAACACCTTCTATTGGCGGAATTTTTCTCCAAGGATCAACAACTATACTTCCTTCTGCAAATTTAAGTTCAGTTCCGTTAGCAGTAGCAACTGTAAGAGCCTCATCTGCTCCTGTTACTCTATGCTCGTCATACCAACCTTTTACAAAGTCTAATTGCTCACCATATGTTATCTCTGGATTGTGTGCTAACAAATAGACTGCTGGATTATTTAGTATTTCCTGTGAAGGTATTTCTTGCATTACTTCATCATAATAACATAATTTAAATCCTGCTTCTTCAATATAGTGTCCTACTAACATACTCGGTGATCCTGCATCATAAGGCACTAACGGTTTGTATGCTTTACCTACAATTACAATTGGTAATTCTGATATCATTGTTTTCGTTGTAGGATACAAAGTTCCTGCTAGTTCCATTAATCTTTTAGCCATATTTTTGGCTTGGACTTCACGTGATAGCATTACTGCATCAAATAAGTCGTATCCTAAGTCAAGTTCTTCAGCCATCCAACGTAGGGCAATATTATCACGAGGGTGACATGCACCTCCGTCGCCCATACCTGGCTTCATATAACCTGGTCCCATTATACGTCTATCCGATGTTGCTAAAGCATCACATACTATTTCTGCATTTATGTTGCCTTGCTTTTCCGCGACGTCTTGTATCATATTTACTAAAGATACCTTCGCAGATATAAACGTATTATAAAACACTTTGATACATTCGCATTCGTCCCACGTTCCTATTACATAACGTGGTTCGTTTTGCATAATTGTTTTATAAAAGTCAACAAGTTCTTTTGCGTCTCCTGTTTCACTTCCATTCTCAGTTCCTATCATAACCATTTCTGGGTTTACCATATCCCACTTTACTGTGCCCATAGCAATTAAGTATGGATTATACACAAATCGAGTGTTGGTCATTATAGGGACAAATTCCCTTCTTGTTGTGCCTGGTAGCACAGTCGATATAAGGACTATTAGTTGTTCCTGAGTAGCAACCGCATTTACTTCTGAAAGAACTTGCTTGACTAACGTATAGTCGAAGTCTTTGTTCGGTAAATGGCTGGTTGGTGCTTTTCCATCATATTGAGGATCATGTGGAGTTTGAACTGCAACAAAAACAATATCTTGTCCTATTACAGCATCTACCAAGTTATCAACCATACTAAAATTTTCTGGTTCTCTTGGCTCTACATCATATCCTACAACATCATGGACCTCAGCAACCATCTCGGCGCAGGCTTGTCCTAACTTGCCTACCCCAATGAATCCGATTGAGGCCATTTTTCTCTCCTATTGAGTTGTTGTATTAAATACAGTTATATTTATCGGGTTTATTTAGTTGCTGTTAGCAGTCTAGGTAGCAGATATTTGTGAGTAAATATTTCTTGTGCAGATGCACTAGGATGGTCTCCGTCATCATATGACCCTGATCTTCCTTTAAAATCTTCCATTGCTACCTCAAAAACAGTTCTACCTTCTGCTCCTGCCCAGCACCATTTAGAGAAATCTAAGTAGTTGTTTGCATATTGTTGTAGTTTTTTGAAGTCGCATACATAAGGACTACCGCCTGAATTGTAACTAAAGTCATCTTTTATATCTACATTAAGTTTATTTTTTAACATATCTGCACTTTGTTTATTCCAATAGTTTTGATAACTTGTAAAAACAAATGGTATATTTCTTTCTATTAGATACTGTTGTAAATCAATCATGTTATTAATAGAAGATAAAATACGTTCTAAAGGTGCTTCGTGTATTCTATAACCGGGCAAGTATTTTAAAAATAAATCTACTATAATCTTGTTGTCCGGAAATAGTTCTGACAAAGGACGGTCTTCTCTACACCATACGCCTCCTGTGAAAAACCAATTTCTATTATTTTGTTTTTTGTAACCCACATATCTAGTTTTAGGATTAGTTTGCATATTACATAATTCAAATTCTTCGTTACTAATATTAACGTCTACTCTTCCTAACCCTGACCACATTACTACTACAGCATCTACATCATTATGCTCTAAGTATTCTATTGTGGTTTCTTTTATATAACGATTGCCTGCGGCATTTGAACCAAAGTTAATTATTTCTGCATTTGGTAATTCTTTTTCTAAAAACATAGGCCATGTATGTCTTTCTGTTCTGTGTGGACTTGTCTTAGCAGTATAACTGCAACCATTACATAATATTTTCATATCGTGTTATCTCTGGTTTTAGATACTTGTCTATTAGATAATAGTGTTTACAGTTAAGTAGAGCGTCTCTAACACTATCTATGTCTCTAGGCTTGCTTGTATTCATTCTTACGCCTGGTTCTAACTCTAATACTTCTTTTATAAACCAATCTAAATTACTGCTATCTATATACGATATGTTTTTAAATTGCTCACAAAAGTCAATAAAATTGCATGTATGATAATTGGTATGTAACGTAAATGCTCTGCCCCAACTATGTTTTAATTCTTGCTCTCCATCACAAATAAATTGTGTTAAGTAAAATAGTCGGTCTATGTATTCAACTAGCCTATCACGATCATAAACAATTTTTTCCCATAAAGGCAAAAATTCATCTCCTGGTGCAATACCACTTATATAATCTTGTAATATTTCTTTGAACCCACTTACATATCTTTTCCAAGGATTTCTTATTACAAAAAATATTTCATAGTCTTGTTTATGCAAGTGTTCCACTATATCTTCTTGTCTACTCATACCAGCAAAGTGTTCTGGTCCTATGCCATACCAATCAACTTCTGCTTCGCCAACAGTTTTCCAATCTGCTTTGTTTTCTAAAAGATTTTGTAAACTAGTTGTTCCAGTTTTACCTTTACTAAATATACAAATCTTTTTATTGTCGTTTATTGCTAACATTATCTGTAATTGTGTTTCCTGTCAGTTCTCATCCACCAGTCAAATAATTCTGGGTCTCTTGCATAGATATCTTGTATTCTCAATTTTTCTTTTGGTCTTATCTCTGCAATTTTATCTTGCCAACCTCTACCATTAAAGAAACTGTCTTCGTGTTGATCAGGAAACTGCTCTTCAAAGTTTGGTGTTACTTTCATGTTTTCTAATTCGTTTATTAATGTTTGTTGTTTTTGTGTTGCTCTGGGTTTTATGTATGCTAAATTTTCATCTATAATTCTATTAAGTATGTGTCTAGGCCATGCCATAGCACTCATAACAATATCAGGATGGAAAGCGAACATGCGTTTTGTTTCTATCTTAACATCTAGTTCTAATGCATAATCAAAAAAGTTTTTAAGGTCAAACATGCCTGGGCCTGTAAGAGTTAAGTCCATTAACATTTTATCATTGCCGCCAGGTAATGCTACTCCTTCTCTAAAGTTTTTATCCCATTGTTCCCAATTTAGTCCTGTCCTTATGTATTCACCTATTTCTCCTGTGCCGTCTATACTTGCACACATGGTCCAATCTTTTGCTTGTGGCAACCAATCATACAAGTAATGCTTACCAAATCGCACTCTGCTAAGATTACTATTATAACGTAAGTGAACTTTATTTAGATTTCCGTCTTGGGAGAGTCTATCCATAGACTTCCAATGTATATCATACATCAGTGGTTCTCCACCAACCCAATATATTTCCTCAACTGTTCCTGATTTAATATATTCCCAAAACTCTTCTTCTACAACTTCTTTCTGAAACGTCTCGATGACCTCCTTGTTCTCAGGAACCATAAACGGCTGTTGTTCCGGAGTCCAAAGGTCATGCTTTCTTTTTTCTGCTTCCCATGCCGAACTGAGAGGTTCGCCACACATACGACACTTAAAATTACACAGGTTACTGACCCGGTAATCAAAAGAAATTGGTTCCATAGTAGTATATCCATCTTCGTCTGTCTCCTCAAAACATTGATCGATTTTATTTTCAAACAAAAAGCCTGTAAACCACTGACGGTATGTGCTTTGACTTAATATACTATCATTACAGACTGCACATTGTGGTATCTCCTCTCCAGACATAAGTTTCTTTCTTATATCCATCATGTAAGGAGAATTCCAATGTTCTTTCAAACTTATAGGTTGGTAGTCTTCTATTGTTCCTACTTCTTTGTATTTGCCTGTGCTTTTATCATTACTGGCATCAATATACTGACGTTGCATCATGTGTTCTTCTCTACTAGCACAACACATACGTCTTTCTGACTGTGGACTTATATATGTATGAGTCCATGGTGCCGTGCAGAAAACCTTATTAAGTGAGTCAGGACTCTGTTGTCCTCTCTCCCATTTAGGTTTTATTTTAGCCATTTGCAATCTCTAATTGATTCATATTTACAAAAAAGTCATAGAATTTCTTAGGTGATAAGGTTGCTCCTATGGAGTCATCATCTCCTAAAAACTTTTCTATAAAGTCTACATTTTTAAACACTACCGCACAGTCGGGGAATATATCCTCACATCTTCCTTCATACCCAACGCCGACATGTGGTCTACTCTTGTATTTTTCTAAAACTTCCAAATTCAATTCTTCTATTTGAGGTGGAAATTTAGTTGTAGAATGATAAAGTTTCACTCTCTTTTTAAATTTAGGTTTCTGTAGTTTATCTAGTAATAAATCTATAAGTCTATCATTACCTCCGTATGTAATCCATTTAAAGTGATCAGCAACAAACATAACAAGTCCTTCATCATCTCTTGAATCATAATGAACTTTTATTTCTTCTGTGCCTGTATTTCTTTTTACCCATTCTGCAGATGCTACATCAGTAACACTCCATTTGAGCGGTATTCCAATATTGTCTATTAATTTAAGAATCTTTTCACAAGTAAATTCATCTACTTCACTACGGTTTGCTACTTCTATATAAGGAAGTGTTCCCCATTTAGAATCTATTTGTAAATATTGCTTGTTAGGTTGTATTGCTAAGTGAGGTGTCGACTTAGATAGAACAACGGCATCAGCATTACATTGTGCGGCACTGATTATTCTTTTCTCTAATACACTATAATCATTCTCGTGACCTATACTGATGTTTGCATGTAATTCTATATCTCTCAACTTATATCTCCGTATTGTGGAACAAGTTCTTGCTCGTCTCCTTTGTTCCTTATAATGTTTCCGCCTACTGGTGCATCTATAATATATATTCCTAAACTTCTAAAAATCTCAGACCATATAATAGGACTTTGTAAAGTAAACTCTGATTTTATTTTTAAGTCCATTGCAAATTTCATTGTTTCATCTATGTCTAATTCACTAATCTTATCAAATGCTTGCCTATTCATTATCCAACTAAAATCATCAAACATCACAGCACCATTAGGAGTTACTAGTCTTATAGGTGATAGTATAATAGGCTTTATATCCATTACTCTATTATCTAGTGTTTCTGTATTCTCTAACAAGTGTCTTACTTGTAGATGAGGTGTTAATGTTCTCCAAACACTTTGATCGACACAACTTTTTAATGCATGCCAAACTTTTCTTTTTAAATGCGTCCAATGGATATCATTAGGATTAAACCATGAATATAAGTCTGCTGGATATGATATATCAGTCCTTGTTCGTATGAAAAAATCATATTCTTTACTATCTACTAATTTAAAACTTTTTAATACAGTATAAAATTGAGCAAATTCATATCTAAGATTATCAACTCTGCCTACAGGCTTATACTCTAAGTATCTATCAAACCTGTCCTCATATTTCTCAATCTCTATTTTAGCATCAGGAAAAAATTTTTGCAACTTATTTACATTTGGATTTAATTCGTGGTCCCATGTATGGAAGTAAAAATCTTTATTAAATTTTTCAAATGATTTATTAAGATTAGTTTGCAATAATTTTCTACATTGCCCACTTCCAATAACAGCAAGTTTCATCTCATCTTCCTCAAATTATCTTTCTCACATTCGAGGACGCCTTCTCTAACACCTAATGTTTTCTCTAACATTCTAATTGTTCCTACAAGTTCTGTCATCTCTTTTGGATCACTACTTGCTTTTTGATCTGTTCCCCACATATCTTTATCAAGTGTAAAGTGTCGCTCTATCCAATCAATACCTTTGTAAACACTTGCCGCCGCAGTTATTACATTACTTTCATGACTGCTGTAACCGTAACTGAAACCAGTATGTGCTGACTTCATCCAATCAAGTGTATCCATTCTTAGTGTATCTATTTCTGCTGGATATGAACTTACAGTATGCATTAGCACTAACTTGTTTCTATCTGTATCCTTCTCAAATAAATTACATATATTTGATATCTCAGTTCTAGTTGTCATGCCTGTGCTTACAATAACTTTATGATACATATCTTTTGCATTTTTTATTAAATTTAATTCTGTTGCTTTTGCACTAGGTATCTTTGTTATTTCATTTTTAAAATTTTTGTGCATAAATTCTAAACTATACAAGTCCCAAATACTTACAAACCAACCTATTCCTATGTCTTGACAAAACTTGTCAATTATGTTATAATCATTAAGTCCAAACTCTATTTTATGTTTGTATTGTAAATATGTCATATCACCCCAAGGTGTAGACTTTGGTTGATTCTTTTGCAATTCTGGAACACAAATATCTGGCTCACGTTTTTGAAATTTTACATAATCAGCACCGCAATCTTTTGCAGACTGTATCATTTTCAAACATGTATCTAAATCACCATTATGATTTATTCCTATTTCTGCTATAACATTAACCATTTATCTTTTCCCAATAATTTGTGTATAAATCAAATTGCCATTCATAATCTATATCTAAACATTCGAACTCACTAATTTCAAATAAGTGAGGATTGTTTTTTCCGTATGGTGGCCTGCCCATCCATACTCCTTGTTTAATTTTTTCCATTTGTCCTGCATACAATACATGTCCTGCTTCATAAATAGTTTCTACTGCTTTAGTATTCATTATATTGTTACCAGTAGGCCAATTAGTAATTAAACTGCCTGACTGGTTCCAATAGTATTGTTTCTTTGGCATTACTGCAAACTGTCCGTCATAAGCATTAGAAACATATTCATCTATAAAAGCATCTATAGTTTCTGGTTGTAAAAATAAGTTACATGCGTTTATTATGACTGCATACTTGTAATCAAACTGGTTGTGCCATTCATATATCTTTTGTAAACTTGTATCATTATTTGCACTTTCTTTACTTCTCTTATAATATTGCAAGCCATTTGATTTGCAAATATCTATAAGTTCTTGTTCGTATATACTTGCACGAAAGTTTTCTAAAGGTATTTTAGTTTGTTTTATTTTTTTAAGTGCAATATCAAATAAGTTAGTGCCTGCAAAAGGCCTAATCATTTTTTGAGGTGCTCGTTCGCTATTGACCCGTGCTTGAACTATGAATAGAATATCGTTTAGGTTTTTCATACGTCATCTTCTGCCCCGCCGAGGCCATCTGTTTCTGTGTCCCAACCTATACTGCTACCGCCGATCTTTTTAAGTAAATTTGCTCTTGCTTCAGGATCTAAAGGATTATCATACCATTCATCACTCTCTCCTGTTTTGCGTCCTCGCATTTTCATCTCAACAACTTTAACTTCGCCGTCTTCTGTAACAACACGTTTAGCAAACAAACCATCTTTTACACCTGCTGTTTTAGGTGCTTGGACTTCTTCATTTTTATCTATTTCCATTATCTCAATACTATCATAAAAGTCTGCAAGTCTTGGGAATGTTTCTTTGAAATTCATAAACCTCCTAGCATCATATTGTTCATAAAATACTTTAAAGTCATGTTCAAGTAATGTTCTATCAGCAGTATTTCTATGTGGAGTTTTAACAACATCTAAATATTCTATAAGTCTACTTAACTGATCCTGTTCCCAATCTGCTAATAGTAATCTTCCTTGTGAGTCTACTTCTGCTTTTGTTCTAACATTTTCTAACCATGCTTGTAATTCATCATGATATATTTTACGCATATTGTCTGGTAAAGTTAATGGAGATTGGAAACTAGGAAAACGTAATATGTTTACACTAATACCTGGCATGTTGTGACCATACTTACGTTTCATTTCTAAAACCCAATCTAAAAATTCTGTTATTGTATCTAGACATAAAGCATTAATAGTCATCATCATATGTAATCCTTCTATTCTTGCTTCTGAACATATTCTTTCAAATTGCTTAGTCCACACGTCCCATTTCAATCCATCTCTAATATATTCTGCTTGTTTGCCATATGCTTCACAACTTGTATATAAATGGAACCTATTAATATTCTGTGTTCCTTCAATAAGTTTATTAAGTAATCCTTCTTTTGCCATTAAGTTACTATTAATTGCAAGTCTCATGTTTTCAGCATTAGGTTCATCTGTAGTTTCAAACCAGTCAAATAGTTTGTAAATATCTGGAGTCATTAAAGGCTCGCCACCTGTAACTCTTATTTCTTCTAGTTCCTTGCATAACTCAGGCCACCATCTCCAAAATGCATCTTTATAAGGATTGGATTCTAAATCATCAAATGGTTCGGCGTATGGGGCATCATCAATAAAGTGTCCTCTTGCGTCTGACTTTATTCCTTGATAACCTCCATTATTTCTAATATCTTTTACCCAAGTGCTACTAAAAGCAGGATTACAATAACTACATGCTAACTGGCATGTTCTATTAAATGCTACTTCTAATGTTTTTAAATTTACATCTGTGCTTGTAGGCATACTTGCGGCCTTACGCAAGTCATTGTCTTGATATATAACTGTTTTATATGTTCTGTCTGACACGGGATCATTACCATCTGCATCTTTGCCCATGTCCTCAATCTTCCAACAGTATTCACATTCTTTAGGACGTTGTCCGTTTATCATCATTTCACGCATTTTTTTCTTATGCTTTGTATTGTGAATTGCTGATGGATTGGTTTTAATTTCTTCTAAATCAATTTGGTGTGCAGGAGGGTGATGACAACTGGTAGTTCCGCCATGTCCTAGCCAGATAGTAGCATTATACCATTTAGCACCACAGAAGGATTCTGAAACAGGATCTATCATCCTTGCTTTATATTCTCTGTGTGTTTCGCCTACTTTTCTAACCATCTTTTGGATATCCTTTATACCATTCTACTATAGTATTTATTTTAACATCTCTCCATGCTTTTACATCTAATCCGTAACAAACAATAGTATCATTACTAGAATACTTTCTTAACTTCATTGTTTGTTTCGATATATCATTATTTAATGTGCAAGGCATTGTTCTTATTTCTTTTGTATCTAGTTTTTCAAACACAATAGTTACTACACCTTCATATAATGCTTTTATAATTTCTTGTTCGTTCACACTAAAGCCTCCGCCTCTTTACATATATTCCACCAGTCTTCCATTTCTGGAAATGTTGCTAAAAAGTCTGTATCTCTCCTAGCATCGTGTTGAGTAAAGAACTTGTAAAAATTTGCCCTTGCTCTAGTAAGTTCTTCTTTATCCATAGAAGAACCAGCCTTCATCCAATCTAAGTTACGTTTTACCTTATCAATCTCAAAATCTTTGAAGCCTCTATAGTCTATATTTACTTCATCTGCTTGATTCATCTCCATGAATGCGATAGCCTCTTCCAGGTAACTTTGATAGTAATCTGGCATTATTTGTATGCATTGCCAAAGTGGTGCTCTTAGTAATGGAATATCAAACCATATACGTTGTTTAGGTCTGATTTCGTAATCTGGATGTTTGTGGTCTCCATTATCTGCAATAGGAATATATTTGGTTCCTTGTTTGTCTTTTGCAAACTCTTCTCTTAATTCTAGTATCCATTGTAAATAATCTCGTAAACTTGTTAAACTTAAAGCATTAAATGTATTAATAAAAGTTATTGTTGAATTATCTGTTTCATTTAAAATGCGTTTTACATTTTTTTGTAAAAGTGAGAAATCCATACCATTACGCATATACTCTGCTTGTTCGCCGTAACCATCTACACTTACAAATGTTGCGAAGTTCTTACATGCTGGTGCTACATACCAGTTGTTCCCAGAATTTGGATTGAACTTTTCTGGGTCTTCCCAAATTTGTATCTCCTCTAATCTTTGTAGCGATTCGATAAACATGTCCATAAGTTTTGGCTTAGGTGGACACATGTTTGAGGTTACTGACATTTCAAGCCAAGCATTTGGATTTTTATGCACATAGTCTAATACTTTAAAAGTATTGCTATCCATAAGTGGTTCCCCGCCTGTCATACGGAACACTTCTAAATTTTTGTATAACTCGGGCCACCATTTCCAAAATGCTGTTAGGTATGGATTCTCGTCTTGTGCCATTTTCATTGGCATAAGTCCTGCTTTATTTAAACTGTCTAAGTTGTTGTGTTCTCCTTGAATAATTTGATAAGGGCCTTTTTCTTTTACTTCTTTATGCCAAGAGTTTGATAAATGAGGACTGCAATAACTACACTTTAAATTACATGCTTGATTAAAGTTTACCTCAACATAACGAGGATTTATGTTACCGTTATATCCTGCTTCTTTTATTTCTTCTCTGGCATTTTGTGCCCAATATTCTCCACTACGATATACTCTATCACTTCTTCCGCCAACGTCTTCTATACGCCAACAGTAACTACAACCTTCTGGTCGCTCACCTGCTAACATCTGTTTGCGTTGTTCTTTCTTTTCCTTTGTATTATGTAGTGCAGAAGGATTTGTTTTTATTTCT
>Ga0315316_10000322_pt1 | contig 31015 bp, 38 predicted proteins | sample M160m3416metaG_FD_203702 | JGI IMG/M metagenome (GOLD analysis project Ga0315316, IMG submission 203702) | Ammonia-oxidizing marine archaeal communities from Monterey Bay, California, United States - M1 60m 3416 | ecosystem: Environmental > Aquatic > Marine > Intertidal zone | place: USA... | reverse complement strand
GACTATCCGTTGCTTTTCATTGTTGATGAACCCGCTAAGAGAATTTCCAATTCGCCTAACAATCCTTATCGAAAGTTCGCTTCCCACCTTCCTAATTTGGACTCCCATCTTAATCGTATAGCGATGGAAGTGTGTCCTGTCTTGAGATTCCCTGACGAGCCAAGTGCGATTCGGCAGGTTAAAAGTTTAATCAAGCGTATAGAAGCGGGCGATTATAAGACGGTGCGCCTCCATTCCCATAAAGTTTCCGAGCCTGATAAGGTGGTGGATTTCCTTATGGGCATTCCTAAAGTGGGGAAGAAAACGGCGGCGGAATTTAAGAAGAATTTTACTTCGTTGCCCGATTTGATTAACAGGGTGGCCGAGATTGACCCTTTGATAAGAACCGAACCTGACCGTCAGACGATTAGAGAGTTCTTGACTGAAGATTGGGAACACGAAGTCTAATAAGTAAGATGACTTAAATGGGGTTGATTAGTATGATTGAGGAAGATTGCCCCACAGTTCCAGATATTTTAGACATTGAGAATGTAAATGAGTGTGCCGTTTCTAAAGTTCTGATGGATGATTTGCTTAAGGAGTATAACCCTGAGTTGGAAGATAATTACAAAGAGGGGCGCGAGGTGGATATTCGGGTGTGGACTTTGATAAAGGAAATGGAAATGATGATTCAGAGTCCTGATGTGTGGTTTGTTCGACAGTATTGAAGCAAATGCTTAAAGGTAAGTTGTCGGTTTATGATAGTATGATGGACGAAAATTTGATGCAACCCATTTCTTACTTTGAATTATTTGCAGGGTATGGAGGTGGAGGTTTTTCCTTGAACAAGGCTAACATACCGAGTGAATGCGTTGGATTTTCTGAGATTAAACCTCATGCGGTTAAGTGTTTTGAAGCCAATCACAAAGGAGTGAAAGGATTTGGAGATTGCACTCAGATAGACCCTTCCAAGTTGCCCGACTTTGATTTGCTTACGGCAGGATTTCCTTGTCAGCCTTTTTCTTCCGCAGGAAAGCAGAAAGGTGAGTTGGATATTAGAGGAACTTTGTTTAATGAGATAATCCGAATTGCAGAAGTTAAAACTCCGAAATATATGTTGTTAGAAAATGTTAGAGGATTAACTTTTAGGAATATGAAAGATACCTTCGATAAGATACTCTCAGAGTTAGATAGAATTGGTTATACTGTTTATTGGAAGATTCTTAACTCAAAGCATTATGGAAGCCCTCAAAACAGACAGAGAGTTTTCTTTGTGTGTTTTAGAAAAGATTTGGAAATTACTGAGTTCACTTTTCCTGAACCCGAAGAACTGACGATTTACTTGAAAGACATTGTTGAGCCACCAACGGACACAACATTAGTTTCTGTTTCATGGCGCAACAAAAACCGTAGTAAGCATCAACAGCGAGGTGAGGCTTACGGGAAATATCCTAATGAATACATCTATCAGTATAACAAGGACATTGGAGTGAGTTTCTGCATCGTGTCTGCGCGACATGAGTTCCGAGTCGGAACAATAGAAGACTTAGAAAACGCAAGAGATTTAACGCCTCAAGAGTGTTTTCGCTTAATGGGATTCGTGCATGATGAGATTGATATATCAGGACTTACCAAAACTCAACAATACGATTTAGCAGGAAATGGTTGGGACATCAATGTAGTATCAAAAATCTTCCAACAAATGTTCCCACTCTCTATTCAAGCAAACGCTTAAAGGTAAGTTGTCCTTCTTTAAGTTATGTCGGAATCTGAGAACGCTATGGTATCGCCTGTTATTGTCTGTCCCGCACCCCCACTCAAGAGTATGGTAAGTGCATTGAAGGCGTTGTCTGATGATGCTATCTTGGTCTTTAGTCCTGAAGGGATTACTTCTAAGGTCGTGGACTCGGCTCATGTGTGTATGTTGGAAGTAACACTTCCTAACAAGACATTTACAAGCAATACTTCTGTTGGTGAAACTGAGGTCGCCGTATCATTGGAGAACTTCAATACAGCCTTGAAATTAGCAGGTAAAAAAGATGCCGTCAAGATGAGTTTAACAGAGGAAGATACCTTTTTAGAGTTGGACATTGGAGATATTACCAAGTCTGTGCGCTTATTGGACATTTCTTTGGTTAAGAATCCTCCAGCACCCATTTTAAGTTTTGATTTGAGTTACACTCTGGATGCAGATTCTTTGAAGAAGGCTATTACGGCTACTAAGACTGTGGGAGATGTGGTTACATTTCACTTTGATGGGTCGAACACTAAATTGACTATGGATTCCAAGATGGAGAGAGTGGAAGCCCCGTTGGAAACCAGCAACATGACTATCACTTCTAAGGAAGCCGTGACTACTCTTTACTCTGTGGATTACTTAGTTCACATGGTTAAGACATTAGGTTCTGATGTGACTATTTCATGGGGCAACATGAAACCTTTGAAACTTATTTCTGATGATGGGTCGGTAAGTTTAAGTTGGCTTTTAGCCCCTCGCAATAAGAATTGATAAACCCTTGCATTGACTGATGAGGGGTGTATTGATAGGAGTGGTTTATTTAGTATGAGTCGCTATTACAATTACTTCCGAGTTGTTGGGGAATTGGGAAGCGAGCGATAGGTGTAAATATGAGTGAATCAAGTGATGTAGTGATGGCCGAAGAACAGTTACCCCAATCAGGGTTTCACCCTGTTGGATTAGGAGAAACCATATTTAAGCAACGCTACGCTCGCTCAGATGCGGAGAGTTGGGAAGCGGCGTGTGATAGAGTTGCTACTCATGTAGCACAGGCTGAAAACGGTTCTCGCGAAAAATGGCGAGGGAGGTTTTATGGAAAACTCTCTGAGGGGCTGTTCGTGCCTGGTGGAAGAATCTGGTATGGCTCAGGAAGGGCTAAAGGTCAGTTGTTGAATTGCTTCGTAGTTCCGACCGATGATAGCCGTGAAGGATGGGGGCAAACTGTTAAGGATATGCTTATCATTTCTGGAACGGGTGGAGGAGTGGGAACTAACTACTCTCCGATTCGCCCACGCGGAACACCCATCAAAGGAACAGGTGGAGAAGCAACAGGAGCAGTATCTCTAATGGAGATTATCAATCAAACAGGAGAGGTGATTAAAGCAGGTGGGGGCAGAAGAACGGCTTTAATGATGTGCTTGAGATATGACCACGCCGACATCATGGAGTTCCTTAACGCTAAACTCGACCTTGAAAGATTGAACAACGCTAATGTTTCAGTCTTAGTGGATGATGAGTTCTTTAAGCAAGTGCAAAATAATGAAGACATTGTGCTGAAGTTTCGTGACCGCCCTATCTTGGATGAGGAGGGTGTGGAACGCACAATTCCTGCTCAAGAGTTGTGGGACAAAATAATTCAGAACTCCTATGAATCGGCTGAACCTGGTATTCTAAATATAGGATTAGCCAACAGAATGAATAACATTCACTATTACAAACCTTTAATCGCTACTAATCCTTGTGGAGAAATTTGGTTAGAGTCTTACGGGTGCTGTTGCTTAGGAGCAGTTAATCTCGCTCAACACATAGAGGATGGAGAAATGAATTGGGAAGGGTTAGCCGATACTGTTAATGTCGGAGTGCGACTCTTGGATAATGTTCTCGATGTTAATCAATATCCCATAAAGGAAATTGAGATAAATTGTCAGAAGGTAAGAAGGATTGGATTGGGTATAATGGGTCTGGGACACGCATTAGTTAAGATGGGTTACAAATACGGGTCAGAAGAAGGCAACGCCCAAGTGGATAAGATAATGAAGTTCATCAAAGAGAGGGCTTACGAAGCCTCCACATTCCTCGCTGTCGAAAGAGGCCCATTTGAGGCTTACAATGAGAATTTCCTTAATTCAGGTTTTGTAAAAACCCTTCCACGCCGTATTAAACAAAATATTCGCGAGCATGGAGTAAGAAACTGTGCGTTACTTACCATCGCACCAACAGGCACGACTTCGATGGTAATGGGAACTTCTTCAGGTATTGAGCCTATTTTCGCACCTGGTTATATTCGCCGATATTATGATTCCGACAATAAATCCAACGATAGAATCTTGAAAGAGGAAATTGTAGTTGACCCCTTGTTTAAGGAAATTTACGAGGGTGGGGCAGATATGAATTCCTTTGTGGCTACTGAGAACTTGTCTGTGAGAAATCACATGGAAGTTCAAGCGGTGTGTCAAAAGCATATTGATAATTCCATTTCTAAGACTATCAATATTCCAAAGGATTATGCTATTGATGATTATGGGGATTTAATGTTAGAGTTTGGCCCACAGTTGAAAGGGATGACAGTTTATCGTCAAGGCTCAAGAGGTAATGAGCCTTTAACCCCTATAACGGTGGAACAGGCGATTGAGTATTTGGACAAGGAAGAAGCCATTGAAGGTGCGGCGGCTACGGATTGCCCATCAGGAATTTGTGAGATTCCTGTATCAGTTACAGAGTAAATCTTAAATACTACTACCCCTTCGCATGGATGATTAGAATGAAGATTCCTGACCGTCTATTAGTGGAAGTGCAAACCGCTACTCCTCAACAAGTAAGAAATCGCATCGGCCCTATTTTGATGCAAAGAGAGGGGTTTCACTACTTGTATGAGGAAGGTGTTATTCAGTATTTGATTCCTGAGTTAAGCGACTTAGAGGATTATCACCATAACGCCAACTATCATCCTGAAGGCTCGCTATACAATCACTACTGTTTAGCATTCGATACTTACTGTGCCGTTGAGAATAGAACTGAATTGGGAGCATGGGCTTTACTGTTTCACGATGTCGCTAAATCAGTTGTGGCTGAGTGGAAACCTAAAGAGGAATTTCATACTTACATTCTTCACGAAAAGGTGGGGAGTGAATTGTTCAATGAAAAGTATCGCAACGGTGCAATCCACTTTTCCTCAGATGAAGCAGATGCTTTGGCGTGGGTAATCAAGGAACACAATAATTTCTGTCGCGTGGCTAAACAGAAGAAGTCGCTCGTCATTGTTCATCACCCACATTATGAACTATTGTGTGAAGTAGCGCGAGCAGATGCGATGGAGATAAACCATGATTTCTATTTGGAGAGATTAGAATATTTCGCGGGCTTGAAAAGAGCATTTCCAGAGATGCCTGAGTATTCATGGGACGAGTCATCTTCCGCTATTGTTCCAAAAAGGCATGATTAAATAGTCGGTGTGACTACTGCGAAGATAGGGTGGTTGAGTCAATGGTCGTTAAGAGTGCTTCCAAGAAGAAATTGATGGATATAGGGTTCTCGGAAGTAATGGCTCATTTTCTGGCCGATGATATGAAATGGAACGAGTGGAAAGAACTTCCTCTGAAGGGAAAAAACTCTGGATTCAAAAAGCAGTTTTACAAGAGGATGAAGCAGGGGAGAAAGGCGGTGCGAAACCAAGAGGGGCGCATAACAGCCGTTAGAGAGGGAAATCACGCAACAGACTCACATATTATGAATGTGGCCTTGTTCAATGAGGAAGTTTCTCAGATAACCTACAATATGATGCACTCCCTACCCATTTTAACCCCTGACGCTAAATTTCCACACATACCCTCGCAGGGGTTGTTCAATTGGGTTAGTTTTGAGGGTGAATCTTATGAGAAACAACAACGAGTCGCTTATGAACAGGCTTTAGGTCTGTTTAATATGGCTCGCTATACCAAGACACTTGACAAGAGAAGGCGGAAGGGAGAAGTGGCGTATGAGCCTGATGCTTATCAGGAAACTTACGAAGATTGGCTAAAGCGGAATAAAAACTACACACCAGAGAATCCCTTCGCGTGGGGGGGTCGGAAAAACCTTCCTTATGATTATCGTCATACTCCTACACAGAAAAGTAATCCATATTCAAATTGGACAAAGTGGACAAAAAACGAAAATACAAAATATGCCATGCCTTCGTGGACTTCGACACCTACTTTTGATTGGAATACTCCGCAGATGAAAAAGCAACGCGATAAATACGCCAAGATGTATCAAGAGTATTCCGAGAGTGCGAGTGCGGCGTGAGATTGACCCCTTGCGAGGGCGGTTAGAATTGGGCGCGAAATTAAAGGGCGTATCTAAATAGTAGTTTGGATAATTAGAGTTATGTCCCTCACAGGTTTAACGGGTTCGACAGGGCTTACGGGAACTCCAGAGAATCTGTTTGATGTTTGGGCAGAGGAACTTCGCGAAGATGCTGGATATTGGTTTAGTGGAATTGGGTATGGCTCATGTTTTTCTGCGTGGATTGAAGGAGTAGTCGAAAAGCCTCGTCCTTTTGGAATCTTTAATTGGAGTGATTGGGATGTGGTGGACGAGATTAAGTCTTCGGATTATGGAAAAATCTATGGGACTCCTGCTTACGAGGATGAAGATTGTTGCTCGGTTGATAACACTCCTCTTTGGTTAGCGGTGCGTCAAATGAATTCGCTTGTTTTCAGGAAGGACAAACCAGCATATTTACCTGGTGGAAGGGGTCGCTGGCCGTTCCCTGAGTGGCTTCCTATTGATTATCAACCATTTTATGCCGAATGGCAGTTTTCCGATGTGGATGGGCATAATTACGGATTCACAGATTTTCCTTTGCAGGATGGTTTGAAGCCTTCCATGAGTGGGAGAGTAAAAGGGGTTAAACCACAGCCCATAGGATTCTATTGTTTAGAGAACTTACCATCTAACCGAGAGAGTTATCCTTTAATGGATTCTTTGTTGAAGTTTGCCGAGCATAAAGCCAAGAAAGATGGGAAATCTCCTGACTACTTTAAGTCGCACTACGGGATAGAAGACGACCTTTGGGTATTGGAGGGTGCGGCAGGAGGCGAGATAAGGAAAGTGGATTATGTGGTGGATGAGGTTTGTGATTATCCGAACACTTCAACTGTGAATACTTGGATTCGTCCTGCCGTAAGATTATTATTCCTCGATGGAGATAAGAAACTTCTTCCACGACAAGAAACGCTTTGGATGTTCCCTGCTGGTGTATGGTTTGAATCCAAGAGTGCTATGGTGGAAAGCGATGGAGTCACACCTTCTTGGGCGGGCTTGATGATTAAGATATTTGCCCCTTCTGAAGAAGCATGGGACGAGTGGTTAGGTCGGTTGGACTAAGCCCTTTCACCGAAACTCTTAAATACGACCTGCCCTTACGGTAGTTTGTCGCCTGACGGGGTGGCAAGGAGATGGCAGAATAAGACCACGCAAGAGGTCTAATGCGCTACTATGGGGTTGTTGTGACCCCACCAACGGGCAAGTGTCTGAGGTTTGAGGTAACTCTCAATAGTAGGCTGTTGTCGTGAAAGGCAAAGGGAATCTTGTCGGCAATTTGAGGGAAGCCCAACCCCCTCTCTCCAACTTCTTAGACTTGGTGCATCTAAGATGACAGACCAAAGCGCACCACCTTACATTCCAAAACGATTGGTGAGAAAATGGCGACACGACATTGTGAATTATGTGGACACGGCATGGCCGCGAAAGCAACGAGTTGTCCTTACTGCCGCAAACGACCAGCGTTCCGAGCCAAAATGCTTGCTAAACGCGAGTGATTCAGACTTCTGGGCCATTAGCCAAGTCAGGATTAAGGCACTCGGCTTTTAACCGAGCGATTCGCAGGTTCAAATCCTGCATGGCTCACCAAGTCTGTATCATAGCGTTCTTATAGTCTGGCCGTTTCCTCTATGGTGAGGTTATCCTATGTGGGAACATCCGAAATTATCTGAAAGTATCAGAAAAGTATTCCATCAAGAAAGCCAATCTGTGATTCCTAAGCGCAGTTTAGGAGATAGTTTGCTTCAAGGGGTGAATCGAGATGCTTATCTAAGGTTTTTGGGTAAGACCTCTAAGAGTGACGACAGTTTAATGATTCCGTTAATGACACGGAATACCTATCGAGGAATTCAATCCAATTTCGGTTCTGCCTTAAACTATGCTAATCCTGATGGTTTGGATTTAGAAGCCGTTAGTTCGCGCCCACCATCTCTGATGAGGGGTAAAACTTTTCATTACACTCAATGGATAAATTGGAAATGGCAATACAAGATTAAGTTTGAGAGTTTGGCTCAGATGCCCGCCAATAAGGGAATCATTTCGGAAGTGGGCCTTTATGCTTTCCAACCTACTAATAATTCTTGGCTTGGGTGGGACAATTGGATTTACGATGATTGGTATGCAGTTTGTCAGTCCAAGCCTATCAAGTGTAAGAACATTGCAGGTCAAGGAACCCTTCAAAACCATGTTAGAGTGAAATACCGAGCCTTTATTTCCCCTGACCCTTTAGAACACTCTTACTTTAACGCCGATTCAGGAGCAGTTTTCGGAGAAATACATTCTGCTCAAAGTGTGAATGCAGGAATAATCGGCCATCAACTTTTAGTGGAAGCAGATGTCGCCACTACTGAGTCAAATTTCTTTCTGCCTCAAGCATTAGAGTCACCAGGTTTCGGTGAAGCCGTTCCTGTTGCGGTCTTTGGGGTGGACATCACGAATTTAACTACCAATCAGAAAGTGAATAAGGAGTTCTCGGTCATGTATGGAGATAGTGGGGCTAAAATGGAACATACTTTTGCTGATGCAGGGTTGTATCAAGTGTTCATTTATTTGAAATCCACCGAAGGGCAAGGTATCACAGTTTCCAAAGCATTAGCGAATCAAATTAGAACGAGGAATGGGGATGTAGGGAAGGCTTCTCATCCTATGCGGTTCTTAGTTTTCGTTTCTCCATCGCCCGAAGCCCTCATTCCAGATATTACAGTTGAGGCCGAAGGGGATTCGGAATCACCAACCTTTACTACTCAAACTGATACTGTTCAATTGGTGGATAATCGGGAGGATGATTCTGAACCCGATTACAATTACTTGGTAGTTGTAGGATTGTTAGCAGGAAGCCTTTTACTTTTCAGGAGGGATGAATGATGGATAACTTTACACCTTTCGACAGTTTGACCCTGCGTGGGTTTAACGCACCTAAGTCATTCTCGGCGGAATCCTTTTCCACTTCATACAGCGCACCCGCATCTTATGTCCTCAGAGGAAAATCCACTTACGCTGTGGGAGCAAGCGGTTGGAATCTTTTAGAGTGGAGTAAGAAATGTAACACGGCTTTAGCGACTGAAATCCGTGTGGAAGGAGAAGAAAACGCTCGGTTAAGTCGTGTTGATACTTCTAAAATGGCTGATGGGACTACACTTCACACTTTATTCGTTCCAAAAGGGGCAAAGTTACGAATACAAGGAATCCCTTTAGACACAGGAGCAGAGGATGGAAAGTATAATTTCGGCTGGACTTCATTGACTAAATGGGCTGGAGATGGATTCTCCCAAGATTACCATGTGGCTAATGAGAAGAAGGAATCTTTGACGGGAATGGGTGGTGTGGATGTTTATCGTCAATACTACAACTATCCGAATCTGGCTTTACTATCTGTGGCAGAGTCTAAGCGACAAAACCCTGAGTGGTATAACAATGATGGGGTGACTCCTGAGCAGTTCGCAGACAACTTGGAGAACATTTACGCAGATATTGGAGAACAGATGCTTAACATAGCCCAGAACAATCCTTACACTTTACAGACTTTACAAGGAAAATCTAACATTTTCACCTCTGATGGTTCAGATTACACCCTCAAAGACTCTAATATCACCACCTTTAACCAAGAAGGCTCTTATTTGATTACCTTACGCTATGGTTACGATGCTAATAGTGAAACTGAAAATGAGTGGTATGCAGGAAAGGCTGGCTTTTGGAATTACGCTACTCGCGCCATCTTAGAAATAGGGAGTTTGTTCGTAGGAGGGTGGATTGCTCAAGGTTTAGCAAAGGGGGCTATGGGATTGAGAGGGGCTTATCTTTCAGGACGCTCTTTAACAGGGATGGCTCGATTAGCAGGAGCAACCACAGTTAGACTTGGCCCAACAGCGACTTCAGCGTTAATTCAGACTTCTATGTTAGGGGCGGAAGTATTAGCGTGGTCTTCCCCCTGGTTATCTCCTATGTTCACAGGGGCTAAGTTGAGTAATAACGACTGTGACTTCCCTGCTTCGGGTCATATCCATAACTTTGAAGTCCGAGTTTATGACCCTGCTAAAACGGATGCTTATGGAAATGCTACTTGCCCCACAGGGACACAAAGACCATTAGTGGAAACTAATCCCCCTCGTTTAGCAGATATTCCTTGTTGCCCCCCTAACAGCACATACGAATCCCATACGGGATTGTGTAAGAAAGCAGATGGTTCGGTTGCCGACCCAAGTATCTCAGAAGGGCAATCAGGTGAGAGTGTGAAGTGGTTAGTGGATAATTCTGATTCCACTCCACAATTATCTGTTAAAGTCTTGGGGGCATTAGGCTTGGCGGCAGTTTTCTTAACTCGTTTTTTGCGTAAAAATAGGTAGTTGGAGCAGTAATTCTTCTTAGGGGCATCTTAAAATAGCAAGCCTGTTTAATGGGATTGGTGATTAGCCGTGTCTAATCCGTATGAACTTGATGATGATGAATTGCTCTGGAAAATATGGGATTGTTCCTTTTACGGGAAACTCCCATCCATATCTGGAGATTCCGTAGCATCTCTTGTTTTGCCGATGGATGTTGTTTTACATCAAATGGAATGGGCTTTTCCTGAAGATTTGGGTGATGGATGGGTTTTAGACTTGTGTATTGATGATGTTCTTTGGGAATCCATTCCTTTAATGGTGCAACCAACAGGGTATTATTCTTTCAAAACACATAGTAAAGGGGTGTTTCTTCCCAAAGGGACATTGGTTAGCACTCATATTCGATGTATTAGAGAGGAAGAAGAAGGAGAGGAGTATCTTAAACAAGGGTTTGAGGCTCGATATTCTGTATTCTTGTCTGGCTTGACGGTGGTATCGAAAAAATTGACTCCCTTGAGTGAAACTTTTTCCAACGAAGGCATCCTGAAATGGAATTGGTTTCAGGATTGGCAAGAGGATAACTCTTGATTCATTCACAAGACGAACACTCATAAGTAAGAACTGAGTAATAATGATATGACCGAATTGTTTATGGTTACAGGAAAAGGTGGAGTAGGTAAATCCACTACAAGTGCCGCTACTGCGATAAAACAAGCCGATTCGGGTAAAAAAGTCTTGTTAATGTCGAGTGACCCTGCCCATAATGTCGGTGATTTGTTACAATGTTCTCTTTCTAACACGGAAAAAGAAGTTATTCCGAATTTGTGGGCATTAGAAATGGATGCTACTCAAAGGGCTTTACTATTTATGAATTCGCTTAACGAGGCATTTAAGGCCATCTTCAAAAAGGGGATAGGGGTGGATGTGGATTTGTTCAATGAGATGATTTTACCTGGTTTGGACGAAATTTTCTTTTGCCAGACTGTTTTAGAGGAATTTGAATCAGGCAAATGGGATGTGATTATCGCTGATACCCCTCCAAGTGGTCAAGCCCTTCGTGCTTTAACCACTCCTGATATTTTGGATGCGTGGTTAAGTCGTGTTTTAGCCTTGAAAAGAAAATTTGAAGTAATGAAAGGTGCTATTTTCAAGAAAAAGACAGATGCAGAGATGGAAAATTTGGTGGAGGGGATGAAAGAAGATATTAGCAAGTTTAAGGCTATTATGTCTTCTTCTAAATCTCAGATAATTTTGGTTACTATCCCTGAGAGATTAAGTGTTATGGAAACGCATCGAACTGTTGAGTATTTGAAAAAGTTGAATCTGAGTGTGTGGGGCATTATTGTCAATAGAATTGTTCCTGATTTTGGGGAGGAATGGTCTTCCGACTTGGCCGCCGTTAAATTATTGCACAGCCAACATAAAGTCCATACTGAGTCGTTACAGTTAGCGGCCACGCTCTTAGGCAATATGAATGTTAGACAAATTCCAATGGTGGCGTATGAGCCTGTGGGAATTCCGAATTTAAGGTCGTTCTCTCAATTGATTTGGGGTTAAAGTGATATAGTGTTTGTCATTATGAATGGCTATGAGCCAATTTGTGAAGATGTCAAATGCTGAATTACTTGAACTTGCCGATGATATTGAGTCGGGGAAGGTCTTTACAATGGGTCACATTCCTATGGCTGACCGTGAGATGATTACAGGCATTTTTTCAGATGTGGATTCCTTTGAGCGCGGAGGCTTAATCTATCAATATTTTGATAAGGCTATTGAAGGAATAACTTTGAACGACTACCCCATTTTCGCGGAATCACAGATTCTTTCGCATAAAGATATTATCCGCACCTTTACCCTTTTATTTACGAGGGGGAAGAAGTGAATGCCTTACATTCCTCAAGATGAGAGGAAAGAGTTAGATGACCTTGCAGGGGCTTTGACCACTCAGTTGCGTAATGGTAATTTTAGAGGACGATTAAATTATTTCATATCTTCGGTTGCTCAAGGATTAATTGAGGCTAATGGGGTATCTTATTCTTTTCTTAATGATTTTATTGGTGTTTTAGAATGTGTGAAATTAGAGTTGTATCGCAGAGTAGCCGCCCCTTACGAGGATGAGAAAATGGGGCAAAATGGAGATGTTTTTGTTACCCTCTCCAAACAGGCTTCGGAATTAGAGAAAAAATTATCTAAAGATAAAGTGAATTTGCAGGACTTTGACTATAAGACTGACCTCTCGGACAAGTGGCATTGGGATTAGCGCGTAAAGATATGGTGAGAGGGATTCTATGAAGAAGTGGTTGTTTCAAGGTAATCATTTGCACCCTGATATAGAGGATGATTTATATGTTCAGTTCATGGCAAACTTATTTTCCGCTTTAACTACTGCTGTGTTAATTGGTGGGTATCATGTTGTGGTGCATTTGTAGGTGTTTAGATGAGTAATGCGAATACTTGTGGTAATCCTTCTCACGCTCGGATTGTTGGAGAGGGATTTTGTCGTATCTGTGAAAAAAAGAAAAAGGATGCGGAAAATAAGAAAAAGAAATCAAAGGAGGAAAAGTAAATGGTCTGTCAATCGTGCAAAGTCAAGCGAGTGTGTGAAGGGGAGAACCTCTGTATTGATTGTATTCGTCTTTCTTCAGGGGTTTGAAACCCTTAACTATAAATGAAAAGTGTCCTTATTCTCATTGGTTAACATGAGTATGGAACAACATTATAGCAAAACCAGAGGGGTCATTCTTCGTGGAGTTCAATTTTTCTTAGCCTTTGATGGAGTTCTGCATTTAGCCGAAGTTGGTTCTGCGTATTATGAGGAAGCATGGACAACTCTTGCTTTAACTTCTTTTCACGCCAGCATATTTCTTTTAGGTGCATATTTTGTAGGTCACGACCATAAGCATCATCACGAATCACATGACCACTCCGACACAAATAATGAGAAGTGAGTAAATGGCCTATATGTGTCCCTATTGTTGTTGGCCTTCTATGAGGATAAGTGCGGAACAAGGTGTGGATAATTTGGGTAATCAGTTTTGGCATTCTTATTGTAAGACTTGCGGAACTGAGGCCACCTTTATCAAAAGGAATCTGAAAGAAAATAAGATAGGTGAAAAAAATGAGTGATTTGCATAATGAAATGGCGGTGTGGCGAAAACATCTGGCCGCAGAAAGAATAGCCGACAAAATAGTTAGAACTAAAGGGAGATGATTTGATGGATGAATACTTTGCCTTAAATGCTCTCTTTGTTACTATTATGACCTATTTCTTATCCAAACTCTATTACATGATTGAGAAATTGGTGAATTCTTTAGAAACAGAAGTGCAGAAAACTCAATACACTTTGCATAATCAACCCTCCATAGAATTTCCTGAAATTAAGATTCCTCCACCCCCTCCACCAATTCCTGATGAATGGTTTGAGAGAATGGAAGAACATTTATCTAAAGTTCCTGAGATAGATTTATCTGAAATTGAGAAGAAAATTAATGATATGAGTTATGCCCAAATTAAAATAGACAAATTGGATAAGTTTTTCGTTTGGAATGATACTCTGCAAGAATGGCGCAGGAGATAAGTATGGACGCGACTTTAACCTTTGACATTGATGATGTTGAAGATATGCAAGTTTTCCGAGAGTTCGCTCAAAAGGTTGCTTTTGATTACGAGAATGTATGGATTCGCAAGTCCTCAAGTGGAACGGGTTTTCACTTGAAGATAGCGGGTGCGTCTGAATACGATGAAACCACAGGTCGAATGATTGTGGGAGATAAATTATTCAAAGCAGAGGATGTTATTGCGTTGAGAAACGACCAAACGGAAGAATGTCGTGGAAGATTAACAGGAGATATTGGACGCTTGAAAGTGGGTCTTCAAGTAGGTCGTTTATTCGGAGTTAAATCTGGAAAGAAAGCAGGAGATTGGTGGCCGATTGAAGCCTTTTTCCGCGATGAAACCATTGTGGATGGAAATTAGAAGATTCATATAGAGAGTGTCCTTAAATTTGGATGATACTATGCTTACATTAAGAAATTTTGGATTTGAGATTTCAGGCACACCTCAGATTCCATCCCCTATTTATCGCCAAACTAAGTTATCCGAGTTTAGTGAACTGTTTCCTTCCCCTAATTGGGTCACACTTCAGGAGTTTTGAGGTGAAATAATGACTATCGAAGAAATGAATTTAGCAGGAACGATTCTCATTGGGTTAGGTTTGATGCTACAAGGGTGGTTTATTTTAGACTTGAATAAGAGAATAACCCTTTTGATGAGTAAGATTTGGTTAGAAAAGGGGGTTCAAGAATGAGTTATACCAGAATTGGTAATTTTATGATAATGGCTTTCATAGGAGGGTTGGGTTTGTTCAATAGTAGTAAATTGGAGATGCGGCAAAGCGCAAATACTAATGCAGAATTGATTTTCCAAAATGGACAAATCATTTCTTCTGCTATTATTTTTCTTTGTTTCTCAGGTATCATCGCTGAGTGTTTGGTAATGAGAAAAAGCAGAAAGAAGAAGCCGCGCCCCAATCCACTCATTACCATTGATGATGACTTAACAGCGACAGAGTTTTATGATAAGTATGCAGAAGATTCAAGTTCCTCTGATGTGGAGCAAAGTCCTCAGAAAGTTTTCGGAGGGGTGTCCACTACTCAGAAAAAGAAGAAAAAGGCAAAGGTGTAAAAATGCGAGAGAGTTGCACTCCTACCGATTGTTTTTGTGGACATTGTGATGAGTCTAAGGTAACTTACAATATTTGGAAAGACTTAACGACAGAGAGCGACCAATACGGCCAAACGCCTAATTGTGAAATTTGTGATAAAGTCTGGGAGGAGTGTAATCCTTTTGATGGGCCACACGATGCTAACTTTATTCAGGAACATTTTGAGGCTTATTGGATAACTACCGCTATCGCACTTAATTATTTTGGCCCGACTCCGAAGAATCATTCTTTTGTGACACCTGCTACGATTCACGATTTTACTTTACCCTACACTATTGAGTGTCTTCAGAGTATGAGAGAAAGCATAGGTAAGTGGGTAATAGAAATGGATGGTGAGAATAATGAAAAAGATAACTGAAAAAATAACTGTGTGGTTAACTATAATGCTAATAATTGTGATGCTGGCTTCATCTTTAGCAGGGTGTGTAACTCCGTTTAGTGATGATGAGGTGGTGGACGAGCCAGAGAGTATGTATGATTACACAACGGAATTCTTCAATGATAGCCATTCCTTTACGAGTCTATTGAGAACAGGTCACATGAATCAGTATGTTACAGAGTATGAAGGTAATAATTCCACCTTAGTTGTTCACCTTAATTTTACTTATCGGTTTGAAGACAGACCTTTCGGCCAAACGGGGTATGTGAATATTACTTTAGAGCCAGCAGACTCGACAGGTGACGCTTATTACACCCAAGAATGGTCGGGTGCAGAAGCCACAGTCAATGAAACAGTTAATTTGATGGAAGTTAATGATACGGTTCAATTGAGGATTCGGGCTGAAGGGAGTGATGGAGGCTTAAGTGGGGAACAACAAGATTACTATGACTTATATTCCACATATCACTTTAGCACCCTTAACTCAACTATTGAGGGATAGGATGCGTTCTTGTAGCACTTGTGGCGCACCGCCCAATGAGGATGGAGATTCTGATTGTTACTGTGGATATACACGAAATCCTTGTGAAGTATGCGAAGAAGAAGTTCTCGACATAAATTTAGACTACATCATGGACTACACAGGGCAAGAGTTGTTTTGTTGCCCTCAATGTGTTGAGGATAAACAAGAGGAAAAGAAAGAATGGCTCTTTGATTTTCAGATGTCGTTAGAAGGAATACTTGCTGACTTCATTTTGGAGGACAATTGGAAGAAGGCATTACGGTATTATGAGGCTAAATCTTCACTTTAGACCATAAGCCTTTTATACTATCCGTCCCTCCCATAGTTTAGAGGAATTGAGATGACCGCGCAGAACAAAATGAACATGGCTGGAATGACACAGGTGCAAATGCTCCAAGAGCATTTTCAGAACTACGAATCTATTAGTGATGGAGAAGCCCAAATGTATCGCATTCGTAGTCTGCCCCGCCGCATAATGGATTTGAAGAAGAAAGGATATGAGTTTGAGCATCAATGGTCAAGGGATTTAACAGGTCAGCGATATGTGCGCTATGTCCTAATCCATAATCCAATGAGGGAGTGAGAATATGATATTGGACGAGATTAAAACAGAGTCGAAGAATCCGCTTCGCTTGAATTTCAATGATTTTACTCAACCCTACAAGACGGATGGTGGGGTTTCATGTATTCGGAGAGATTCTATTGCCGCTTTCACGACCACTTCTGATGAAATCACGGTTCATTTGTATTCGGGAACAATTTTCACAATTCCTTTGGCTGAGAATGAAACTGATGTGGAGAACATTACTGCTGACTTAACAGGGATAATCCCAGAGAGTGAGAAGGTGAACGAATGAGTAAAGAAATGATAGGGAAAATGTTCACAAATAATCACAATTTCCGTGAGATAACAATAGAGAAGATTTGGATTTCAGACACAGGCACAGTTTTCTTTGTAGCAGGGATGGATTCTTTCACCACTAATGACCTTAACAAACATTGGACACCGATTTCCGAACTAAAGGAGGAGGAGTAAATGCAAATCATTAAGGTCGGGCTTTGTGGCCCTGGTCGCCACGATATTCCCCAAGTGGGGGAGAACTTTGTGTTTCCTGCGGTGGTGGATAGTCCGATGGATTTTTCATCTCACTATCAAACTTCCATGAAGTTTATTGATAATCTTCCTGATGATACGCACCTGTATCTTTATGTGACGGGGTTCACTCCCGTTTTAACTTCATTCTTATCAGCATGGGTGCAGAGAAATGACGAGAGGCGCAGAGCAGGGTCATCCACAATCCCCATGACTCTCTATCACTTTAACCGTGATACTGATGATTATGAGCCTTGTTTGTTTTAGGTGAAAATGTGTTACTTATCTGTGGTTACTGTCTTTCGCCCGATGTTAGACCTATTCACATCTTAATGAAGCCCGCTTTGCTATGCCAAGTATGCGGGCGTATTTCGACTAATGTGGGGTTGGATGAGTCCCAACCCAGAAGGTGAGGAATATGTCTTCTTTGAAAGAGTTGTTGGAACTTCGCCATTCAGAAGATTATGAGCGCGACTTCAAGGCTCTCCAAGCGCAAGTGTTACCTTTAATGAATCAGTTGGCTAAGGAGAATGCTGAACTGAAGTTGGCTCTGGAGGAAAAACCACTCTCTGATTCAGAGTGGCCTAAAGACCTAAGCCGCCATCCAGCGAATTCTCAAGTTCCGATAAGAGAAACGGGGCGGAATGGGAAGGCATGGAAAGATTACTGTGTGCAAATGGAATCAGCACACATGATAGATGAACTCCGAGAGGTCATTTTGGAAATGTTTAATCAAGGTTTCCTTGATACCGATGTGGTGGATGCTTTGTTTTGCACAGTAAAAAATGGGCGGCGAATTTCTCTCCACAATTACAATGGCGCAGTTATGCTGGATAACAAAGCATAAAGAGCAGATATGATTACTTAGCAATATGTCCGAAGATAACATTTGCTGTCGCCACCCCCATTTGCGTAAAGAGTTAGTTGATGCTATTTCATTGGATTTAATTAGAGGTGTGCAATTTTTACTTCCACATGGAGATTCTAATGAACCGTGTCGAGAAGTGGAAGTCATAGTGGACGCTATCTGTGATGAAAAACCTTATTTCCGCATTCAACCATTTCCCTATGGTTCTGACCCTCGCGAGGATGAGTAGGTGGTGGAGCGCAAGTTCAAAGGGAGCGATAGTTTATAGGGGATAAGTGAAAAATAAGTTTGTCCTAAGTGATGGTGATTAAATGACAGAAACGAGATATTGGAAGCGTGTTGGAATGCGGTTGACGCGAGCGATGGCTATGCAAATGGAAGGTAAGATGAATGCTCAAGGTTCTTTCCTTGATGACGACTTAGAGGAATTCACCGCTATTGATGCAAGTTCTTCAGATTATCAGGCAGAAATTTCTGCTCTTTTCGATGCACCCGATGAGTTTGTTGAAACAGGCGACCCTCTTAATGGGAGTGCCGCCGTTATTGATATTTCCTATCATTACTATCAGAAGAATCGTAAGCCTCGTATGATGGCTATCCGAGAGGAACTCAAGACTAAGTTTGAGAGTGAAAAGGAAGGGGATATTGCAGATATGGTGGCGGAGGACACTTCCTTAGATGTGGATGCCGCAACTGTGAAGTGGGAAAATGAGTTTCCTAATAGAGTCCGTCAAGAAGCCCAACTGATGTGGACGACTGAGTTTGATGAGTATGTGGTTAATCTCCAGAACGAGTATGGTGTAGCAGAGCAGTAAGGTGAGGGAATGTCTGCTCCTGATGCTGAACCTGAGAAACCTAAGAAACCTAAGTTTCATTCGCTTCCTGCTACCGAAGGTTTGATATTTGATGTTGTTAAATACCTCTTAGAAGGTAATGGCGCGTCAAGTAGTAGGGAGATAGTCGAGCATATTTCTTTTGGATTAGGAAAGAGTCGCCGTCATACTGCCCCAGAGATAGTGGGAGTTCTCCGAAATAGAAAGATGTTCTGTCCCACGACAGGTTATCAAAAGCATAGTGGGAATAGATGGAGATTAGACTTGGTGGAGTTACAACGCTACATCAAATCCAAAGGTTATCAGGACAGAGCCGATTCGTTAGAGTTGCCTATTTTAATTCAAAGATTGAAGCGGAGGAATATTTCTTCGACAATTGTTGCTATGAATGATTTACTTGAGAGTCAAGATTCATTAGAAGATGATGAGTTAATCAATAATGTCTATAATTCTCTGCTTTATCTGTGGGGATAGGGCGTAGCCAATGTTCATATAGTCCAACCGCTACATTCGGACACAAAACGGATGTTTATCCTAATAGGAGTGGCTTTTAATGTATTTTCTTAGACAGTATCTCAAAGGGGTCAAGAACTCTGGGACTAAGGATATTTGGACAGGAGATTTTGTCCCTGATGAAGATGAAATCCTTGAAACCTTCGGAGATAATGGAAAGTTTATTGTCTTTCAAAGGGGAAAAGGAATCAGAGGAATGAAGAAGATTGTCGAATACGGCCCATATATTCCTGAAATATTCGCTGAAGATTCCACACCCACAAACCGACTTTTGGCTGGTTTGAAGAAAGACAGCAATTGGATGCCGAAGGTTTTCGCCGCCGAAGGTCGAAGTATCAATGTTAAACAACAGATTGACTTGGAAGATTTGTCTGATGATGATTTGGATGAGTTGTGGGGTTCGATGTTGAATACGCCTGTCGAGTCTGAAGAAGACTTTGATAAGTTTTCAGAAGACACACAAAAAATTCGTAAAGAGATAAATCGCCGTTTGGGAGAACGCAGTTCTTTGGTCACAGAGATGAAATCGGAGATAGGGGATATAGATGGGGTAATGGCTGAAAATGATACTATCAGTAAAGCCTTAGAAGATGCTCAAAAGTTGGCGGGAGAGGGTCACACCACTTTAGCCGTTGTGATAGCAGGGGTAACAGGCTTAGTTGTTGGCGGTGTGGCTCAGGAAGTCCGATGGAGTAAGAAGATGTCTGAAGCCGAAGAAAGGTTGGCTCGATTAGAAAGTCAACTTAGCGATTTGGCGGAAGCACAGGAAAGCCGAGCAGAGAGTCGTCAGTATGACCCTCTCTCGACCAGCAATATTTTACACAGATTCAACAGTAGTCAAGGACTTTGAGGTGACTAAATGAGCGATACTCAAGACTTCGATGCGTTAAGGGACAATCTAAAAAATCTTAAAGTTTCATTGGCGAATGAACGGATTAAAGCCCAAGAAAAATTGTTCGTTGATTTCACCCAAAACATCATGGGAATGTCCCCTGAAGATGAGCGAACTGTTTTACTCTCAGAATCTTACATGGTGACTGTGAAACAATTAGCCAATGAAAATGTCTTACTCCATGACCGTTTGCATGATTTTATCAATTCGGATTTTCTCTATACTCTTTTGACTTACAAGAACTTGCGCTATGAGCGTGAGATTAAAAAGTTTCTGAAACACTTGAATCACCTATTAGTCACTACGAGTAAAGAAGGTGAAACTCGCGACTTCAAGAGTTTGGAGCATTTCTTTAACCACTCTATCATAGGGGCATTAGACCTAATAGAGCCTGAAGAAGCCGAGAACAGAGAAGAAATCGTAACGATGATTGTGGATGCGATTGCTCAACCTTTTCGCCCTGTTAACAGATGACCGTATAGCATAGGTTAAATATCATGTCTGCCTACTGATAATGGTGTAAGTATGGCTTTTGATGATATTTTGGAATCCAAATCTTCTCGGAATGAAGAAAGACCTGTATTTGCATCCAAACCTAAACCTACTCCTTCCGCACCAAAACCTCCGATAGAAAGTTTATTGGGAGATGTGGATGTGAGTCAATTTGCGAAAAGATTGGGTCTAAATGATGATTTAACTCAACAGGTTCTCGTTCCGTTATTGGCTATTTTGGATAAGCATGGAGGAAGGGTTATTGACCCTGAAAGCCCCACAACTCAAACTTTAGTTTCTCTTTCGACAATGGCGAATGAGTTTGGCCCTTTAATTCAAGGCGCATATCAATACTTTTCAGGAGTAAAAACTCAACTCGATGCGGCTGATGCGGCTCTCTTGGAAGCCAATGCCGCCGCTTTATCCGCTTCTGAATTGAATACGCTGTTTGGTTCGGAGGATGATGTAGGAACGACTATGCAAGAAGAAGAAGAAGTCGCGAAAACTCCTGAAGGACGACCCGTATCTTTCGGCCCTGATGGTGGCCCTAATCGCGCCGCACCGAAATCACTTCTTGAATTAGGAAAAATAGACTATTATTCCCTTTTAGCCAATGATAATATCACCTCGCAGGGGGTCAAAGGAGTGGGTAGTGATATTTATTCTCAACAGCAAGATAGGTTAGAGATGGCTACACAAGCGACAACGGGGTGGGAGAAACTTCCTCCGAAAGCAACCACTATTGTCCCCGTTAATGCGTTAGCGTCTGAGAATGGAATGAGTTCTGAGGAAGTTAAGACAGCCGATAATCAACATAGTGTGAATGGGGGTAAGCCCAATGAGAAGGCGATAAATTTAATGTCCCCCAACTCAGCGCAAGTCGTGGATGAGGGGCGAAGTGATATTTTAAGTGCTATGCGTCAAGAAACTCAAACTCGTAAAATGTGGTCAAGTGACCCTGCTGAAGCCACCCCCAATATGAGTTCAACAGAATTGGTCGCTCATATTAAGGCCGAAGCCAACCCTGGTCAGGGCGGTCAAACTTCAACTGATGCTTACAGGATGAAAAGACCGACAAGAGGGTTTGATGTGGTCGTAGGGGCTAAAGATGCCTTTAATATTGCAGGAGCAGAAAGTTTAGCCGCTAACGCTTTTAATGTGGCTGGATTAGCCGAAGCGATGGAGGCGGAAAAGGCATCTCATAGAGCATCTCAGAACACTACTTCCACTTCCACAGGCTTAGGAGCAGATTCAAGTTTTATGAATGAGTTAGTTACTTCACAGACAGAAGAATTAACTGCTATGGAAGCCGAAAGTAGTATTGTAACAGGTGTAAGTAATGAGGATTGGACAATTGGTTCAATTAATGATTTGAGTAACGAAGATGTAGGCATTCAAGGAATTGAATTGGAGATACCTGAATTAGATGTTAGTTTAAGTGATAATTCTGCTACTGTTGATGCTGATGCTGTGGATAGAACACCTAAAAGAAATCAATTTAGAAGTTCCAATTCTTCGTGAGTGTGAGTGGTGTGGCTATTACAGGTGGAAATGCTGTTTGGCGCAGATTTATTGTTAATCAAATGCCTGAGTGGTTGAAGTGGTTAAAGTCAGTTCATTTACCATCCCATTTTCGTTTGTGGTCGAAGTATTTGGAAGCGACTACTCCAAAGAATGCCTTCGCTCGGATGAAAAGGGTGCAAGGTGAGGATGAAGAATTACTTTCTTTGTTGTTCGTTCCTCCTGAATCTTTTTGGGAACAATTACAAAGTGAAGTGGGTGAAAGTAAAACAGCCAAGATGTATCGAGTAGCCTTGTCTATTACGATGGATGACTTTTTACATGATATTACTTTGTATGCTCAACAGTTTCCTGAAATGAGGCAGATTTATGTTCTTTTGAATACTCATCAAGAGTGGTTTGATGAATTTCTTAATTATTTACGCGCTGAGTTGTATGAGCAATGGCACGAAAAAAATCTCTTGTAACTAATGAGCGAGCATTCTTATAGTATCTCGGTTAGTTTTAATTAGGTATCACTATGGTTGAAGTTGGAGATATAGTGGAAATTACTGACCCTAAGTGGAAACAGAAAAAAACTTCCATGCTTGGTAGGCGTTACGAAGTAAAAGATATTCCTAATAAAAGAGGTAACTTTCCTGCTTTGAAAGCGACCCCTCTGAAGTTCAAAGATGATAAAGGGCCAGCCCATCCACTATACCATCCTCAATCCGATGGAAGCACTTGGGAAAGTGCAGGGTTCACTCACAAAGGGAGGACACGAACTATTCCTAAGAACATCTATCAAGTAATTCAATCAAGTGGACAAACTTCCCCTACACCCCCTTCCGACACACCCTCGACAGTCTTCGGAGGTGGGGGTGGCGTTACCCCTACACCCACAGAAGATGAGCCTGATGATGTGCCTACTCCTAAAATGAAGGTCAAGAAAACTTTAACTGTTGAACAACAAGTTGCTGAAGCGGCTGAGTTGTGTCTTCAGATGAGTTCACGAAGTAATCATCACTTTGAACCCTATCCTAATGACCGTGAATTAGAATACTCTAAGTTTCCTCGTTATCGTATTACCTTGAATGAGGATAATGCAAAGGGAATGAGTGTCCGACTTATCTTTTCTGCACCCATAGATGAGGTAGCCCCTGTCGCCACTTATGGTGATGAGGAGGGATTTTGGAAAGCCGCCCTTCTAAGTCGGAAGGGGTTAGTGCGCCAATACACTATTGGAGAGGCTGTGCAAGATGTGGTAAATCGTTCCACTAACATTTCTCCACTTCAAATGTTCAAAGGCCAAACGAAATGGAATGAAGGTGGTAAAGTCCGAAGTATCATTATAGATTTTGCTCCTGAGTCATTTGAAGGGTTCAAATCGTCACAAGACCAGACTGAGAGAAATGAGTCACAAGAAGGAACAGAGGAGTTGAGGCGGGTTATTGAGGAGATAGTAGGCGAGAGTCAATCAGAAGACCCTTCTGAGAGTTTCAAAGGATTAGGTTCTCTCTTTGGCGCAGAAGATATGGGGGGTTTAAGCACCTATCCTCGTTTAACTGTTAATTTGATTTCCGATGATGGAGAGGAATTTGTTTTAATTCACACATTCCAGAAGGACATAACTTTTAACTTTCCTGAACCAGAGAGTGAAGAAGTCGAAGAAGAAGTAAGTGCTGTTCCGATGTTTGGAGGGTTAAGAGCGACAACTTCTATGACAAATCCCAATATGGGTCAAGATTCGGAGGCTAAGACTTCCGCACTTCTTGGGTGGGAAGAAATCATACAAATACCGAATTACGACCCCCTCTCTAACCGTTTCCCTTCCACACAAAAAGGTGCAGGGGATAAGGTTGCTGAGATTCGCGCAGTTGTAGGAATTGACTTTAACCATGACCATACCGTTTTCCGACCTTATGAGAAGCCTTATGTGGTGGATTGGGATAAAGCCCCATCTATTATGGCGACAGGAGGGACAGGCTATGTGGAAGCAATTTTCATGGTCTATGCTCCTAATTTACCTGAAGGTAGTGTGACTGATAGATTACCAGGTTATTATGGAGCATCTAATCCTCCTTACAATCCTGAATGGATGGACTTCCCTCGTAAGGTGAGCATTATTTTGCCTTCTGCTGATTCTTCGTTTATGCGTATTCCTGATGATACGGGAGAGGCGAAGTTAACTGAATGTGATGAGATAAAATTCTATGAGCATAAGAAGAAGATTCGGGATATTCGACTTATGCAAACCAAAATTACAGAAGAACCTAATGAGGAAACTTATGAGTTGGAAGAAGTAACAACCCTTCTAACCGCGACTTGGAAGGTGGGAGAGGATTATGAATTCAAAACTAAATCTATGACTAATACCAACAAAGAAAAGTATCAGACTTTCAAGGGAGAACTCACAGGTTTAATCGTCAACCCTAATGACTCGCGTGAACCTGCATTCAATTCAGCAGAGGAGAGTCGCCGTGAGAGGCGACTACGGGCAACAAAGAATACTGATGAGGCGGATATTTTCTTTAACAAAGATGAAAGCAATCCAAACACTTTTGTAATAGTGTTGAAGAATGAGAGTGATACTGCTTATTCAGGTCAAATCATTCGCATCAACTTGGGGGGAAAGACAGATGAGTGAAGACAATCAATTACAATTCTTAGATTCTCGCGTGGATTACTTGGATGATACCTTGCGAGCCATCATTGAGAGATATGGTTCGGATGCGGTGGAGATAATTCAAAATGTGGATATTAAGACAATTAATGCTCTAACCGATAGTGCAGGTAAGAGCAGAAGGTTTATCGAGTTCGTTAATTCTGATGACGAGATGAAAATAAGGAGTAAGGATGCTAACGATGTAATTCATAATCCGACTATTTATGAAAAAATCGAAGGAGAAGATGCTCAGTTAGCCACTTCACAAGGTCAATTGAAAAATTTTAAGGATGGTTCTCAGTTAGAATCCACTTTGAGTAACAAAGTCACAAGATTCGGTCTGGGTAGTGGAAGTCTTGAATCGAGTGCAATCAGTAAAGAAAACATCAAGCAAATCCGCAAGTATATGGAAGCATTGAGTTCGGTTTTTGGATTCAACTCTCCTCAAGATAAAGAAATGTTCACCGCCGCATGGCTTTCAGAAGACACCACTACCCGTTTAAGTGGAATACCAGGAACAGGAAAGACAACTCTGATTGAATGTGCGGCCATACTCTTTGGTAACTCTTACGGATTCATATCGGAGCGACACGACCCGAATAATCAGAAGTGGGATGCGAACCGTAGCAATAATGCAATTAGAGAGTGGGAAGACCGCCGATTTCTGGAGAACTCTTATCGTTATCCCTTTGACTTCCTTTTGGAACAATATCTTGGTCGTAACTTAAGTTCAATAAATCGTAACAGTAAAATTATGTTTGGATTAGAGGCGGGTATGGGGAGCAGTTTGAATCACGATGCCTTCCCCGTAGCAATTGAGGCATTCAAGAAGAATATGGTTCTCTTAGTAGGAACTGATGGTGAGCCTATCAGCGAAACAGGAAAATCGGATGATGATAAATACACAGAAAAGTTAGGGTGGGTAAGGTGGCCTCCGAAGGATGCCTCATCTGACGAGTTCAGGTTTTATCGCTGTGTTTCCATAGATGACTTATTGAGTAAATGGGAGGTAGGTAGCACAGGTAACGAAGGGGATGAACTTGTCGCTTTGTATGAAACTAATGGTAAAGATATATTGGATGGCGTAGTGGATTTACTAACAAAGGTCAAAAACAGAGAGATTTCAGAAAGGGAAGCAAGCGGATTATTGTATTCTGACTATCGTATTTCTCATGCTGAGAATACCAATGCAGAAGGCCAAACAACTAACAAAGGAAAAAAGAGAGTCCTAAGTGAAATGCGTAATGAGATAGGTATGGCGAAGGTGGATAAGGATAAGAGAGCCGAGCAGTTACTTTACGGTGTTGATATTACTTCTGAAGATGCGATTTTTGATGGGCGTTCAGGATTGCAGTATCGTTTCCAACCATTCCCTCGCCCGATTGTTACTCAACCCATCAAGTTCTTCAACGAAGTTAACAGGTCGCAAGCATCTGTGGAAGATGCGATACTTGGTTTGATTGCTGAAGGTGAGGTGGAGTATAGGGGAGAAGTATTCAAATCTCCTTCTTACACGGCGTTTATGGACACTAACCCTCATGTGGGTGGGAACGACTTGGCGTTCACAGACCGTATTGACATGGAACTTCTTTTCCCTTCCGCACTACTTGACCAAAGATATAAGATTCTCAAAGGCAGGTTACTTGAGGGCAATCAAACGACTGACCCGCGTATGAGATTGTTAAATATGATGCTCACAGGAGATTTCAAGCCTATAAGATATGAGGAATTAAAAAAGATATGGGGGAACACTAAGCAAGTTGCCTATGTTAAGGACGGCTACAACGCTTTAATGGACATCTCTATAATCTCGACTTTGTTCGCTCAGAGGTTCGGAGTGCATGAGCCAGATGCGAAGGTTGATATTTCCGCAGAGTCTTTTGCTATTAGTTTGACCCACAATAGAAACTCTGGCGACTATCAGAACACTTTAATTCCCATCAACAGTTCTGGGTATTTCATTGACGCTTCTATTTCTGAAAGCAAGGTTTATCGTAATAGTATGGAGAAAAGTCAGCAATCCCTGAACAGAGGGCAGGGGGCTATGGTCTTAATGGATAGAGTATTGGCTATGAGATTTACAAACAGTTTGGCTAAGTTATCACGCTCATTAGCATATTTGCGCGGCAACCAATATGTCACTCGGAAGGAAGTCATGGATTGTCTTCCCTATGTGGTAGGGCATCGGATGGGTCGCTCTAAAGGTGATGGTGGTAAGATAGAATCAGGCTTAAATCCTCTCGCGGCGGCTAAATTCTCATCAGGTCAAGAATTCGTCCGAGAGGCGATTGTTAAAGGCTACATTGAAAGAGCCATTGATTCTTTTGGTTCGCTCAGTATGGGCGACTCAGCAGATTCTAATACACAAGAACAACGCTCACAGAGCCGATGGGTGGAATGGGATTCCATGTTAGAGCAAGCGCGAAAGGATTTAGCCACTTCGCGCACTTACGCAGAGTATGAGATGAAAATGTGGGCGATGGGTAGGATGGCTTCGGGAGGTGGAAATCCTCAAAACGCGGCAGGAACGGGCGACCCAATGGCGTATCTAATTTACAAGTTGGTTCTAATGGAAGAATTAACTACTGTGAGTGGTAGTCCTGAGTTAAAGGAAGTGACTTACGGAAGATTTGGTGGGACGGAGAAGGAGAACATTCTAACTCACACTTACAACGAGAGAATAAACTTCTATCAAGAACAAATCAGCGCATTCTTGACTTCTGTAAAAAATTACTCGGCTAACGACATAGGAATCCTTCGGCGCAGAGTTACTTTGGAACGATGGCTAACGATGGGGGATAAACTCTCCTTGTTAAATCAAATAGACTCTCTCTTGGATGAATTAACAGGTTTCCAAATACCTGATTTGTTCGGCCCACAAGATGAGATTACTGAAACTAACTCTAAGATATGGGGGCTTTACTCGGCTTGCACTCAGCAGATGCCTGATGAATATCGTGAACTCGGCCTCTTAGAAACCACTCGCGTTATTGGATTCCCTGCGAATGACTTTATTCGCAACCCTACATGGTATGGTGGCTCAGGAACAGGTCGTGCGTCACACATTCTATATGCAGGGCAAGATGGAGCATTAGACAAAGACGCATTCAAAGGACTGAAAATGCCACAGGGCGGAGGAGGGGCAACAGGAGATACAGGACTGACTGTTGATTCAGAAGGAGTCCTCACGGATAACTACGCTCAAGTTTCTTATCCTACTGCTTCTAAAAGGAACTTAGAGCAGACCACTTCTTTCCAATCTGCTATTCGCACAGATGATGAGATAGAATCAGTCAAGGAAATAGTAGGTGATTTCTTAACGGAGATAAGCATTCAGTTCGACCCGACAGGGTGGGTGGAGATGTTAGATATTGGGTCTGGTCGAGATGAAGAAAGTCAGATGGATGGATTCGTGGAAGAAATCATCAGTCAAATACAGGAAGTTAGAGATTTAGATGATGGTAAAATTCAGAAGGACTATGTGATTGAATTGGAAAATGATGAGGTCAACTTTACTGCTCCTGTGGATTTCCGAACTTCATGGGATAGTGCCGCCGATACCATTCTCCAAGATTCTTCTCAGAATAGTTTGAGATTCTATGTTAGTTTAATTGGAAACGCTAAAGACAATTACATTAGGGTGAATTTCTGTTTAGCCTCAATGAATGTAATTTTGGATTCCAATGGGAATTTAACTCCTGTATCAATCGTGGATGAATACCCTCTGGGAGATGGGATGGCGAATTTAGCGGCTACGGCCACGAATAAAGAAACTTTCTTTGATTTAGGAAACATGACTCGTCTATCTGCGATACGGTTTAGAGAAATAATCAGAACTAAGTTACAGCGACTCAATGAGTGATGCAGGTTTAACACCCTTATTTTGCCCCCCAACGAGGGTCGTGTGTATGAAAAAATAAAGGGATTAACGATAGACAAACTGAAATAGCAAGACCCCTACATAGGATTAGGTTCTTCCATGTCTAATCAATCTCACTTGAACACCATTATGGGAAATAGAAAGTATTCCATAGAGGGTGCGGCCAATGGTTTAGGCTCGACTGTTTCTTTAGATAAACTCCTCCGAAAAATAATAGTCTTGCCTCCAGATATTAAATCGGCTACTGATTCTGCAAATCTTCACTTTCAAGGAGTAGTGGGGATGGATGAGTTCGCCTTTGCTTATGGGATGATTAGCGAGGCAGAGTCCTTCGTCAATAATTGGCCGCAATATCGTGGTAGGTTTTTTCAAGAGAGGCGGGCATGGAGTGTAGCAGGGGTTAATGTTGAGTTAATGGCTTTGGCTACTCCTGAATGGGTCGCATTAACCAATATTCTCGATTTGAACGAAAGGTATCAGAAAACTCTTGACGCGGAAGTGGAAGCCGAGCGTAAGGCTGTTTATCAACGCTGGTGGGGGTTGGTGTCCCTTCCCAATCCTGAAAAGTATCAAGCCATTGGGAGGGCGGTAACTGATGAGATGGCGGATGAAGTGTTAGATGCTTTTAGCGGGTTCGGGCGGCCAAAAGCCCGTCAGTATTATCCAAGTGTAACACAGGCGTTTCTGAACAGGGATAGTTCTCTTTTGCGTGTAATCCTACTTGGGGATAAGACCAAAATAGGTAAGATTGTTGATGTTAAGGGGGTGGATGGCTCAACTGTTCGCTATGCGACTCAAAATCCCTACTTGGTGGATGTGGTATGGGCTGATGGTTCGCGAGAAAGTCTGAGTTACTTACAAGTGCGACAGTTAGACCCTGTGTTGGGCGAGCCGATGTTTTGTCGCGCACAACAAGTTCTTAGTCCTTACGATAGTTTTGGAAAAATTAACAGCGATGATGATTTCATCAACAAATTAGCGACTGTGTTAGTTTTGGCCGCTTTCGATGTTGGGTTTTCTCACACCACTTTAACGGCTGACCAAATAGTGCGTATGTGGACTAATATGGCTTCAGGATTTATTCAACCTGCCGCTAAAAGTGTTACTTACAATAATATGGTGGAGCATGATAGCAACCAGAAAGAGTTGCGCGGATGGGCCTCTATGACAGGTAAAAGGATTATGGAACAGATTTGGGGAATCTTGATGGAAACAGGAAGTTTAAGCAATATTGGGGTGAAGGTCAAAGAGTTCATGGATAAAATAGTGATTCTTCCATTAGGGACTGTGACCGATTCAGGTTTAGTTCTTTGCCCTTTCTGTAAAAAGTGTGAAAATATCACTCGCGCTAATTTCGTGGATTTCGGAATCCAAACTAATGACCGAGATGGCTTTTCTTCGATTGCATGGCAAACTCAGAATGTTAAGGGGGTCGAGAAGTTTAGAGCAGTTGGAGTGGTAAAGTGTAATGGGTGTAGTCGGCATTACTATCGTAAGTTTAATCCTTCAATTAGACCTTTTGATAATCAACTTCCACTTGGTAGGGTTACAGCATCTCCCAAACCTAATCTCTATATTGATATGAGTGTGCAAGGTGGGACGGCAAGTGAGGGAGAAATAGTAGGTTACACATTTCTTCCTCGTTTTGAATATGGTGATAGTCAGACAGTTCAAGGGCTTCCTGTTTTACGAGTCTTTGGAGAACTTGAGAGTAATGGAGTCACGAAAGTAAGAGCAGATGACATACCTTTGGAAGTGGGCATACAGTCCCGAAATTTGAAGAAGGAACGGTGGTGTTCAGGAAATAGCCCTATCAGTCGGTGGAGTTCTCAAACTGCAAGTCACGAATGGTATGATACGCATATTGGTAATGGTGATGGTGAATTCTCAGGGACTAATATTGACCCAGAGGCTTACAGCCCTGCTCATCGTATGCGAACAGGGCTAAAAAGGTGCAATTGGTGTAATACTGTTTCTTCTCAGTTAAACACATATATCTCCGAAACATGGGTGACGGGACGGGGAAGTTCGGCTATTTACAGTCGTGAATCGAGCAAAGAATTCTTAGAGTTAAAGAGTGCCTCCAATAATGACATCTTCAATCAAAAAAATGTGGATTATGAATCTATTGGAGGTGAAACTATTGACTTTGGTGACGGTTACTCTGCTGAAGCACCCGAACACATTCTTTACTACAAGATTAGAATGCTTGGAGAAGGAGGGTTAGTTAAGATATTAGAGATAGCCCCTGATGATTTAGGAATAGAAATTCCTGAGATAAATTCGACACCTTCTATTCTTCTTAAACCTTT
>Ga0315316_10000321_pt1 | contig 31050 bp, 24 predicted proteins | sample M160m3416metaG_FD_203702 | JGI IMG/M metagenome (GOLD analysis project Ga0315316, IMG submission 203702) | Ammonia-oxidizing marine archaeal communities from Monterey Bay, California, United States - M1 60m 3416 | ecosystem: Environmental > Aquatic > Marine > Intertidal zone | place: USA... | reverse complement strand
CAAGTCATCACGGCATTCTCGGCCGCGCTCACCATGAAAGGCCCTTACCGCACCTTGCTCAATGGACAGTGAATGGTCGGGCACTGCCCGGGCAAGGTCGATTCCCAATGTCCTGCCAAACCCGCGGCAATCCGGACAGGCACCAAGGGGATTGTTAAAGGAAAAAAGACCCGCTGAAGGACCCCTAATATTAAGGTCACAGACTGCGCAATGCCAACCACGTGAAAAAACATGTTCCCTGCTGTTTTTCGTTTCGACCAGTATCACTTGCCCCTTGCCGAGGGCCATGGATGCTTCGACGGCCTCGGCAAGGCGGGCCCGGGTCTTGGTTCCCCCGCTGGCCTTGATCCGGTCCTGCACGACAAACACCTTCCCGGAAAATGCCCTGCGGGATGGCTCATCCGTACGGATAATCTCCCCCGCAATAAAAACGCGCAGGTAACCCTGGGAGCGCAAAAACGCGAAAAAATCCTCCGGGGCAGTACCCGGGGGCACCGGGACATTGAATCCAACCAGCAATGACTGGCCATGAAAGTGCTCAATGGCGTGGTTAACGGCATCCTCGGATCTGGCCGGCCTGATCTCGGAGGAGCACTCCGGGCACCTTGCGGTGGCCAGGCGTGGAAAAACAAGCTTAAGGTAATCGTTGATTTCAGTAAGTGTGCCGACAGTGGAGCGGGTTGTGCGGACCGCATTACCCTGTTCAATGGCTATAGCGGGAGGAATGCCAGAAACCTCGTCCACCCGGGGCTTGTCCATGCGGTCAAAAAACTGCCGGGTATACGGCGAAAAGGTCTCGATGTAACGCCGCTGGCCCTCGGCATAAACGGTTTGAAACGCGAGCGAGGATTTACCACTGCCGCTCGGCCCGGTAACCACAATGAGCTTGCCAACCGGCAAACGAAGGTCAAATCCCTTGAGGTTGTTCTGCCTGACTCCACGCAGGATAATATCCCGGTCATGGCCGGGCCTTGCTTTCTTCTCGCTGCCCTTACCGGTTCCCCGGTTCTTAATGGTGGCAATTTTGCGTCTCGGCATGTTTTTCTAACTAGTGCGAAAACCGCATCCTTTCCAAGACAAATGGATTGTGGCGGCAACGCTGTTTGCGTTTCGCCGACGGTGCGGATAAGTCTTAGGTGTTAATATGATCAAGGAAAACGGAAATTCGGATTCTGCCCTTGTCCGTGTGGAGGGTTTAAAAAAGGCCTTCGGAGCGCAAGAGATCCTGTGCGGTGTCAGTCTCGAAATACGGCGCGGCGAAACGATGGTCTTGATAGGTTCCAGCGGGGGAGGCAAAAGCGTTATCCTTAAACACATTACCGGCCTGATGAAGCCCGATAGTGGACGGGTGCTGATCAATGACCGGGACATCGCATCGCTCACCAGCCGCCAGTTGGCAACAGCCAGGCAGCGCATCGGTCTTTTGTTCCAGAACGGCGCCCTGTTTGACTCAATGACCGTTGGACAAAACGTGGCATTTCCCCTGCGTGAGCGAAGCCAGGGCGCCCCTGAAAAATTGCCCGAAAAAGTCATTGAGGCCCTTGAGCTGGTCAACCTCGCGGATCATATCAACAAGATGCCCGTCGATCTTAGCGGGGGCATGCGCAAGCGTGTTGCATTGGCGCGGGCAATGATTACCCGCCCGGAATTAATGCTTTACGATGAGCCCACCGCCGGGCTTGATCCCGTTGCTTCCGTCGCAATCGACGGGTTGATTTTACAAATGCAGGAACATTACAGCGTTACCTCTGTGGTCGTTACCCATGATATGCAGAGCGCGGATAAGGTCGCTGACCGCATTGCATTTCTCCACGAGGGCAGAGTTTATTTCTGTGGAACACCCGCAGAACTGCGTGATAGCAGGGATCCGGTGGTGCTAAATTTCATTTCCGGTCATTCTGCCCTCCCGTCCTAGAAAAAAGCTTTAATTGGGGTTATTCTTACAGATTCCCCGGCAAACGCTTTCCCTGGCCGGTGAGTCTTGAAACACAACAATGAAGGAAAAACGGACAGAACTTCTGGTGGGATTTTTCCTGCTTATTAGTCTCGTCGTGCTTGGCGGGCTTATTGTCCAGTTTGGGGACTTTAACGAAAAGTTCAAAAAGACTTACCCGCTGACGGTCGTTTTTAATGATGGTGGCGGACTTGTTAAAGACACGGAAATCCGCCTTGGCGGCGTAAAGATCGGCAGGGTCGCCAAGCAGCCCCGGGTGAATACCGAGAATTATGCCAGCGCCATTGTCGACTTGGAGATTTTTTCGGATTTTCAAATTCCGGAAAATGCTACGTTCACGATCGGAAGCAGCGGCCTACTCGGGGATTCCCTGATCGAAATCACGGTCCCGGAAGAACGCACCGGGAAATTTATCTCGTCGGGCAGCACCTTGATTGGTCAGCGCAACGCCGGCTTGAGCGCCCTTGCTTCATCGGCTGAAAATCTTTCCGCCAAGGGTCAATTGGTTCTCGAGGATATACGGGGTGCGCTGGTGGATCTCAGCAGTGCTGTCGGGAAACTTGACCAGAACATTCTTCACGAGGAAAACCTCGATAACTTCAACGTTGCAGTGCGTGAAATGACGGCGGCGGTTGAGGCAATCAATAATCGTGTCCTCGCTGAGGATAACACTGACAATATCCGCGACCTTTTGGGCAGCCTCAAAAATGCCAGCTCCAACCTTGATAGCGCCTCTGAAAAAGTACAACCCCTGCTTGAACGCGGCGGCAAAGCCATTGAATCCCTGGAGGCAGGTATCGAGAAGCTTTCGGCTGCCGCTGAGGGTGTAAGCTCGGTGACTGACAAAATCAACAATGGCGACGGATTGCTGACGGCCCTGCTCAAAGATGCCGAGCTTAAGAAGGAGTTGCAGGCATTCCTGGTCAATCTTCGGCGCAGCGGCATCCTCCGATATCGCGACAGCAGCGAGGCTGACGAGCCGCAGAAAAGCAAACCCACCCCGCGCCGCAAGGGATTTTTTGGCGGCAGATTAAACTAGGGGTCAACTAACGGGCAAATACCCCGCGGCGTGTCGCATTTGCACAATCGCCGCCTTCGTGATAAATCCAAACGTTTCATGGGCAGCAGTCTTTCAATCAATATCATCCGCGGGATGGTTCTCGTGATCTGTATCGCCATTGGTATGATCATTGCAAAGAGCTTCGAGGCGGGCGCTCACTTCGGGGCAATCGTTGGCGCCTGTTATGGGGCCCTCTTGATCATTCTGGACCACATCCTGAGATATTTTACCTTCCGTGGCTTTTCCCATGGCACAATTGGGCTGATGGTCGGCCTGTTTTGTGCCTGGCTGATTTTGCGCGTTAACTTTTTCGACAATATCTGGTTCCGCGGGATAGAAAACCATGAAACCATCGAAAATGTGATCAAGCTCACGGTGTATACCGGGCTCGGTTTCCTGGGCACAATGCTCGCCTTGCGATCCAACCGCGAGGAATTCTCTTTTATCATTCCCTATGTGCGCTTCCGCCAGGACTCACTGGTTGAACAACCGCTGCTTGTCGATACCAACGTGATTATTGACGGCCGCCTTCCCGGGGTCTGTGAAACGGGCTTTCTTAGTGGCACTATCATCATCCCGCGCTTCGTGCTCGACGAGCTGCATATCCTTGCCGACACTCCCGACGAAATTAAATCAGAGCGGGGCAAGCGTGGCCTTGAATGCATTGAGCAGCTAAAGCAAACGCAGCGCCTCGAGGTCAGTATTCACGAGTCCCGCATGGAGTCGGAAGACCTGGTGGACACCAAGCTGATCCAGCTGGCCCGGCGCCTTTATGCAAAAATAGCCACCAATGACGCCAACCTCGGCAAAGTGGCAGAGCTTCAGGGGGTCAAGGTGCTTAATTTTAACGATCTGGCACGTGCATTGCGGCCAACCGTAGAGCCGGGAGACCATCTTGAATTGACCCTTATGAAAGAAGGGCGGGACGAAAACCAGGCGGTCGGTTACCTGCCGGATGGGACAATGATTGTGGTTAACGAGGCGGCTCGTATGCTGGGTAAAACAGTAGAGGTGGTCGTCTCGGGCACTCTGCCAACCAGTGCCGGCCGGCTGATATTTGCCGATCTTCAAAAAAATTCCCGCTTTGCTGAAGGGACGGAAAAGCCGGCCGCAAAGGCTTAATGGGGATAAATCATTGGGCAGGTTGATTTCTTGTCGTCACGTCACGTAAAAATGGTATATTGCATTCCCCCGTTTATCTTCCCCGCAACCTGCAGCCGGTAATTTTTCATGTTCGAACTGCTCCTCGTCACAGGCATACTTTTTCTTGCCTTTGCATGCCGCTCATTCACCCATCCGCTGATTCGCAAGGGCAGCGTCATTGCCACCATTGTTGCGACATTTCTTGCCGGCTACTTCCTGGGTAATCAAAATCCCATCTGGGGATTGGCGGCTCTCAGTTGCTGGTTTGTTCTACCCTGGCTGGAATTGCTGACCCGTATCCGGGGCCTTCGCTTACCTCTCGACAAAAAGCTGCGCCACCGTTACCCGCCACCCGACACCTCCAGCCTGTTACGGCAAATTACCAATGATGTCGAGCAGGCCGGTTTCGAGTATGCCCAGGACTCCGGTTGGGAGTGGGACGGAGTGGAACAGTTCACCCGGTTTTTTTATGATTCTGAATCCAAGGCCCAGGCCACGATCAACTTCAGTCTGCAAAACCACATCGCTTTTGCCTATATGAGCGTTTCCTCCCGCACCTCGGACGGCAAAACATGGACGACGTGGAATTATCCATTCAGTTATGCCATGAAGATCACCCCGGACATTGAAATAAAGCGTGCGCCAGCAAGCCATTCTTTCTCCGAAATGCTCAATTCGCACCGCGCTTTCCTGGCGCAACGCGGAATTGCAAAGGATCACTTGCTGGAAGACCACCCGGATGACCTTGAGGAAATTGCTGAAAGGGAAATGAGAGACCAGGTGGACCATAACCTTGACCGGGGCCTTATTAGGCTTTCGGGAAATGGCACCTTCCGCTATTCCTGGCGCGGATTGTTTTTCCTCTGGCTACAGACGCTCAAGGAAATGGTAAGATTATCCTGATATGAACTTGTGCCGTCAGGATATATCCCGGCCAACCCTCTATTTCACGCTTCCCTGATGAATTTTTCCTCTCCCAGCATCGATCAGGTGGGTGTCAATGAAAGGGCATCGACGTTCTCCCGGCGCAGCATCAAGACAGAGGCCAAATCAGTGGGCCTCAGGCTCGCGGTATCGATGATGGACCTGACGACACTTGAGGGTGCGGACACCGCGGGTAAGCTGCAGTACCTTTGCCACAAGGCGCTTACCCCCATGTCCGGGCAATATCTGTGCCCTCCCTGCGCAGCAGTTTGTGTTTATCCAAATTTGGCGGGTAACGCGAAAAAGTTGCTTTCCGGGTCAAAGGTTCGCGTTGCCTCGGTGGCCACCTCCTTTCCCTCCGGGCAAGTTCCGCTTGAAATGCGCCTTGATGAAGTTCGCTTCGCGGTCGCTGAAGGTGCCGATGAAATTGACATGGTCATTGCCCGCAGTGCTTTCCTGAGCGGAGATTTCAATCTTGTCAGCAAGGAAATCCGCGCTGTTCGCAAAGCCTGCGGAAAGGCGCACCTGAAGGTCATTTTTGAAACCGGTGAAATCGGTGCCTACGACAAGATCCGCTTGGCCAGCGACATCGCGATGCGCAGTGGTGCCCATTTCATCAAGACGTCCACCGGCAAGATTTCAACGGCCGCAACGCTGCCGGTCAGCCTGGTAATGCTCGAGGCAATCAGGGACTATTACTACGAAACCGGCAGGAAAGTCGGCATGAAGCCTGCAGGGGGAATCCGCAGTGCCAAGGAGGCTCTCCAGTATCTGGTGATGGTCAAGGAGACCCTTGGTGATGACTGGCTGACACCCCAGCTGTTTCGATTCGGGGCCAGTTCGCTGCTGACTGATGTCACCCTGCAGATTGCCAAGATGGAGGATGGCAACTACCAGAGTGCCGATTATTTTCCATTGGGCTAGGGATACAGGCCCGAAATTTGCCGTGTTTACAGGAAAACTTTTCAACTGCAAAGACGCTATTTGGGTGTCCGTGCTGATGGTATTTCTTCTGTGTGCCGCCTCCCCGCTCACCGGGCAGGTCTTGAACGGCATCGATACATTGAAGCAGGCCTCTTTCAAGCCCCTGCAGGGACTGAAGGTCGGTTTGATCACCAACCATTCCGGAATGTCCAGGAATGGCAAAAGTACTATCGACCTGCTTCACGCCGCGCCAAATCTCAAGCTGGTCAGGCTTTTCAGTCCCGAGCACGGCATCCGCGGCACGGCCGAGGGAAAAATCGACAACGCCGTTGACCGTAAAACCGGACTTAAAATTCACAGCCTTTATGGGACTGACCGCAAACCCACTGCCGCATCCCTGCGTGACATCGATGCGCTGGTTTTTGATATCCAGGATATCGGATGCCGGTTCTATACCTACATCTCCACCATGGGTAACTGCATGGAGGCAGCCAAGGAGGCCAAGATCAAGTTTTTCGTCCTCGACAGGGTGAATCCGATTGGCGGCTTACTCGTGGAGGGCCCTCTCCTCGATGGTCAGCGTACTTTTACCGGCTATCATGAAATTCCCGTCCGTCACGGGATGACAACCGGCGAATTGGCACAGCTTTTCCTGCAGGAAAGGTTTCGCGGACTTGATCTGACCGTCATCCCTATCCGCAACTGGAATCGCCGGCAGCTTTTCAGCAACACCGGGCTTCGGTGGGTGAACCCTTCGCCCAATATTCGAAACCTCAAGGCTGCCATCCTCTACCCTGGGGTCGGTCTCCTGGAATTCACCAACCTCTCTGTCGGGCGTGGCACGGAGCGCCCCTTTGAGCTGGTTGGGGCTCCCTATATAAACCCATCGGACTTTACCACCGAGCTCAAGCGCGCGAAGCTTCCTGGCATTGATTTCAAGCCTGCCTTGTTTACACCGGAAGGGAGCAAATTCAAGGACCAGGCTTGCGGGGGAGTACGGATAATCCTTATCAACCCTCATGTCCCGACTGTCGATCTTGGGGTCACGCTGGCACTCGCCCTGCGCAAGCTTTATCCCAAAAAGTGGGATGTTTCCAACCTCGACAAGCTGCTTGTGCATCCTGCCAGCAACAAGGCAATCCTCGCAGGGAATTCGTTGGCGCATATTCGTGCCTCCTGGCAAGAGGACCTTTCTGATTTTGCCAAGCGCAGGTCGAGGGTTCTCATCTACCCGAATTAATCAATGTTGGCTGAACTTTTGTTGGCCCTGCTGAGTTTACTCTTTATTAAAATGGCTTGGGTTGATGCCTTTTTCTTCTCTAAATGCCCTGGCAAAATGGCTTAGGCTCTGATAGCCCACCTCAAAGGCAGCCTCCGTTACGTTCATTTTTCCTGTTTCCAGTAATTCGCTCGCCTTTTCAATTCGAACAACCCGCAAATACCGGCTTAGCGTCATCCCTGTTTCTTTTGAAAACAGTCGCGAGAGATAATGTTCGCTGCAATTGGCTACTTTTGACAGAGTTTTCAAATTCATCGGTTGCGTGTAATTGCTTGATAGATATTCCTTTGCCTTTTGCACTCTTTCTATCACTGCCCTCTTTTGTCTTGAACAGAAGAATGGAGTTTCTTCGCCTTGTGGGTCGGCAAAGGCCCAGTGTGCTAGCAGTTCTGTTGCCTTTGCGCCAAACCACAAAGAGGATGCCCCATCTGTTACCGGCGGAACCGACAGCGATTGGGCAATACTTCTTGGAATCTTACCCACTGGTTCACTGAGTGAGAAAATGCGCTCTGATTCTACCCGTTTACTTGTAATTGTTCTGGAAAGTGAAGATCGCATATCCGATGCGTGTTCAAACAGTGAAGCGAGATACCAGTAGGAAAACCTGATGTTCACCATGTGATGCTTGCCGGGCTCGTAATAACATCTTGTTGGCGTATCAACTTTCAGTTCCAGTGCGTTAATTGTGTTTGGAAGAATTCTCTGTGATATTTTACCACTGCTGAGCTCTCCTGCGCCTTGAAGGCAGATCCTTAAATTTAGCCAATTGGCATCTACGCTGCATTGATAATCGAGTGCCTCGTCTAAGTTCACCTCGATAACCGAAACGATAAACCTTTCATGGTCTTTACCCGGGTTCAGTGTTTCAACCCGCCAGCCTCTTTGTGCGGATGACCATGGACCGGGGTCTTCCATCGAACGTGCCGTCATTTAAAAACCCGCAATGGATAAAAAAGTATGGCCGCTGAAATACATGGGGCTTCTCATGATATTGAGACCCATTATCATTAGCGTGCTGGTTTGTCATTCTTATTGTTTCTTTTTTTTCTTTTTCCGGCTCTTCCCTTAGAAAATGAGCGCTACTTTTCCTATATTATCGGCATCGTCCGTGCCCCACAGAATATATACATCCCGTCAATTACGTGGAATTTTCAAGCGCCTTCCCCCTTGGCAATGACAAATTTTTCAATCACCGCTGCTGCTTTTAGCGCCTCTTCGCCGGCTTTTGTCTTTTGGCCTATGATATCAAATAAATGACGGTATAGCGGCTTTCCGTCCTGGTTTTTATGAAGAGACAACTGGTCTGTGGATTTCAGCTTCTTATCCCACATGGCGCTTACTCCCGACCAGTATTCGGCATTAGTGCCCCAGTATTTCTTAACCTCTGAGAAATCAACCTCTGTCGACCTAAAGTACTGATTAAGCCCGACTTCCCGGCAAAGCACCTGACCGGAACTGGATACCTGCTTGTAATTGTCCTGTTCATGAACCCAACCGCTTGGTGTCAATGTGTGTCGGTTAACCGCCATGAAAGTATCATAATCCTTTCGCTTAGTGTATTCACGCCTCGGTAGAGGCCTGCGGGTTTGGTTCCCCTGCCAACTTGAAAGCCCACCGCCATGGACCCACTTGCCGTAACTTTCGTATCTCGGGCTATCGTCAACCTGACTCACCTTCTGGCTCCAGGTGCCCTGAACCTCCTCCTTGCTTAATTCCCTCCGCCGCCAGCTTAAATCACCCACAAACTCATACATCACCTCGTCCTCATATTTCCATTCCTGCTTCCAGTGCTTTACCACCCGGTCATAGGACTCAACCCACAATACATGCTGCAACACGATCCGATCCGAGGAATCCTCAACGACAAACACCACTTCCGCGGCGTCCTCAAGGTAAGGTTTTTTCAGTTCATAGTCCTTGTCGATGGCAACAGTCTCCATGAATTGAAAATCCACCTCGAATTCACCGGCCATTGCCAATATGGCCTCCCGGTCCTTTTGGTATTTATCCACTGCCTGCCCCCAGCCTAAACCGCAACTGCTAGTCAAAAGAAAAAGCAGGAACATGCTCCTGTGTGCTGTCGATAACGGTATCAGAGTTTTATTTTGTTTTTGTTTCATTTTGTTCCTTGCTTTTAGATTGATAACTAATCGTGAAGGCTCCCGCTCAATGGCCCACAAAATATTGGCTGTTGCCGGTTTCCGCAGCCTTTGGCGCCCAATGCCTCATGTCGCGCAACTCATCCTCACTCATTAACCGCGCCGAACCGTCATAAAATGCCCCCACGGCTTTATCCCCCCAGCGTAAATCAATAAACCCGTGTTCTGATGGCTTCGAATCCGCAGACCATTTATCAGAACTCCAGACAGTCCTTAATACCTGGGGGGGCTGCACCTCAAAATAACCCCTGCCTTCCCAAGCTTCTCCAGAGTCTGAACGCGCAGATAAAAACACAATGATTTCCGCATTTTTGCTGAGGTCACTCGTTTGCTTAACGCAGAACCGTCCAATTTTCTCCTCCACGCGATACGATGGGCGCAACAAGCTGCCACTGCCATAATGCCCCCCCATAAAGGTGGTATTCATGCCCAGGTTTGGAGACACGCTTACCAGGTAATCACTGTTTTCCTGATCCATGACAGCTTCATTGCCGTTATAAAGAAGACTTCCCTCCACGTTTTGTATGTATGGGTAAAGCCTCCAAGGATACCTCGCATTGACAGGTGGATACAATTTATCGCCTTTTTCATTGGCCACCTCCGGGTCAGATTGATAGCCGGGCAATATGCGTCCCCCGTTATCGGTTGAATAAAGGTGGAAAGCTACAAGCAGATTGCGTGCTGCGTTCAATTCCTTGGCCATCATTGCCCTGCGCTTGACCATTTCATAGGCTCCAAATCCTACGGTTGAAAGAACAGCAATAATGGTAACCGAAACCAGCAATTCCAAAAGAGTGAACCCACGATGATGTCTTTTAGGCATGGGATTCTTTACCTTGGCTGCCGCCTTATGCGATAAAAACGGTATAGTTGCGAGACCTGAAGTGCATGGCTGAAAAGCTCGTCCTCTGTCGCCACAAACTCAGATAGCTGAGTCCACGATTTGCAATCAGCGCTTGATTCCAGAAAATACCGGAATCCACCATATTGTTGCCAGGAAAGGCTCAATTGCCCGTCGTTCATCTCGATTGAGTTTATTTCCGGTGCTGGAACCTGTGGTATCTCTATAATGGAGTATTCCACCTCAAGCCCGGGGGAATATCCTCCAAAAAAGAATTCTTCCTGGCTGTCACTGGTAAAGAAGTTCACAAATGTACCTCCTTGCTGAAGAGCGTCCTGCAGTGAGCTGATCATCAGGTAAAGTTTTCCCTTATTAAAGGCGGATTGCAGATATTCAATGACCCTTTGATCTGTAAGCTCCAAGGCAAATTCCACGTCTTTTTCCTCACTGACCAGTTCTCCGTCCTCAGCTCCCAATACACGGCCAGTTGCCCAAGGCCTCGACTCAAATTCACCGGCAACGTTTTGACTGACATCTCTGCCTGTGCCTTCCGCATCCCAGCTTAAGGGGTAGGCGGTCCTGCCATCAGGACTACTGATTGGTGTTCTCCGTTCTAGGAAGTCTTCGCCGCTATACCCCTCAAGATAACCGACGCCATGTACCTCAATAGGCCGCCCGGCATCTGAATCATTGCCTAGATAGGAAGCAACCGTGTCATAAGTGGCGTCATAGGTGAAAGGAGGCTGACCGGCTGTCACCAGCGTAAGTTTTATCGAGCTTATCTGATAACTTGCCATGCCCTTTCCTTTAGGGATTTTTTCAGCAAGATCAAAGCCAACCATGAACTGTCCAAGCCGGCTCCAGTCCCCAGGGTCTGCAAAGACGGATGCCATTCCCCGGGATCCCGGCGATGCATTGGCTCCATACATCCATCGGTCCATATATGGCTGTTCAAAGCTTGCTGTTTGCCCTGCAAACAGGCTAACTGTTGCAGAAAATATAGTGCAGGAAATAACGCTGATTCGATAAATGCCTCTCATAGTCTATACAATGCACCCGCTATGCGTTTCATAGCGGGCGCTTAATAATCTCCGTGCTGCACACACGTAAGTTTTTATGTAAGTGAGCCTCAAGCTTACACTACTGGATTTTAGCTCTTGCGACGACGCAGCATCAGCAACATTCCACCCGCCATTGCAAGCAACGTTCCTGATGGCTCAGGAATTGCCGTGACACTGGCGTTGTCCATGTCGAATGTGAAAACCCCGTTGGCCAAAGCCGGGTTGTTTTCAAAGCCATCGGGAATGCTGACACCAACCTGCACATTGCCAATATTGCTGAACACGGCATCAAAGGAGCTTCCCTCAAAAGTCACAAAGTTCGGTGCACCAAACTGCGGGTTGTCGGCAATGCTGAAGGTCAGTGTCGTCCACTGGTTAGCCAAAACGGGTTGAAATCGCACCGCTGTTGCCCCGGGGAAATTAAACGGGGAAGCAAACCGTGCAAAAAAGGAAAGGGGCACCTGGGAGTTATGGCGCACATCCACGGAGAACTGGCTCACACCATCAGCAATCCAGTTGCCGGTGAACGCACCTCCACTGGATCCTAGTCCAGCCTGTCCGCGAAACAAGACGCCCTGTCCAAGGTCCGCAAGGGCACCCGTGGTGGTAATGAACCCGCCCGCATTATGATCAGCTCCACTAGGTGAAGATATTGGATCTCCCCAATTGGCGTTATCATTGTCAAAGGTTTCGGCAAAGGAGGTAACTGCTGAAACCTGCCCGGTGAGCAAAATGCCTGCGACCAACACCATTGTGGCTGCCGTTGCAACACGCCTTTTGAGTTTTCCTAAAGCCCGCAGTCTGGCGATATGGCGATCAGCATCCTGTTGAATCTGGGCAAGGAGATCCTTCTTTAGGTTTAGATACTTTCGGTTAAGCCGTAAATCTGAATTATTGAGGTTCATGATGCCGATACTAATGAATGATTTCATTGATCGGCTAACGGCCAATTGCGGCTTTTCGACGATAAATTGTCGTTCTTCCCACCCCTCAGGTAACCTGCAACTACTTTACAACCAATTGGTTTTAAAGCAATAGCTGCAGTTTGTCCAGTGCCTACATCGCATCAATCCGATGAGCTCTTGGTTAATTCGGAGGCTGTATTCTTGATACCCTTCAAGTCCAGTTTGCCGCTTCCCAGGTAGGGGAGTTCCTCCACCTTGAAAAACTGATCCTTCCTTGGTTTCCACAGGTTGGGAATCTCCTCTCCTGCCAGCCCGGCAATCACCTGCTCAAGGGGCTGCTCTTCCAGAGTATGGAGAACCACGATGCGCTCGCCCTTTTTCTCATCCGGTAAACCGGTAACGGCAAATGATTGCTCGGTCAGCCCCGCAACGCTGTGTAGGACCTCCTCAATCTTGATGTGCGGCACCATTTCCCCGCCAATCTTGCTGAACCTGCTCAACCGGTCGGTGATAGTGATAAACCCGTCCTCATCAATGGCGGCAATATCGCCCGTGTTATACCAGCCATCATCAATAACCTCGTCGCTAAGCTCTTCCTTTCCAAGGTAGCCCTGCATGATATTCGGCCCCTTCACCCACATCAGGCCGGCCTCATCAAAACCACAGCCTTCCCCGGTTTCCGGATCCACAATCCGGACATCCATTCCGGGCAGTGCGCGGCCAATGGTTCCCGGGCGATTGCCGCTCTGGTCAATTTCACCATCCACTAGGCTCGGCGTATTGACGGCAACGCCGGGTGAACACTCCGTGCAGCCGTATGCCTCAAGGGGCTGTATGCCGAACTTTTCCTCGAAGGCATCCGCCAGCCGGGTTGGAAGCTTCTCCGCCCCGACAACGACCAGGTTGATGGTCTCCATTTGCTCAGGCTTGCAACCCCGCAGGTAAAGCTGCAGGAATGTCGGCGTTGCCAGAAGCAGGGTTAACCTGTAGTGGGGAATCAGCTTGGAAATAGAGCGTGTGTCTGTCGGCAGGGGGTGATAGGCGGCGCCAACGCCCAGGATTGAGGGGCCGATCAAGGTCGCGGTGAAACCCAGTGAATGAAAGAATGGCAGGACGCCCAGGAAGCGGTCATCGCGCTTGAAGTCGAAAACCTGGTTCAGCTGCATCATGTTTGAAACAATATTGTAGTGGCTAAGCATTGCCCCCTTCGGTTCCCCGGTGCTGCCGCTGCTGAAGATGATGGTCGCCGTGTCATCCAGGGTGACTGTCCGGCCTCCGGCAAGCCTGCGCAGCAACATCTTGCGTGGCCATAGCAGGGCCATTGCCGTGGCAGCAATCTTTTCGCCCCCGGTTGTTCCGGCAGCGATTTCCTCAAGGGCAATCATTGGTACCCCCGGGTCTATCTTCAGCTTCCGGATGACCTTCTCTGAGGTAATGACGCAGCTGATCTCACACTGCTCAACACAGGAGCGGATTCCCTCCTCGGAAAGTGTATAGTTGAGGTTAACCACTGCCCTGCCCGTGAGTATTCCCGCGAGGTTGACCAGCGCACCGCCCACCGATGGAGGAATCAAAATCCCGACCTTCTCTTCCCCGTCCCAGTGTTTGCCAAGCCTCTTGGCCAACACCAGTGCCCCTATAAGGGCTTTCATATAGCTGAGCTCCTTGCCGCTGCTGTCGGCAAAGGCCATGCGCCTGCGGGCGCGCCGTGCCGTCCTCACGAAAGCCTGCCCGATGGTCGGCAGTCGCCCCTTCCGCTGGTCCCATGCCTCACAACTCAATGCCAGCACCTCACGGCGGACCTCATGGGGCAAGGATCCGGAGGGCATCTTTGTCCCGTAGCTTACGGTAACCGGATAGGGAATCTGGCGCGGTATCTTCCAGTAAGCCCTGCCGTTCTGAAAACTGAAAATACTGCCCCAGACATTGTCGAGGTGTACCGGAATGACCGGAGCATCCAGTTTTCTCATGATCAACTCCATACCCTTGCGGAAAGGCAGTGTCTGGCCGCCTATCCGGCTGATCTCACCCTCAGCAAAGATGCAAACCACTTCACCCTTCTTGATGCATTCACTGGCTGCCTTGAGTGACCTGATCAACTCCTTAGGGCCGAAATCTGACGCTATCGGGATGACCTTGAGCATCCTGGCTATCGGCTTTACCCACCACCTGTTGAACTGGTCACGGTGCATGATAAAGCGAATACGCCTCCCGGTGGAGGCAATGACAAAGAGGGCGTCAGCCAGGGACAAGTGGTTGGAAACCAGCAGCGCTCCGCCGCGTTCCGGGAGGTTTTCCCGCCCCAGGACACGAACTTTGTAGAGGGTGTGTGTAAGTGCCCACAACACGAACCGGGCAAGGGAGTCGGAAACCAGATAGACCGCGTATATTGTTCCAGCAACGGTAACCGCTCCAATAATCCAGAACATGACTTTTGCATCTACACCAACGCCCCCTTTCAGAAGGTAGAAAAGCAGAGCTGCCAGGAAAACCCCTGCAGATGAAAGCCAGCCGTTAGCTGCCAGTACCGGGCCTTTGTCTTTCCGGTCAGGCAAGTGCTGGATCAGTGCGTTAATCGGCACGATGAAGAACCCGCCGGAGATGCCCAGAATAGTCAGCACAATGCTTGCCTCTAAAAAGCTGAATTCGAAAATTCCTAAAACGATTGAACATGCCGCAAGCCCGAAGGCGCCTAGTGGAATCAGGCCGTATTCCACCTTGTTGCCTGATAAATAACCGGCCATGCCACACCCCACGCCTATCCCGATGGCAAGGAACGCCTGCATGAAGCCCATTTGGGACTCGCTGAGCGCCGGATTAAAATTATTCCCGTAGATAATCAGCGTGGACTGATACAGTGCACCCAGCAGCCAAAAGTAAACGCTGCCGGCTATCGCAAGCCCAAGCACCCTGTTCTTGGCAACCAGCTTCAGGTTGCCAATCAGTTCGCCAATAAAATTAACCTGGATTGGCTTGCCCGGGCTTGCCGCAGGGTGGCGGGTTATTGAGCGTGACATCCAGGCTCCGGCAGCAGCAAGGAAGATTAAAAAGACTCCCCCCATCCACACCTTTTCGGCACCAAAGACTTTTTCATAAAGAATGCCGGCGGCTGTTACGCCCGCGATAATGCCGCCAAAAGTGCCCAGCCCGATTACTCCGTTTCCCCAGCTTAACTTCCTGCTTGGTAAAAGCTCCGGGATAGAGGCGTATTTGGCGGGACTGAAGATCGCACTCTGAACGCTCATCAAGAGAATCACCACGAGCATGAAGTTGAAATTCAACTCCTTGAGGGCAAAAACTCCAATAATCATGATGCCTATTTCCAGGATCTTGGTCCAGGTAATCACCCGCCCTTTGGAAAAGCGGCTCGCTAAACAGCCCGCCACCATGGAAAACAGGATAAATGGAAGGGCGGCAACAGCAGCCACCAAAAACACGCGAAATGCCTGAACGTCCTCGGCGGCACTCTTGATGCTGGTAAAAACCACGAGGAACTTGAAAAGGTTGTCGCTGAAGGCACCCTGAAGCTGAACAATGAAGAGCGCCCAAAAGCCGCTTGTTGAAGAAGCATCCTCGAGTTTATCACCTGCGCCTTGTTGCTTTTGCGCGCTTGAGCCGGTTGATATGTCCTCTGTGGCAGCCATCACCTGTGATGTTGCCTTGGTTTGATCCCTGCATCAATATGATATTTTATTATAAAACATTGAAAAACTAAATGTTTGCGACCCATCACTCCCTCGTCAGGGCCGGCGCTTTCTTTATCCCCTGTCCATGCCCGGGTAGGCCTTCCCCCGGGGATCTTCCCGCTCTGACAGGGTGGTTTTACCCCGGCATCAGTCATCACCCCGCTTGCAAATAACGGCAATTCGTACCTATATTAATAAGATGCTGAGTATCGGCGGAGAAGCCACGGGAAAGCTTTGTGACGGAATTTCGAGACGTGATTTATTGCGCATCGGCGGACTGGGCATGGGCGGGCTCGGTTTACCGGGACTGTTGCAAGCAGAATCGCGGGCTGGAATAAAGAGCTCCCACAAGGCCGTCATTATGGTCTACATGGCGGGCGCGCCGCCTCATCAGGACCTGTGGGATCCCAAGCCGGACGCCCCTTCTGAATACCGTGGTGACTTGGGTGCCATTGCAACCAATGTGAACGGCATCCAGATCGGTGAACTCTTGCCCCGGATGGCAAGGATCATGGATAAGTGCATTGCGGTGCGGTCGGTAATCGGTGCCCCCAGCGGCGCCCATGATTCCTTCATGTGTTATACGGGTCGCACAGGGTCCACGTTTAACAACAAGGGACAGCCGCCCGGAGGATGGCCTTCAATAGGGGCAGCGCTCTCACGGCTTATGGGTCCGGCCAATGCGCAAACCCCTGCCTTCGTTGGCCTCGCCCCCAAGGCGGGACATCCTCCCTATGGGGCATCCGGTAAGTCGGGTTTCCTTGGCATTGGGCATGACCCCTTCAAGCCTTCGGGACCGGGCATGAACGACATGGTGCTTAACGGCATCACCCCGGCCCGCCTTGATGAACGCGAGGGGTTGCTCAATTCTTTTGACCGTATGCGACGTGATATTGATGCCAACGGAAAGATGGAGGGCCTGGACGGATTTACGCAACAGGCCTTTGACCTGCTGACTTCCAGCAGGCTTGCCGATGCTTTCGACCTGGAAAAGGAACCCCCGGGAGTTCGTGAACGTTACGGCAAGGGGGATGCCAAAAACGTCGGTGACGGTGCGCCGCGCAACAACGAGCACTTCCTGCTTGCCCGGCGACTGGTGGAGGCCGGTGCGCGTTGTGTTACCCTTAACTATGGGCGCTGGGACTTTCATTCCAATAACACTGCGGGAATGCGTTCCCACGCACCGATGTTTGACCAGGGCCTCAGCGCCCTGATTGAGGACCTGCACGAGCGCGGCATGGCAGATGATGTCACTGTTTGTGCCTGGGGAGAATTCGGCCGCACGCCTAAAATCAACGACAAGGGAGGGCGTGACCACTGGCCAAAAGTATCCTGTGCATTGCTTGCCGGGGGAGGAATGAGAGCAGGGCAGGTTATCGGTGCCACCGACAGCACGGCGGCAGAGGCAACCGAACGCCCTGTGCACATGGGTGAAATCATGGCCAGCCTGTATCACAATATGGGCATTGACCCCAATACCACCACTCTGCCGGACCTGAACGGAAGGCCGCATTACCTGGTCGACGGTCACAGACCAATGCCTGAGGTAATTTGATGATTCCCGCCGGAGCTGCCGCCGACTCATTGGCAGTGCAACTGGCGCATGCCGCTGCCCCTTACCCGGTAACCCATGAAAAACTCAGATCCTGCGGATAACAGGGCACCCACAAAGATCGGGTGGCCTGTGGCCGCTGCCCTGGTGATCGGAAACATGGTGGGTGTCGGAGTGTTCACCAGCCTCGGATGGCAACTTGCCGGGATTAACAGCGGCTTTGCCATCCTCCTTTTGTGGGTGCTTGGCGGTGTTTATGCCCTGTGTGGTGCCCTTTGTTACGGTGAGCTGGTGGCTGCATTGCCCCGTTGCGGGGGCGAATATCACCTCCTTTCCAGGGTTTATCACCCGGCTGCCGGCTTTCTCTCCGGCTGGATTTCCTTAACCGTTGGTTTCGCCGCCCCGGTAGCCTTCAGCGCATTGCTCTTTGGCAAGTATTTCGCCGAGGCACTGGGAATGGCCGATACCGCAATGTTCTTCTCGATCCTGGTCCTGTTGGCTGTCAGTGCCTGTCACATGTGGAAATTGCCGGTCGGCGGCGGCTTCCAGCTGCTTTTTACCACACTGAAATTTATCCTCGTTCTGGCCCTTGCCGTCGCGGGGCTGCTACACGCAGGAGGTGGGACGGTTTCCTTCACGCCGGCGCCCGGGGACTGGGCTGTCATTACCGGTGCCCCATTCGCGATATCGCTTTTCTACGTTAACTATTCCTTCGCCGGATGGAACGCTGCTGCCTACGTGGCCGGTGAAGTCCGTGATCCCGGGCGCAGCGTGCCGCGCGCGCTTTTCCTCGGCACGCTGGCGGTTCTGCTCCTTTACCTGCTGGTAAACGCAGGATTCTTGGCCAGCACGCCCGCTGACAAGATGGCCGGCAAAGAGGAAGTCGGCCTCATCGTCGCACAACATCTCTTCGGCGGACGCGGCGGGACACTGGTCGGTATCCTGATCGCCTTCGGCTTGATATCCGCGCTCAGCGCCATGACCTGGGCGGGGCCGAGGGTTGGCCAAATGCTGGGGCAGGATTATTCCCCGCTGCGTATTCTGGCACGTACCAACCGTCACCGTATCCCGGTAGTTGCCATAGCGCTTCAGGCGCTGCTTGCCCTCGGGCTGCTTTGGGCTGAGCCCAAGGCTATCATACTCTACCTTGAATTTGTGCTGAACCTTTCACTGGCAGCGGCGGTTTTCGGCGTGGTTGTTCTGCGGGCACGCCAACCGGATCTCCCCCGTCCGTTTCGCTGTCCCCTCTACCCCCTGCCGCCTCTTTTGTTCCTGGCCATGGCTTTTTACCTGGAGGTTCGCCTTTTGATTGAGCATACCCAGGAATCACTCTGGGGACTGGCGACCATTGGCGCAGGTGTGCTGATGTGGCTGGCCTGCCGCCCACGCGTTTCAGCCGGGGGCAAATGACTCATTGAGTAAAACGCCGGCTTTTGAACAATTCCGTTCTGGAATCCACTCAGCCCGCACTTTATGGTGTGACTCCTCCAGCTATCATGAAACCCTCTCTTTTGTCCATTGTTGCAACCGCACTGCTTAGCGGCATGGCGGTTGCCCAGAATGACCCCGGGCTACCCCGTTTACCCAGCCCCGTTATCGTCGCCAAGTCCTTGGCAGAAAAACTCGTTAAGCTCAAGGAGGGCAAGCTCATTCCACATGTGCTCAACCCCGAGAAGGCCATTGATCACTTCCTGCTTTATTTCTCCGCGGGCTGGAGCCCTAACTGTAAAAAATTCACTCCCGCGCTGGTCAAGTTTTACCATGATGCCAAGGCCGCCGGTGCTAATTTCGAGATTGTCTTCGTCAGCCTTGATGACACTGAACAGGAAATGCAGCAATACATGGCCGACCATAAAATGCCCTGGCCGGCCCTGCGTTTCGAAGCGCTCGATGAGCTGGACTTTGTCCAGCAGGCCGCAGGCCAAGGCGTTCCCTGCCTGGCCGCACTTGATGCCCGTGGCCTCATCCTTGCCCACAGCTACAGACAAAGAAAAAAATATATAGGAGTGGAAGGACCGCTCGGGGAATTTGCCAAGCTCATAGGCACCCCGAAGTTGATGACATCCGGTCCCGCAGAGGCAAAGTCCTCGGATAAAGAGGTAGAACCACAGTGAGTGAGCAAGCTGGCAGTGAAACCGCCCAGGCGCGCTGGATTATCAAAAACCCGGCAATGGCGGCAGCAGATTGCGGTGGCCCTGACTTTGCGCCGGTTATCGACGCCATACTGACCAACCGCGATATCGTTTCCGGTGCTCAGCGCCAGGCCTTTCTTGAGCCCAGGCTCGCGGATCTCTCCGATCCCTTTGAAATGCCCGGCATGGCCGCTGCCGTAAAGCGGATCTTTTCTGCTGCGGACCGGGGAGAAAAAGTGGCGCTTTATGGCGACTACGATGTGGATGGGGTCACTTCTCTGACTCTCCTTAAAGCCGTTCTTGATGCCTATAATATTGTTTCCGGCACGTTCCTGCCACATCGCGTTGGTGAGGGATACGGACTCTCTGTAGATGGGCTTAAGCGATGCCTTGAAGAACAGGTGCCTGGCCTTCTAATAGCTGTTGATTGTGGAACGACATCAATTGATGAAGTCCAATGGCTAACAAAACGCGGAGTGGAAACCGTTATTCTCGATCACCACGAACCGGCTCCCGACGGGCTGCCGGATTGCATCGCCCTGGTAAACCCGAAGGTGCCTGAACCCGAAACTGCGTGCCGTTTTGATTACCTTTGCAGTGTGGGAGTGGTGTTTAAGCTGGCACATGCCATGCTTAAAGAACGTCCGGTTGTGGGATTTAACCTGCGCGATTATCTGGACATCGTGGCAGTGGGCACCGTGGCGGACATTGTTCCCTTAAGGGATGAGAACCGCACGCTGGTTAAGCATGGTTTGTGTGCGCTGGCACGCACCCATAACGCCGGGTTAGCCGCCCTAGCCGAAATTGCCGGGATTAATCCGCCCTACGGCGCACAGGATATCAGCTTTCGCATCAGCCCACGGCTAAATGCGGCAGGCAGGCTTGGTAGCGCGGCAGCCGCACTGGATCTCATGCTCTGTGAAAATCCCGGGCAAGCGCGGGACCTTGCCGGGCAACTGGACAAACAAAACCAACGCCGCCAAGAACTTGAGCACAAGGCATCGGCTAGTGCTATTGCCTCAATAGAGGCCGGGCAAGCCGGCGAATGCCTCCATGGTATCGTGGTCGCGGACCGTGACTGGCATCCAGGCGTTGTCGGTATCGTGGCATCCAGAATCGCAAGAAAATTTCACCGGCCCGCCTTCGTCATAGCAATCGACGAAAATGGTGTCGGCAAGGGCAGCGGCAGGAGTATTGGCACAATATCTCTGATTGATATCATTCATTCGGGGCACCGTCACCTGCTCGGCGGCGGCGGGCATGAAATGGCTGCCGGTATTTCAATTCGCGAAGAAGATATCGATGCCTTCCGTGCTCACCTTAACAGCCATGTTCGCAATACCACCACGCCCGAAGACATGCTGCCGCTTCTGCATATTGACACCGAGTGCCGGCTTGAGCAGTTGCAGCTGGAAATTCTCGATCACTTCATGCAACTGGAACCCTTTGGGGCCGCTAACCCCGAGCCCCTGCTGATTGCCCGCAATGTCAGCCCTACCTCCGAGCCACGTATCCTCAAGGACAAGCATTACCGCTTCAGCCTGCAACAGGAGCGGGTGGTTCGTGACGCGATTTACTTTAACGGGGTGGAAAACGGCCTGCCACGCCCTCCGTGGGATGTCGCTTTCACTATTATGCGCAACGATTTTCGCGGACGCGTCAGCCTGCAGATGAATATCAGGGCGATCCGTCAGGCGGAAAGATAAACTCTGTTCCATGTCCGCTCTTCGACCTGAAACGCCAATCTCTGAACTGCAGGCTATCGATAAAAAGCTTTGTGCAAAGCTGCAAAAGGTTGGGTGCCTCCATCTTGCCGACCTGCTCTCCTATTATCCGCGGCGCTATGAAGATCGCGGCCGGTTCAATGCCTTCCCGGCATGTGAAACGGCAAGCGCGGTCTGCCTTCGGGGACATGTCGTTGATACCGCAAAACGTTTCTTTGGCCGGAGGCGCTTTTTTGAGGCGGTGGTCGACGATGAGGAAAGCGGCGCAATGAACCGTGTCACGCTGCGCTGGTTCAATATGGCCTTTATTCACAAGCTGGTTGCAGTGGGTCAGCAAATTATCATCTACGGCAAAGTAAAACAAAGCGGCAAGCGGCTGGTCATTGACCATCCCGAATTCGAAGCCTTTGATTACGGGGAAGAGGAATCAGGTATCCACCTTGGACGAATCACTCCCATCTATCCCCTTAAAGAGGGTATCGGCCAGCGTCCGCTGCGCAGGGCGCTCTTCGAAATTTCATCTGCGCTCCAGTCAGAGGAATTTCCTGAGGTCCTGCCTCACGTTAAGGGGCTTGAGGAAAAACAAGCCTTGCCGCGCGGTGAGGCATTGCGTGCCATTCACTTTCCCGAATCCGAGGCACAACTTACCGCGGCCCGTCATACGCTCGCGCTCGAGGAATTCTTTATCCTGCAGTTAAAGGTTGCCCGGCGTCGTGCCAGTCACGCCTCCCTGCCCGGGGCAGTGCATTGTGGGGAGGGAAAGCTGCTGGAAGCATTAAAGGCCTCCCTTCCCTTCAGAATGACCGGCGCGCAATCCCGCTGTATTGATGAAATCCGTGCAGACTTAGAAGCTACGCGCCCCATGAATCGCTTGCTGCAGGGTGACGTGGGGTCAGGCAAAACCCTGGTGGCAGTCTCCGCCATCCTGCTTGCCGTTGAATCAGGTTGTCAGGCTGCCTTGATGGCACCCACGCAAATCCTTGCCGAGCAGCACTATCTGGTGCTAAGCCGCTGGCTGCAGCCGCTGGGCATCCGTGTCGGCCTGCGCACGGCAACAAGAAAGGAAAATGAGGACTTGCCCCTTTTTGGTGAAACCTCGCCGCAGGTCATGGTCGGCACACATGCCCTTTTCTACGGTTGCCGAGAATTTGAGGATCTCGGCCTTGTTGTCATTGATGAACAGCACAAGTTCGGCGTAACGCAGCGAGGCAAATTAATTGGGCAGGGAGCCTGTCCTGACGTGCTCGTGATGACGGCGACTCCAATTCCCCGTACCCTCACGCTGACCGTTTATGGCGATCTGGATGTTTCTGTCCTCGATGAACTGCCGGCCGGCCGCGGTGAAATCATTACTGCCGTGAGGGCTGCCGGCAAGGAGGTCCAAAAGGCAACCCGTTTCCTCAAGGATAATCTCGCTAAGGGCCGGCAGGCCTATATCGTCTACCCGCTAGTCGAGGATTCAGATAAATTAAAGGCGCAGTCTGTGGAGGGAGAGTTTCAAAGCTGGGTCAAGCGCTTGGCTCCCTTCCAGTGCAGCCTGTTACATGGCCGCGTCCCGGCTGAGGAAAAAGAAGCAATCATGCGTGATTTCCGGGAAGGGAAAACCGATGTGCTGGTAACCACTACGGTTATTGAGGTTGGCGTGGATGTTGCCAATGCCAACATGATGTATATTTACAATGCCGAGCGTTTCGGCCTGGCACAGCTTCACCAGTTACGTGGCAGGATCGGCCGGGGTGCGCATAAGAGCTACTGTCTATTGATGGCCGACAAGCCAACCGCCGAGGCCAGTGAAAAGCTGCGTGTCCTTGAGGGTAGTTCCGATGGGTTTGAAATCGCCGAGGCTGACCTTCGGTTGCGTGGGCCCGGCGAATTGCTCGGCACTGCCCAAAGTGGAATCAGTGGATTGAAGCTCGGTGACCTCGTCACAGAACCCGGCCTTGTGCAAAAAGCCCGCGATCTGGCTCGCCATGTTATCAGTCAAGATGCCGGGCTTAACAGCCCGGAACATGCGCATCTGCGCCCACTGCTACCCGATGATACGGATCAGGGCGGCGTGGTGGCCTGAAGCCTGTGCCGGTATCGCTGTGGATAAGGGCGGGAAAAGCCCCTATGGATGGAGGCATATTCATTCCGCAGTTCTCACCCCTTTCGCATGCGGAATGCGGAATTGGCTGGTGCGGCTATAGCAGGATACTCGCCGGATTCTCTATGCGTTTCTTGAATTCAGCAAGATACGAAGCGCCAACGGCCCCGTCGACCACCCGGTGATCACAACTGATGCCCACGTCCATGCGTGTCCCCGCTACAATTTTGCCCTCGCTGTCGACTACTGGTTTTTTCACGATGCCGCCAATGGACAGGATCACTGACTGCGGGGGATTGATAATGGCATCAAAGCTGTTGATGCCGTATGCCCCAAGGTTGGACACCGTCAGCGTTCCGCCACTGAATTCATCGGGGCTGAGCTTCTTCGATCTTGCCCTCTGGGCCATGTCCTTTACCGCGATGCTGATTTCCAGGAGACTTTTATCCTGCGCAGAGCGAATCACCGGGGTTACCAGCCCATCATCCAGGGCAATGGCCACCGAAAGGTTTACCTGCGCATATTGAATAATGGCATCGCCGTCAAAAGAAGCATTGACCCGGGGTTCGGCCACGGCGGCACTTGCTGCAGCCTTAAGGATGACATCATTGATGGTGAGCTTGTTGGATTTTTCCCCGGCCGCAACGTTGGCCTGCTTGAGAAGAACCATCAGGGGCTCTGCATCCAGCTCCACGTGCAGGTAAAAATGCGGGATCTGGGTTTTGGATGCCAGCAGGCGTTCCGCGATGATGGCACGCATCGAGCTTAGCGCAACGCGCTGATCGCCAGCGGCGGCAGGACCCGGGCGCACTGCGGCCGGTGCAATGATATTCGGGGATGCCGCTGCAACCTTGGGAGCGGTGCCACCATGAGCTCCCTGGAGATCACGTTTAACGATCCGGCCGCCGGGCCCGCTGCCGGTAATCACAGATAAATCAATGTTTTCTGCAGAAGCAATTTTCCGCGCAAGTGGAGACGCTTTTACCCGTGCTGTGTTGCCCGTGGTTTCCTGTGTGTTTTGCGCAACCTCGGCCGGCGCAGGTTCTCCGCCCCCGGAGGCGGCGGGTTCCCCGCTTCCCTCAATGGGTATATCCCCGCCGGCAGGTGGTTGATCCGGAGCATTCTCACCCTCCTCGAGTAAGACCGCCAAGGTTGCCCCAAGCAGCGTCTTGGTTCCCGCCGTTACATAAAGTGCGCCAACGGTTCCCTCATCAAAGGCAACCATTTCCATGGTCGCCTTGTCAGTTTCGACCTCTGCAAGCGGGTCGCCAACATCCACCTTGTCGCCCACCTCAACCAGCCATTTAAGGAGGGTCCCCTCCGTCATGGTGTCGCTCAATTTTGGCATTTGTACGAAATTTGGCATCTTCTTGATCTTTAAGTGGTATCTATGGAATGCGATGATCCCGGTAAGCCTAGCCTAGCCTAACTGCATGACTTTCTCGACTACCCTGCGGACATTGGGAATCTGCTCTTTTTCTAGTGGCGGACTGTAAATGGCAGGAGCGTCAATGGAAGTGACGCGCAGGACCGGGGCATCCAGATCATCAAAGGCCTCCTGTTGGATAGTCGCGGCAATTTGAGAGCTGACTCCGCAAAACGGCTTGTTTTCATCAACCAAAACCGCCCGGTGGGTTTTAACCACCGAGGCCAGAACGGTTTCTTCATCCAGGGGCCGAATGGATCGAAGGTCCACCACCTCGGCATCCACTCCTTTTTCCTCCTGGAGCTTTTTTGCCGCCTCAAGGGCCACAAGCACGGAACGACCGTGGGCAATAAGGCTGACATCCGTTCCACTGCGCTTCACTTCAGCACTGCCAATAGGCAGGGTGAACTCCTCCTCGGGTAATTCAGAGGCTGCAGCCGGATCACCGTAAAGAAGCGTATTTTCCATGAAATAAACCGGATCATTGTCTCGAATGGCGCTTTTCATTAAGCCATACGCATCCCGGGCGGTGGCGGGCACAACCACCTTGAGTCCCGGCATATTGGCAAAAAGGTTTTCCGGGGTATGGGAGTGGGTGGCGCCGACATTCGTTCCGCCGTTGGCGGGTCCCCGAACTACAATCGGGCAATTGATCGATCCGCCAGACATATAGCGCACGCATGCTGCGTTGTTGATCATCTGGTCAAATGCCACGTAGGCAAAGCTGAAAAACATCAACTCCATCACGGGCCGCACGCCAAGCATTGAGGCTCCGATCCCCATGCCTATAAAACCCGCTTCGGAAATCGGTGCATCCACCACGCGCTTGTCCCCCCATTTTTTCCAAAGGCCTTCGGTAACCTTGTAGGCACCGTCATATTCAGCCACCTCCTCACCGATAATGACGACATTGTCGTCATTGGCAAGTTCCTCATCGAGGGCTCTGTTTAATGCGTGCCGGTAAAGCGTCATGATTTAATGGTTGGTGCGTGCGTTGCGCGGGAAAACTAATAACAAGATCAATCGTGGAAAAAGTGCCGCCCGTGCTTGCTTGCTTCACTGCCCTCATCTACCTCAAAATAAACATGGTCGGTGATCGCGCCAATTTCGGGATACGGGCTTTGCTCTGCAAATGCGGCTGCTTCCTGTGACTCGGTTTTTGCCTCGGCATCGATTTGCCGATAGCTCTCATCGTTGAGCACTCCTTCTTTGAACAACTGATTTTTCCACACGTTTAAAGGGTCAAGGTTTTCTTTGTGGTGGACGATTTCCTCCGGTGTCCGGTATTTTTTGGCATTGGCATCCGCCACGGAATGGCCCCAGTACCGATAAGTTGCAAGCTCAAGAATGGTAGGCTTATTTTCCTCGTGTGCCCGTGTTATTGCCGCTTGGGTCTTGGCGCGAACCTCGTAGATGTCATGTCCTTTAGCGCTTTCCCAGGCAATGCCGTAGGCCTCTCCCCTTTGTGCCAGACTGCCCTTGAATGCCGAGGATCGCTTTTGGCTCGTTCCCATTGAGTAGCCATTGTTTTCGATAATGTATATGACCGGAAGATCCCAGAGCTCGGCTAGATTAAGGGATTCATGAAAGGTGCCCTGGTTCACTGCGCCGTCACCCAGGAAGCATAGAGCAGAACCCCTAAGCCCTTTATACTTAACTCCATATGCAAGACCTATTCCAAGAGGCGTTTGCCCGGCAACAATTCCATGCCCTCCCCAGTAGTTCTTTTCCGGAGCAAAGAAGTGCATTGATCCGCCCTTGCCTTTCGAGCATCCGGTCGCCTTACCAAACAGTTCGGCCATGCATTCGTTCATACCCATGCCAACTGCAAGCGCGTGCCCATGGTCACGATATGCCGTGATAATGTGGTCGTTTTTTCCGCACAGTGAGACGGTGCCAACGGCTATGGATTCCTGACCGATGTAGAGGTGGAGAAACCCGCCCATTTTGTCGGCGTTGTAATATTTGAGAGAGGCCTCCTCGAATCGACGGATGCGCACCATGTCCCTCATCATTTTGATCTTCGCATCAGCATCAAGCTGCAGGTTTACTTCCGCCTGCGCGTAATGGGATTGATCGGCCAATTGGGTAGTCATTAAATGAAGGGGTCTTTATGTCGCTGGGGCCACTGTGCAGACGGCAGCTTGTTCTGGCCGTGGCCGCAAGACCATATAGAAAGCCAGCGCGAATACTAAGTTACTTGCCAGTGAGCGCAAGCCAAATGCCCATGTCGGCGGTAATCCCGGCACACCGGTTGTGACTGCCTGGATCCACCCTGAAAAGCCCGGCGGGTATGCCGGATCATAAAAGTACGCCACCGTGTTGGTTGAAAAATAAAAGAGCAACGTGCCGCCAACGCTCGCGCCCAACAAAATCAGAGCGGTCTTTTGATTGCGCAAAAAATGGCCACCAAGATAAAGAATGCTGAAAACCAACAGCAGGATAATCGAATAAGGATTTAGCAGAGGTTGTTGATAGTGGAGGTTCAAGAGAATATCGCTGGTGATAAATGCGCCGAAAGTAAGTCCGGCACCAACATGTCGCGGAAATAACATCCCTCCGCAAAGTGCCAGGGCCGCCATGGGTGAAAGATTGGCGAGGGCCTTTGCCACACCATCACCCGCATATGCGGGCAATGTGCGGATTGCCACGAAGATGAAAATGAGAAGTAGGCTGATGAGCAATTGCCGGAGCATAACACGCTTAATTTATCCTATTTCTGCGATGGTTCTAGGATGTGATGTTACTTTTAGGATGCTGGTTGTATTTTGGTTTTATTTGCTCAACTATTCACCCCCCCTTCTTGATAAATCCAATCCTAAAATAATGACTGCCTGCTACTGAAAGGCCAAGCGCCCCCCCTGCCCTCCGCAAGCGTAACTTCACACAACTCCTTGATTATAAATAGATTAGGAATTATTAGTTCAGGCATTTTCCTCCTCTCTTAAAGGTTCATTAAATCAAAATATCAATCGATGTTCCATGTGGAACACCGCGCTTTCACTGGGTTGCCCTGTAGGGCAGATGCCGTAAATTGCGGTTTGCTCTTCTCGCCAAACAAGCAGAAACCATTTTGTATACCTTCCCAAAATCTTATGATGTCATTGTGATTGGTGCCGGGCATGCCGGCATCGAGGCGGCAATGGCTGCGGCAAGGCTTGGCTGTAAGGTGGCGGTCCTTACACAAAATCTTGATACGGTAGGGCAGATGTCCTGTAATCCGGCCATTGGAGGCTTGGCCAAAGGCCATATGGTGAGAGAGCTCGATGCCCTTGGAGGAGTCATGGGTTTAAACACCGACGCTACCGGTATTCAATTTCGGATGCTCAATGCCACAAAGGGCCCAAGCGTGCGGGCGCCTCGCGCACAATGTGATAAAAAGGCCTACCAGTTTAGAATAAAGAACCTTCTGGAAGCCCAGGAAGGCCTTGATTTGCACCAGTGCAATGTCTCTGAATTACTGGTTTCCGGGGATCGTATTACCGGGGTATCGACCAATCTGGGCGTTTCTTTTCGGGCTTCGAGTGTCGTTATCAGTTCAGGAACCTTTATGCGTGGTTTGCTGCACGTCGGCAAACAAAACCAAAGCGGGGGCCGGATGGGAGATGCACAGTCCACTCTTTCCAGCGCTCTGTCTCAGCTGGGCTTTGAGATTGATCGCTTCAAGACTGGTACCCCCTGCCGTCTCAATGGCAGGTCTATTGATTATTCGGTCTGCGAAAGACAGGATGGGGATGAAAGCCCCCCATTATTCAGCTTTATGGCGGATACTCTTGGTTGCGAGAGGGACGCTATAAACACAAATGAAACCTTTACGCTTAATCCATGGGGAAATCCATTGTTCCACATGGAACAATCGCCGTGTTGGATTACCTATACCAATGGATCGACGCACGATATTATTCGATCCAACTTGGATCAATCACCGATGTATTCCGGAACGATCGAAGGGATCGGTCCACGGTATTGTCCATCGATCGAAGATAAGGTGGTAAAATTCGCGGATCGAGAGCGGCATCAGATTTTTCTTGAGCCGGAGGGTCGGCATACCGGGGAATACTACGTTAACGGGGTTTCAACCTCGCTTCCTTACTCCGTGCAATATGACTTTATTCGCTCAATCTCCGGCCTGGAAAACGCTGAGATGATACGCCCGGGATACGCCGTGGAATATGACTACTGCCCGCCCACGCAACTTACATCGACACTGGAAACAAAAAGCGTTGAGGGCCTCTATTTCGCAGGACAAATCAATGGCACCTCGGGTTATGAGGAAGCCGCAGGACAAGGACTCATAGCAGGGGCCAACGCCGCGCTCAAGGTCATGGGCAAAAACCCTCTTACCTTATCACGGGCTGATTCATATATCGGAGTCATGATCGATGACCTAGTGACCTCCGGTGTGACTGAGCCTTATCGGATGTTTACCAGTCGAGCAGAATACCGTTTATTGCTGCGTCAGGACAATGCGGATCTGCGGCTTACGCCAGTCGCGAGGGACTACGGCCTGGCGGATGGTGAACGCGCAGAGCGTGCTGATGACAGGGCCCAATTACTGACGGAGGGACTGAGACGTGGCAAACAGCTTGTTCATGAGGGGCTCAAACTGGATGAATGGTTCCGCAAGCCCGGCAATACATCAGGCGGGTTGCCACAGGAAATAAGGACAGAATTTCCTGAGGACATCTGGGATTTGCTGGAAATAGAATTCAAATACGCGGGCTACATCCAGCGGCAGGAAAACATGGTGGAAAAAACCCGCAGCATGGAGCACCACACAATCCCAACCGATATGGATTACGAAACACTTCGCGGGCTTAAAAAAGAAGCAATCAGTAAACTTGCCTCGATTCGTCCAGCGACGCTTGGACAAGCGGGGCGTATCAGTGGGGTAACTCCGGCAGACATCGCCGTTTTGACAGTCTGGCTGAATCGATCGGTAAACACGTAACCGATTGATTATAAGTCACTTGTAAGATGTCGCCTTGTCGATGCGGAGGGAAATCGGCAGTGGTGTTGGGTTGATTGGAAGCAGAACTTTCCCCTCGCCGAGAATTTCAGGAGCTTACTGGGCACTGGTCCTGAATTTGGAAAGGGTGTCTTTCGCGGCGCTCAAAATTTCCCCGGGTTTCAACCTGAGCCGATAATTACTCGAGTATTTTGCCCACAGTAATTTGCCTTCGCTTGAGACAAGCAGCGTGGCCGGGCGCGCTGTATCCTCTCCCGAAAAAGGATTGCCGCCGATATCACGCAAGCCGAACTGATCGATCATTGCGCCATTCGTATCGGCCCATATTTCAAGGTCGCAAGAAGAAACTTCTTTTGCCTTCTTGGCATCCTCAGGTGTTCCATAAACGATAGCCATTATCTCTATTCCAGCATTGCGGAAACTTTCTTTAGCCTTTTGCAGCTGAACCAGCTCGCCGAGACAAAAGGGTCACCACCAACCCCGGAGAAAAACCAGAAGAGTCGCCGAAGATGTGGATAGAAAAGGTGCAAATTTTGCGTTGCGAACAAGTGCGCTTTTAATGGGTGGATCAGCGGACGGCTGGATCTTATTTGGTGGGGCAGGAGAAGGAGTCAACTGAAAGGATTTACCACTGGCATCAAGAAAAATTTCTTCGTCCTGGGGGGCTGCAAGCTGCAGTTCTGGGAGTTTAATTTTCTTGCTGGAACCCTCCCTGACTTTATCTGGGTCCGCTACCTGTGCCGGTTCATCCCGGTTGCCTGGAGCGACAAGGCCGACGATCTGAGTGCCAATGCTCAGCTTAAAAGTTGGCTGGGGGTAAGAGGAGTAAATCTGCGTCCACCACAAAAATCCCATTCCAATCAACCATCCTGCGACGTTCAGGAACAACAACCAGGCGCGCGACGTTTCCGCTGAGCGAAACATGCGCATTAGAACGATCAGCGAGGCACAGATCACTATGAGCTCGATAACCGGCCATTGGTGTTGTCCGCCGAACATCCAGCCATAGGCTACGTGGACAATGCAGGAGAGAGGAATGAGAAGAAAAACCATGACCGATCTTGACCGGTACCGTTCATGGGATCCTTGTTGCTTCATAACCTGTTGGATTTCTCTGCTTCTTCAAGCTCTGTCAAATAACGACATGCGCAAACGTATTGATAGACTGGATTACCTATACTAAAAGAAAAACCGGCCGCGAAAAACGCGCTCAGCAGGGGTAATA